>Ga0209039_10000826_pt1 | contig 29715 bp, 27 predicted proteins | sample BogFormECP12_OM1_FD_188238 | JGI IMG/M metagenome (GOLD analysis project Ga0209039, IMG submission 188238) | Bog forest soil microbial communities from Calvert Island, British Columbia, Canada - ECP12_OM1 (SPAdes) (version 2) | ecosystem: Environmental > Aquatic > Freshwater > Wetlands > Bog ... | reverse complement strand
CGTCACCGAGAACCTGTACGCGCGCCACTTGCATCCGCTGTTTCTGAATGGGTGAGTGAATGAAGACCGCCGCTGCGGGTATCCGGCTGCGGGGACCACTTCCTGAGGGACGAAAGCGGTTGGCAGGCGCATCGCCCAATGCCACTTGAATAGTTCATTGGGGTTCCTTGCGAGCGGGAAAACTGTGACGGCGGCACCAGGCAGCTCGCGGGAACGATCGGCGCTTTTTCGTTTGGGATGAACACCTTCAGCGGCAGCGTCGAGCAGGCCGAAGACTTCACTTTGGTAAGCGTCTTTAGTGGTTGCTGCCTGAAGCCTGTGCCAATGGGCGTTGACCATGTTCAGCACGAATGTGAAACTGAGTTGCCTGGGCACGAGATTGTGGCGTCGCGCAGCCAGAGCCATTACGGCGCGCACCAAATTGTAGGCCGATATAGCCGAGACCAGTTCCTTCTCCATCATGCTTTCGTTGCGGGCAGCAATGTGGTGCAACTGTACGGTTCTTTTTAGGGAACGCAAAAGCGCATCCACGCTGGTTGCCAACGTCCCCCTCGCTTGCAGTCGCTGCCGGATCATCAGCCAAATCACCACCTGGGAAGTGTATATACTCCGCCTGGTCTTCACCCGTGCCTCTCTCTGCAAATAGTCCACTACGCCACTCGATATACACCGCTGGTATAGCGCCAAAGCGCCCTCGCATCTCTGGTCCATATAGCTGAAACATAAACCTGGATTTATGTCTTGACCAGACTTATTTAAGTGGCATAGGGCGGAAGCGCCTGTCCCACATTGCCGCCAACTCCCCGGCGGCGGCTCAGCCCAGCCGACCAACGATGGCATCGACATCGAACACCGCGCCGCCCCAGGTGCCGCCGCTCGCATCCTGCAACGCCGCCCACAGGCGCGTCTCGGGCGGCAGATCGGGGTCGGCGGCCAGATCGGCGGGGAGCGGCCGGGCCGCCAGTTCCAGGCTTCCGGCTTCCACGCTGCCATCCACCACCAGGTTGAGGGAGCCCTCCAGGCCCACGCAGTCGATGGCGATTTCGATGGTGTCGCCCTCACGCACCTTCCCCAGCGGCCCGCCGGCCAGCGCTTCGGGCGTCACGTGCCCGATGCAGGCGCCGGTGGAAACGCCGCTGAAGCGCGCGTCGGTGATCACGGCGACGTGCTTGCCGTAATCCAGGTATCGCAGCGCCGCGGTGATCTCGAAGATTTCCTCCATGCCCGAGCCCATGGGCCCGCGGCACATCAGTACCAGGATGTCGCCGGGGCGGATGGCGCCGTCCTTGATGGCCGCGATGGCGGCTTTCTCGCTGCGGAAAACGCGCGCCGGACCGCGCTTGCGGTAGACGCCCGCGGAATCGCGCACCTCGGGGTCGATGGCCGTGCTCTTGACTACCGAGCCTCCCGGCGCCAGGTTGCCCTTGGGGAACGTCACCGTCGAGGTAAGCCCGCGCCGCCGCGCGCCATCCGGGTCCATGATGACGTCGCCCGGCGAGACGCCGTCACTCTCGCGCAGCACCCGCCGCAGTGCCGCGCGGCGTTCGGATTGCTCCCACCAGTCGAGCACGGCGTCCAGTTTCTCTCCGCTGGCGGTGAGCACGCCGGTTTCGAGGAGGCCGGCGCGCCGCAAGTGCAGCATCACCTCGGGGACGCCGCCCGCCAGAAAGACCTGCACCGTGGGATGGCCCACCGGCCCGTTGGGCAGCGCATCCACCAAGCGGGGGACCTGGCGGTTGATGCGCACCCAGTCCTCGACCCCCGGGCGCGCCAGGCCTGCCGCGTGGGCAATGGCCGGCAGGTGAAGGATCAGGTTGGTCGACCCGCCGAAGGCCGCGTGCACCGCCATGGCGTTGCGCACGGAGGCGCCCGTGAGGATATCGCGCATGGCCAGGCCGCGGGCTGCGAGCGCCAGCACGGCGCGGGCCGAGCGGCGCGCCATGTCGATCCAGATGGGATGTCCGGAGGGCGCCAGCGCGGCGTGCGCCAGCGACATCCCCAGGGCCTCGCCCACCACCTGCGAGGTGGCTGCGGTGCCCAGGAACTGGCAGCCGCCTCCCGGGGTGGCGCAGGAGTGGCACAGGGCTTCAGCCGCGGCTTCGGCGGTCAGTTGGCCGCGCGCGTAACGCGCTCCCACGGATTGCACCTTCCCGGCATCCTCGCTGTTTTCGGCCAGCAGGGTCACGCCGCCGGGCACCAGGATGGAGGGCAGCGTGCCCATCCCCGCCAGCGCCATCATCATGGCCGGCAGCCCCTTGTCGCAGGTGGCCACGCCGATGACGCCGGCGCGGGTGGGCAGGGAACGGATGAGGCGTTTGAAGACCGAGGCCGCGTCGTTGCGGTAGGCCAGCGAATCGAACATGCCGGTGGTGCCCTGGGTACGGCCGTCGCAGGGGTCGGTGCAGTAGGCCGCGAAGGGAATGGCGCCGCGGGACTTCAGTTCCTTGGCGGCGGCGTCCATGAGCAGGCCCACCTCCCAGTGCCCGGTGTGATAGCCGAGGGCGATGGGCGTGCCGTCCGCCGCGCGGATGCCGCCGTGGGTGCTGAGGATGAGGAACTCCCGGGCGCCCAGTTGGCGCGGGTCCCAACCCATGCCGGCGGATTGCGCCCAGCCGAAGAGGTCGCCGGCGGGGCGGTGCAGCAGCATTTCCGGCGTGACCGGCAGAGAGCCGGCCGGGCCGGGAGCCGTGCTGCGAACGGCGTAGAGAGACGGGTCTCCCGAATCGAGAAGTTCGGCGAGCGAAGAGGCCATGACGGGAAGTGTAACTGAAGTGGGGCGGAGCGTGGGGCGTCAGACCCCCGTCGCCGGGAACTTTCCCCGAAGCTGGGCCAGCAGGATCGCGGCCACGTGCAAGGCGTGGTCGAACTCGCCATCGGCGGTCGCGCGCAGCAATTCCGGCACGGTGAGCACCGCCACCTCGATGCCCTCTTCGGGCTCCCGGCCTTCCACGCGGCGGAGACCGGCGGCCACGCAGGTCCAGATGCGGTTGCCCAGCCGGCCGGTGTCGGGCAGCATGGGGGTCAGCACGTCCATACCGGCGGCTTCGTAACCGGTTTCCTCCAGCAGTTCGCGGCGCGCGGCATCGGCGGGAGCCTCTCCGGGGTCGACCAGGCCGCTGGGGAGTTCGAGCGTCGCGCGCTCCACCGCCGGCCGGTACTGCCGCACACACAACACCCGGCCATCGGCGGTGAAAGCCACGATCGAGGCGTAATCGGGAAGGCGCAGCGAGTAGTACGGTTCATCGCCGGCATCCATGGTCTTGGCGAGCAGATCGAACCACGCCGTGCGGAAAACCACCGCCGTGCCGATGGGCGATTTCGGCCGGCTCACAGGTTCACGCTCACGGTTTCCGCGAAGATCGCCGGCGGAAGCTGGATCCCGCCCACGCGCAGCCGCTCCAGAATGGTGGGCAAGACTCCGGTGGCGCGGAAACGCCCCTGCACCTTGCCGGCGTCGGTTACTCCCATGCGTTCGAAGGTGAAGATCTCGGCCAGGTGCACCTGATCGTCCCGGACTCCCAGAACTTCCGAGATGCTGACGATCTTGCGGGTGCCGTCCTGCAGGCGCGCCACTTGCACCACCAGGCGGATGGCGCTCGAAAGCTGCTGCAGGATCACCCGCGTGGGGATCTCCAGGTCGGCCATCAACACCATGGTTTCCAGCCGCGAGAAGGCGTCGCGGGGGCCGTTGGCGTGCACCGTGCTCATGGACCCCTCGACGCCCGTGTTCATGGCCTGCAGCATATCCAGCGCTTCGGCCCCGCGGCACTCCCCCACGATGATGCGGTCGGGCCGCATGCGGAGCGCGGTGCGGAGCAGTACGCGCTGATTGATGCCGCCCTCCTTGTTCAAATTGGGGGGGCGGGTTTCGAATTTCACCACGTGGCGCTGCTGGAGTTGCAGTTCGGCGGTGTCCTCGATGGTGACGATGCGCTCCTCCTCGGGAATGAAGCGGGAGAGCGCGTTCAACATGGTGGTCTTGCCGGAGCCGGTCCCGCCGGAGATCAGAATGGTGCTCTTGGATTGCACGCAGGCGGCCAGAAAACGCAACATGCCGGGCGTGAGCGTCTGGTACTCCAGCATCTCCTCCTGGGTGACGACATGGCGGCCGAAGCGGCGGATGCTGAGGCACGGCCCGTCCAGAGCCAGGGGCGGAATGATGGCGTTAACGCGCGATCCGTCCTGCAGGCGGGCGTCCACGATGGGCTGCGCTTCGTCGATGCGGCGGCCCACCTGAGAGACGATCTTCTCGATGATGTGCAGCAGGTGCCCGTCGTCCTTGAACCGCACCGCCGACTCCGACAGCTTGCCGTTGCGTTCGATGAACACCTTGTCGTAGCGATTGACCAGGATGTCGCTGATGGTGGGCTCTTTGAGCAGCGGTTCCAACGGCCCGAGGCCCAGCACTTCGTCCAGCACCTCTTCGACGATGCGGCTCTGCTCGGCGGTGGTCATGGGCACGCGCTCGTCGTCCAGCAGGCGCTCCACGACGCGGCCGATTTCGACCCTCAGGCGGTCCTTGGGAATCGAGGAAACGCGCTCCAGGTTAAGCACGCCGATCAGCTTTCGGTGAATCTCGCTCTTCAGCTCGAAGTAGCGGTCGGCGCTGCGCGAGGCCATCGAGAGCGGTCCCCCGCGCGCGGGCAACGGACGATTGGTCGATCCCACGAAGTCTCCTGGCGTTTCCCCCGGGTGTGCAGTCGTGCGCTTCCGATTATATCGCGGGGCTGCCGCCGGGCCTACTCGGCGACGAAAGAGTCGATCTTATTCACCACCAGCCGGGAATCCACCATCATCGGCACCACCAGGAAGGATGCGCCGATAGCCAGCAGGATGGACCGCGATCCGGACTCGACTTCGAACTGGAGCCGGGGATCGAACACGCGGCGCATTTCGGCCTGGATGCCGTCGGGAGAGCCGCGGCGCATCAACACGATCGCCGGGCCGGTCCAGCGATACAGCGCGAGCTCGCCCTCGAAGGCCCGTTTCACGAACTCCACGAAGAAATGGAGCACCTTGTCGCCGACATCCCGCCCGTAGCGGCGGTTGTAGAGGGAAAGCCGGTCGATGGACACCGCGACGGCGCAGACAGGGCTGTCGGAAGCGCAGGCAGCGGTTATGGCGGCCTCGGCGGCGGGCCGGCCCTCCAGGCCGGTGACCGGATCTTGAGACCCGCGCCCGCCCTCGGCCTGCTTATGCCGTTCGGCTTCCTCGCGGATTTCGCCCAAACACTGGGTCAGGCTGGCTTTGCACTCCCGAATGGCGTCCGGATCGGCGGCTGTGATGAGCTGCTTCTCGATCTCCCGCAGATCCCGCATCAGCTTGGGACCGGCGATGGTGAGATCCTCCAGCGTGCTCACGAACGTCTGGATCACGGCCCGCAATTCGCCGATATGGGCACGGTGGTACTTGCTCACCTTGTCGTTGTGGTCCCGCAAGGACGTGACCGCCGAATCCGCGGCCGCCATGGCGTCCATCCAGGAAGGTTCTTCGGAGACCGCTTCCGAGATCTTGTGCAAGCGGGCGCGAAACTGCCGGTCCTCCTCCAGTTCGCCCTTGACCGCGTGCACGGCGATGCCGTGGACCAGTGTCTGTACGGCCGGCAGGAGGCTTTTCTCGTCGCCGGCCCGGGACTCGAGTTGTTTGGACGAAGAAGCCACGGGAAGCAGCTACCCCTATCGAGGCGCGTCGAACAGTTTCACCTCTCTTGGCTTATCGGCATCTGTAGGATTTTCTACATGGCGCGGGCCTCGGCGCCACGGTCATCGCGCACCGAGGAACTCCGCCAGGGCCGCCGTCCACGGACGCAGCGCGGGCAGCCTGGTGTTCAGGAGGACCGCCTTGGGCGGGCGCGCCGCCTTGCGCGGGAAGTGGGTGGAGGAAACCGGCAGCACCCGCACCTGCCGCCCCGCGATGCGAAAGATCTCCTGCGCGAGATCGAACCAACTGGCCGCGCCGCTGTTGGTGGCGTGGTACACTCCCGGCGCCGGCAGGGACTCGAGCACGCCGCGCGTGGCGGCGGCCAGGTCCGGCGCGTAGGTGACGCTGTTGATTTCGTCGGAGACCGCCTGGATGGTGTCCCGTTTCGCCGACAGGTCCAGCATGAGATCGACGAAGCTCTTCTTGGAGAGGTAGCTAGCGCCCTTGGGTCCGAAGATCACCGCGGTGCGCAGCACGTAGGCGCGGCCGCCGGCTGCGGTAACCAACTCTTCCCCTCGAAGCTTGGAACGTCCGTAGGCGGAGAGCGGCGATGGCGGGTCGGCCTCGGCGTACTCGCCCCGCACGCCGTCGAACACATAGTTTGTGCTGTAGTGGACCAGCGGCAGACGCAACTCGGCGGCGTAGGCCGCCAGCGCTCCGGGGAAACCGGCATTGAGGTCGAAGGCGCGCTCCGGGTGATCCTCGGCCGCGTCCACGTCGTTGAACGCCACGCAGTTGACGATGGCGTCCGGCGGCGCGCCGAGGCCCGCCACTTTCGCGCGCAGCGAGGGAAAATCGAGCACGTCGATGTCTTCGCGGTCCCAGCCGACGGCGCCGGGATACAGCTTCAGGAGTTGTCCGCCCAGGGTGCCTTTGGCGCCGAGGATCAGAGGTCTTGGGTGCATGAATCCCAGGGTACCGCGCCCCTACCGCTGATTGGCCTTCAGCACCTTTTTCCTTAACCGGATCGACGCCGGCGTCACCTCCACGTACTCGTCGTCGCGGATGAACTCGATGGCCTGCTCCAGGTTCAGAATCCGCGGCGGCACCAGGCGAATGGCTTCGTCCGCCGTCGACGCCCGCATGTTGGTGAGCTTCTTTTCCTTGACGATGTTCACGTCCAGATCGGCGTCGCGGGCGTTCTCGCCCACAATCATGCCTTCGTAGACTTCCGTGCCGGGCGCCACGAAAATCTCGCCGCGCTCCTGCAGGTTGAAGGTGGCGTAGCCGGTGACGCGGCCCGGGCGGTCGGCCACCAGCGAACCCGTGGGGCGCGTGGGGATATCGCCCTGCCACGCAATGTAGCCGTGAAACAGCGAGTTCATAATCGCCGTGCCGCGCGAGTCGGTCAGCATCTCGCTGCGCAGCCCGATCAGGCCGCGCGACGGAATGGTAAACTCCAGGCGCACCCGCCCGGAGCCGTGGTTCACCATCTTGGCCATCTTGCCCTTGCGCGAACCGATCTTCTCGATCACCACGCCGAGGAAACCCTCCGGGCAATCGATCACCAGCAGTTCCACCGGCTCCTGCAATTTTCCATCCACGGTGCGCGTGAGGATTTCCGGCTTGCCCACGGCCAGCTCGAAGCCCTCGCGGCGCATCATCTCGATGAGAATGGCCAGTTGCAGCTCGCCCCGGCCCATCACCTTGAAGGTGTCGTGGCCGAGCTCCTCGACGCGAATCGAGACGTTGGTCAGCAGCTCCTTGTCCAGCCGGTCGCGCAGGTTACGCGAGGTCACCCATTGCCCCTCGCGGCCGGCAAACGGCGAGGTGTTGATGGTGAACGCCATGGCGATGGTGGGCTCGTCGATCTGGATGAGCGGCAGAGGGGCGGGCGTCTCGGCGCTGGTGACGGTCTCGCCGATGGTGATGCCCTCGACGCCGGCGATGGCCAGGATGTCGCCCGGCCGGCCCACGGTTTCGTCCACCCGCTTCAGGCCCTCGAAGGAATACAGCTTGGTGATGCGCGTGGTGTGGAACGATTCGTCGCGCTTGGCGATGGCCACGGTGTCGCCGTAATTCAGAGTGCCGTTGAACACGCGCCCGATGCCCAGGCGGCCCAGGTAGTCGCTGTAATCCAGGTTGGCGATAATCATCTGGAGCACGCCTTCGGGATCGCCCACCGGCGCCGGGATGTGTTCGAGAATGGCGTCGAAGAGCGGGCGCAGATCGGTGGACGGGTCTTCCATGGTGCGCTTGGCCACGCCGGTTTTGGCGACGGCGTAGAGCACCGGGAAATCGAGCTGGTCAACGGTAGCGTCCAAGTCGATGAACAGGTCGTAGATCTCGTTGAGCACCTCCTGCACGCGGGCGTCGGGGCGGTCGATCTTGTTGATCACCACGATGGGCGGCAGTTTGGCCTCGAGCGCCTTCGAGAGCACGTAGCGGGTCTGCGGCAGCGGGCCTTCGGAGGCGTCCACCAGCAGCATGACGCCGTCGACGATCTTCAGCGCGCGCTCCACTTCGCCGCCGAAATCGCTGTGGCCGGGCGTATCCACGATGTTGATCTTGACGCCGTGGTAGCGGACGCCGGTGATCTTGGCGAGGATGGTGATGCCGCGCTCGCGCTCCAGGTCGTTGGAATCCATGACGCGGTCCACGTGTTCCTCGTGGGACCCGAAGATGCCGCTCTGGTTGAGCATGGCGTCTACGAGGGTGGTCTTCCCATGGTCCACATGGGCGATGATGGCGATGTTGCGGATGGTTGGATTGCTACTTTTCATGAATCACGTCAATCGGGTTCGTGCGCGAGCGAAATCGCGCGGGGGGATGGCCGGGTCCGTCCTACTACTCAATAGTAGCGAAAACGGCGGGCGGAACGGTAATCGGGAGGAAATGCGCTGAGATCGCCAGAACGCCCAGGCCCGGAGACAGTGCCCGGCACGACTCGCAGGTTTGGAACGGCAGGGAGCGGCATAGGCCGAGGTGGAGAGCACCCTCGACGGCGAGGACCGCTTCAGTGGGATTGCGCGGATGGGAGAGGACGGAAGCCAAACACGGCCGGGGAGGATGTCGCGGTCCGTTACGCTGTCCGAGAGAGATCTTCATGACTCAGAACTGCCAATGCACGAGGCTGGGGAAACCTGGTTCGCCATCCACCCAACGGTAGCCGAGAATCCCGATGCCGATCTTCTTGAGTTTGTTCCGGGTTTGAACGCTCAACTCTTCCGGCGCGACGAAAACGAGCGTCGGCTGAGGCGCCTGACCTACGCTGTGAATCAGCAACTGGCCAACAGCGCTGTAGATACTGGCTGTGGAGGTGTCCGTCTTCACCTCGAATAGCGAGGTGATGCGACCCTTGCGATGGACATAGAGATCGCGGAACCGGTCCTTGCCTGTCGAATGCCCTTGTTCCTGTAGGCACCGCCGCAGATGCTTCACGAGGATTCCGTGGTCGCAGGCGGCGGCGATCTTCCTCGCAATCGTGTATGTTTTCGTGCCCTCAAATTCTTCGCCAATGTCCCCTAACTCGACCGAGTCGCCACCCTCGTTTTCGGGGCTGTCTTGGTCGTCCGGAGGATGGGGAAGCTCTTTGATGCGCTCCACCTCGCGTACAAAGAACCGGATCTGCCACAACAGCCTGGGAGATTCGATCAAACCCACCACCGCCAGTTCTGTCTCCCGGTCGCCGTCGACCACGGTTGACGGCTCGCCGTCGAAGTGCTTCCAGAACAACCCTGCGCCGATGCCTTTGCGCCCACCTCCGATCTGCCCGCGGTGCACCAGGAAAAGCCTCCCCCTCTCGTCTTCGGCGACAGCGCCGCTGATTCGCCGGTCGATCCCAGAGAGCGGGAAGTTGATCTCACAGCAGATCGGCACCATTCTGTTTTGCTTCGGATCCCAGGTGCCGAAGGCGTTCCAGTAGCGGCTCTTTTCGATGACGTCCCAGGCAACCCAGATGCCTAGGTCCTCAGCCCAGTAGACCTTTGAAGAGTGATTCCCGCCCGGGTATCCGATCACCGTAGACACCCTGTCGGCCCCATGCCGGCGGAATGCGGCGATGATCAGGTCACGCGCATTCTCTATGGTGCTGGCATCTGCTACGATCCTGAGTGCCATCTCCGTTGACCTCCAAGCATCAATACGCGCCGCCTTCACAAGCGACGCCCGACTGCTCCGTCTTGCCCTACTCGAAAAGCTGGTTCTGCAGCGACCCCACTGGCCGCGGGGCCTCGGTCATCGGCCCCAACGAAAGGCCGGCTTCGAGATCGATGACGCGACCATTGTCCAGCTCTCGTACCGCAGTCCGAATCGATTGGTCATCCCAGGTTGTCATGAACCGGACTGCCGAGAGAACCGCGAACCTACGCTCCGACTCGACACTAACCCAGCGGCGTCCGGTCTCCTCCGCGACCCGGCCCGTGGTGTTGGAACCGGAAAAGATGTCCATCACCAGGTCATCGGGATCGGTCAGAAAATTGACGAAGAAACGTGGCAGATCGCTCGGATAACGGGCCGGGTGGCTTTCCCGGCCCAGCATCTTACAGGTGCGCAGGTAGTGGGAATTGCTGTCGGTATTTGGGATTTGCAGGAGGTTCGATGGGATTGCGCCGGCGTTCCGCTTGCCGAAAGCCTTGGCGATATCGTGGCCCGAGGGTCGCTCCTTGGGCGTATAGAACTTGTCCGGATCCTTTAGGAGGGTCTCCATTCGCTCCGAATATGGCACCAGGACTTTGGCTACGTCGGCCTTAGGGTTGTCCGTCTTCGAGAACCACCAAACGGTGTTGACGGCATCCTTCGCTCGGAGCTTGCGCTTGTTTACCCACTCGATGGGCGACGGGAGTTTGGCCGGGTTGTACCAGAAAAACTCCTCGGCGAGCCTGTACCCGATCCTGTCGCACCAATCCAGCAGCACTCGAAAGTTGTAAAGGGAGCGAACCGGCCGCCCCCGTTCGTAGGCCCCGCCGAGGTCGAGCACGAAGCTGCCAGTCGGCTTGAGCACCCGGAAGGCCGCCTCTCCAAACGCGCCGAGCCAAGCCACATACTCGGACTGGACCTCGTTGCCGTAGCTCTTCTGCCGAAGAAGGGCGAACGGCGGACTGGTGACGATCAGATCGACCGAGTCCGCTGCTAGCGACCGGAGAACGGCCCTGCTGTCCGCGCAAAGTTGGACTCCGCGTCGCGTTTCGTACACCCGTAGGTCACGAGAAAACTCAGGCACCATGTGTGTTTCCAGGGTCCGAGCCCACAAGTCCAGGATAAACCTCCCACCGGCGGGCAATCCAACTCTCCATGAATGACCATAGCAGGCTAATGGCGTAGTAGAGCTGCGGAGCCGAACTCTGCAAGCCGGCAATTGCCGGCGCGACGCGTTCGCGGGGAAGGTGGCCCAGGAGCCAGACTGCCCAATCCGAAGCGTTCGATCCCCGAGTACACTCGGATAGCGCTGAAACCACCTCGGCCGGCAGGCTCGCCTGTTGCCGCAACGCTTCCGCGCATCCAGCCGCCACATCCATCGCCGTGCCGCGAAGGCCCGAAAGCAGAATTGGCACCGCGGCGCCACCGATGGAGGCGATGCCTTCCAACGCCTCTTCACGGATGCCGACGTCGATATCGGCGAATGCCTTCACCAGCCGGCCTGTCGCAGCCTCGGTTCCGATGCGGCCCAGAGACCATGCGGCCGCGCTGCGAAGAAAATATTGGAGGGCGGAATCATCGAGAATCCCGGACAGCACGCCCACGGCTTCGGGAGTGCCAACCTCTCCCACAGCGATAACGGATTCAAGCTGGGTTTGAGGGTCGGGACTGTCGAGGTATTCGGAGAAGATTTCCGCGGGCGCCCGACCGCAGACGGCTGCCAGGTACGAGAGGCCTTCAAGCCGGATGTAAATGTCCTCCTCTTTGTCCGCGGCCAACTCACCTATGGCGTCAGCATGGCCGCCATCATCGAGCAGGCGAGCCAGCTTGATTCCGGTGAACCGCTGCGTCCGTTCTCGAGAAGCGAGGAGATCCGGGATGTGGTGGGATGGAAGCGTACCAGTGCACGTCAATTCGGCATCGCCGACGGTAGTCAACGCCGACGCGATGACCTGGTTGACCTCCACCCGATCGCCAGTCGCCACGAGCAGGTTCAGATCCGGGGGAATGCTGCGAGTATGGCGGTGACCGTCCGACTCCCGCCGGATCGTGAGCTTCTTCCCCTCGCAGCCCTCCACGATGCCCGTCCTGCTGGAGAACACGGCATCCCAGCAGACGCTTGTCTCCGATCCTTCGGTCACGCCTTTCACGCTGCTTCTTGAGAACTTCGCACCGCGAAAAGCCCCGGCCCGGAAGTAGTTGATCTTTCCCGCCAGGCGCCACCGAACCCAGTTTCGTTCATGCCAATAGGAAGCGCTGCTGCCAAGCCGGCCCGCGCTCCAGTATTGCTCCTCAACTGCTTGGCAAATCGGGAACCCGATCAGATCGCTGTCGATCATCCCGAAATCCCACGCGCGAGCCTCGTCGGTGACGCTATGGGACATGGCAAGTTCCGCATTTGTCTTGGCTCGGCTCTCGGCGCGCTGGCCGCAACGGACGCAAACCAGGTCGGGGATACGAACCCGCTTCCGCTTCACTTCCTTCCAGAGCTTCGTGTCGGTCGACCCCCGCTCAAGTTCGACCAGCTTGTGGCCATGCGAGGCCAAGTCGGAGCAGACGGATCGAGCGCCAACCGCGCCAATCACGATCTTCCGGAAGAAACTCGAGTCGGGTTTGAGAGCCAGCCTCGGCATTCGAACGATTCCTGGGCCATCGCAGCCCGAAGCAATGGGGATGCGAGGGTAGGATATCAGGAATCGGAGAACGCTGCTTGCCGAAGGGGATCACACGAGGTCACCGCCGCCGGGCCACCTCCACCCGCCGGCCGCAAGAAAAATACAACCTTTCCCCCGCTCACCCGGTAAGACCAAATGGAAAGACATGAAACCGAACTCTGGGAGATGATGGGAACCGACGCTCATGGACCTGTTCGAACGCTTCGCCGCGGGTGACCTGGATGCCTTCGAAACCGTTTTCCGGCAATCGCAGCGCGAAGTCTACGGGTGGATCGTGCGCATCGTGCGCGATTCCGCCGCGGCCGAGGACCTGACGATCGAGACCTTCTGGCGCATCTACCGGTGGCGGCACAGGTTCGATCCCACCAGGCCGTTCGGTCCGTGGGCGCGGCGCATTGCCACTCACGCGGCAATCGACCATCTGCGGCCGGCCCACCCGGTGGTTCCGCTGCCGCTCAATATTCCCGCCGGCCGGACCGAAGATCCGGTCTGGCAACGGGAGGTGCGGGAATGCGTGGCCGGAGCGTTCCGCACCCTCCCGGCGCAGCTCGAGGCGGCAGCCACGCTGGCTCTGATCGAAGAGTGCCCGTACGAAGAGATCGCCGCGGCGTTGGGGATCTCCGTCGGCACCGTGAAATCCCGCATCTTCCGGGCGGTCCGGATGTTGCGGAAGAAATTGGAACGGTTAGGAATTCACCCATGAACGACCCTCGTGACGAACGTTTGCGCGCGCTGCTGAAGTCGTCGATCGCCCCGGTGGGCGACGGCGAATTGCAGCGCGACTTGTGGCCGGAGATGCTCCGGCGCCTGAACTCGCAAGCCCCCGCGCGGCAGTTCGGCCCGATGGACTGGCTGGCCGCCGCGCTGGTGGGCGCCGCGCTTCTGGTTTTCCCCGGGCTTGTCCCGGTCTTACTCTACCAGCTCTAGAAAGGACTCGATATGAACCGCCATCCGTATTTGCGTGCGTATATGGCAGGCGCGCTTCTGCCGACATGGTTCATGGTGATCGCCCTCGCCGGGTTCGTGATCGCCCGCCTGGTCTACCAGTTGCCCGTGCCGATCGAGCGCATGATCGCCTTCCCCATGGCCGGGGTGCCGAACCTGTGGGGGTTGTGGAACCTGCTCTACCTGGCCCTGGCGTTGAAAAACCGGGTGGGGCTGGGAGTGTGGGGCGCGCTGCTACCGGCGGTCCTGATTCCCGCCGGTCTGATTCTGGCGCGGCACCTGGGCATCCTCATGCTCACGCCCATGCTCGGTCTGGCGGTGCTTCCGCTGGCGGCCGCGTTTTACTACCTGGTGTGGAAGCACCTGGTGGGGTTCTTGAATGAGGTGGTGAACGTGGCCTGAGCAGGCTCAGTTACGCGCTTCCCGCAGCTTGTGCGGAACGTTGGGCGGTCTCGAAAATGGTCGCAGGAGGTTGCCATGAAACATGCCGTTGAACTGTTTTTTAGGATTGTCCTGTTTGCGTTTTCCTGGTTTCTCTGGAGGTGGGCGTTCACTGCACCACTTTCAGGTGGCATGAATCTATCTATCATTGTGGGAGGAGTATCGTTGGTATTCCCCCTTGTTTGGCTCGGGAGGAAGATACTCGACCGGCACCTGACAACCAGCGGTGTCTCCTGGACAACGACGTTTGTGCAGTTTGCCTTGGCGAGTCTATTTGGCGTAGCCATCATTCGAGCAATAGCCACTCATCAAAACTGGTCTGACCGGATACTCCCAGTACCGGCTGAAATCGGCTTGTTGCTGGCCATTATTGCAGGGGCAGCTTGCTTGCTGACAGTGGTAAACCTTGCCTTGAGAGGGCTCGGCGCACCCTTCTACATTGCGTTCAGCCGGAAGTTGGCGGCAGATTGGTTGTATGCCTGGACGCGCAATCCCATGGTGCTTGCAGTTCTGGCTTTTCTCCTGTCATTGGGGATCTGGTTTCAGTCAGTGCTGTTTGTACTCTGGGTACTCATCCTGTCTGCACCGGCATTGCTTTTCTTCGTGAAGGTGTATGAAGAACGAGAACTGGAGTTTCGCTTTGGGGCATCGTATCTGGAGTACAAATCCAGAACACCGATGTTGTTTCCAAGAAGGCCAAGAAGGTGAACGATGTGCCGCCCAACAAGCGCATTCAGCCGGCGCGATGCGCGCTCCCCGTCCACTGGTACCTGGCTGTTGCATTGCCGTTCGCATTGCGGCGTATCTTGCCCGTGACCGCGCGCGGCTGACGCGGGACGTTTCAATTCCCGGCGGCCGCAGCAACTATGAAAGTATCTCTTAGATGTTCCGAATTGTCTCGCTGGGCTAAAGATGTCCAGGTAAGTGGGCTCGATGTCTCTACTGGCACGGCGGTTGCCGCATCGCCCGTCTCACTCCACCGAGAATACCGCCCGCACCTCGCCGCTCACCGCCGCCGGGCGGAGCGTCCGGGCGTCGACGGAGCACCACAGCGTCCGCGCGGCAGCCAGCAGTGCTCCGTCCCGCGCGCGCCGCAGCTCCGTGAACCGCTCGAACTTCACCCGGCTGGCCGAACCCACCCATGTGCGCGCCAACACCTTGTCCCCAAGCCGCGCCGGTTGCTTGTAGTCGATCTCGTGCCGCAGCACGATCCACAGGGTTCGCGCCTGGTCCTCGGGCAGCGCCGCCGACCTCCAGTGGGCCGCGGCCGCCTCTTGCACCCAGCGGACATAGGTGACGTTGTTGACGTGGCCGAGGACGTCGATATCCTCGGCGGCCACGGCGATTTCGAGTTCGAACGGCTTCATTCTCTCCAGTATGCAGCCTTGAGCGTGTGGGGCGGACCCCGCCGGCGGGCGGTGGTGGAAGACGCCGCGGTGGCCCGGGCCGCCGTCAATCCGCCCCGCGCGACAGCACCACTGCCTTCACCGTGTGCAGCAGAATATAGGTATCCAGGCTGGCCGACATGTTCTTGATGTAGTACAGGTCGTATTCCAGTTTGGCGATGGCGTCCTGCACCAGGTCGATTTCCTGGTTGATCTGGGCCCAACCGGTGATTCCCGGCCGCACCACGTGGCGCTGCGGATAGCAGGGAATCAGGTCGGTCAGCCTCTCGACGAAGTCCGGCCGCTCGGGCCGCGGACCGATGATCGACATGTCGCCGCGCAGCACGTTGAACAACTGCGGCAGCTCGTCCACGCGGGTGAATCGCAGAAAACGGCCCACCCGGGTCACCCGGGGATCGTCCTTCGGCACCCAGATACCGGCCTCGCCCGCCGGGCCGCGCGCGGAACGGAACTTGTAGAGCGTGAAACGCCGCCCGTCCCGCCCCACGCGAACGTGCCGGTTCAGAACCGGCCCCACGGAGGACAGCCGCACGGCCACGGCGGCGGCCAGCATCAACGGAGACGACGCCACCAGCCCCACGAATGCCAGCAGGCGGTTTGCCGCCGTCTGGTAGAGGACGTCCGCGCCGCGCGGCCCATACTCTCCCGAGGCGATGAGCTGGCCTGGCCGCAGCGCGGCCAGGCAAACCCGCCCAGCCGTTTTCTCGTACGCGCTGGCGGCCTCTTCCACCACCTGGCCGGCGTATCGCAGGTCCAGCAACTCCGCCACCGGCAGCCCGTCCCGGCCTTCGGGCACGCCCACGACGATGCGATTGGGCCGCGTGGATTCGACAATCTCCCGCAACTCCGCAAACCCGCCCAGGATCTCTCCGCCGGGCAGTTGCGTCCCCGGCGGGTGTTCGCCGGTCACGTACCCAATTACCCGCGAGCCTTTTTCGGGATGCGCCTGCATGTGCCGGCCGACTTCGCCAAGCAGCGGTGTCGCTCCCACCAGCAGCACCCGGTCCCGTCCGACAACCTGCAACACGTAGGCGCTGAAGAAGAGGCGCCAGGCGAAGACGACGAGAATCGCCAGCGCGCAGCCCGGCACCATCACGTGCAGCGGCAGCCGCAGGTCCGGGAACGCGTAGGCGATCAGGCCCTGCAGGAGAAAGGCGATCCCGGCCACCATGCAGAGCTGCTGCAGCAAACGGATGCGCGATTTCACGTACAGATCCGAGTACAGATCGTGGAAGTGCAGCGCCACCACAATGCTCAGCACCACCACCACAACGCGGGCTATCCCGTTCTCGTACAGGAGGAACAACTCGGGATCGGTGGGAAGGGCGGCAAACGTCGCCAGGACGAACGCCGCGGTCACCCAGAGCGTCTCGGATATCAGCAGCGTGAGCGTGCCAGCCGGCACGAAAACTCGAAATAAGCGAATCATCCGGACGAGACCGCCCCAAGGCCTTGTAAGACCACATTATACCCGGCGGTTCGCGGGGCGACGGGCTGGAGGGACGGTTCTCTTGCGTCCGGTCCACCGTGGGTTACACTGGATTCTGGATATCTTTCCGCGTCCGTCCGAAGACGAAAGTGGATTCGTTTGGCAAATCGTACTATGAGCACGCCTGCCTCCTTTGAGGACACGCCCATCGCCAAGGTCAGCGAGTACTGGAACGCGCGGCCATGCAACGTCCGGCATTCGCCCAAGCCGGCCGGCACGCGCGAGTACTTCGACGAAGTCGAAGCGCGCAAGTACTTCGTCGAGCCGCACATCCTCCGCTTCGCCGAGTTCGAGCGGTGGAAGGGCAGGAAGGTGCTGGAGATCGGCTGCGGAATCGGCACCGATACCATCAGCTTCGCCCGCGCGGGCGCGCAAGTCACCGCCGTCGACCTCACCGAGAAGTCCCTCGAAATGACGCGCCAGAGGGCCAAGGTCTTCGGTTTCGAGGATCGTATCCGCTGCGTCCAGGCCGACGCCGAGAAGCTCAGCGAGGCCATCCCCGTGGAACGCTACGACCTGGTGTACTCGTTCGGCGTGATTCACCATACCCCGCACCCCGGCCGCGTGCTCGACGAGATCCGCAAGTTCACCGGTCCCGGAAGCACCGTCAAGATCATGGTTTATAACCGCTGGTCGTGGAAGGTGCTGTGGATTCTGTTGGTCTACGGCAAGGGCCAATTCTGGAAGCTGCCCCGCCTCATCGCCGAGTACTCGGAAGCTCAAACCGGCTGCCCGGTGACCTATAGCTTTTCGCGGCGGGAGGGACGGAAGTGGCTCGCCGATCACGGCTTCCGCGCGACCAGCGTGATGGTGGACCACATTTTCCCCTACCGCATCCCGGAATACGTCCAGTACCGTTACAAGATGATGTGGTATTTCCGGCTGATGCCCACGGCGCTCTTCCGCGGCCTGGAGCGCGCCTTCGGCTGGCATCTCTGCCTCACGGCCAAACCGGAATAATGTCCACCGCGTCGCCGTACCTCTCGCTTGTCGTCACCGCCCGCAACGACGACCACGGCGGCAATCCGCTGGTGCGCATGCAGGCGTTCGTCGACGGATGGATCAGCCAGGCGCGGCGCCACGGCATCCCCTCGGAGTTGATCGTGGTGGAATGGAATCCGCCGCCCGATCGCCCCCGCCTGCACCAGGCGCTCCAATGGCCCGGCGATTTCGGACCCTGCCAGGTGCGCGTCATCGAGGTGCCCGCGGAACTGCACCGCCGCTACGCCCACGCCGAAGCGCTGGCGCTCTACCAGATGATCGCCAAGAACGTGGGCATCCGGCGGGCGCGCGGCCAATTCGTGCTGGCCACCAACATGGACATTCTGTTCTCCGACGAACTGGCCGCCTTTTTCGCCGCGCGGCGCCTCGAGGACGGGCGGATGTACCGCATCGACCGGCACGACGCCATGAGCGATATCCCCTCCGGCGCGCCCATCGAAGAGCAGCTCGCCTATTGCCGGAGCCACCTCATCCGCGTCAACCGGCGCGAAGGCACGTTCGCCGTCTCGCCCGACGGTTCGCCCACGCTCAGCACCGGCGACATCGCCTCTCCCGACGCCGGAATCCTCTTCGGCAAAGGCTGGCTTCCGGTGGAGCGCTACGTGGCCCAGGAGCCGTTTCGATGGGCCGGCCAGAATTCCGAGTTGCTGCTGCGCCGGCCGCCCGCCAATGCCTCCGCGCTGACGCTCGATCTGGAACCGGGGCCGGGCACGGGCGGCGAACCGCTCGACCTGGAAGTGATCGGCCACGGCCACCGGACGCTGGCGCGCGTGTCGGTGGACCGGCGCAGCCGCTTGCGCCTGCCCATCGGCGCGCCGTTTCCGGAGGCGCTCGCGTTTCGCGTGCACGGCGGCGGATTGCCCACCAGCCGCGATCCGCGCGTGCTCAACTTCCGCGTTTTCCGCTTCGAGTGGAACCGCGGCGCGGGCGGGCCCGCCGCCAGTCTGCGGCCCATCCGCGCCCGCGGCCGCGTTGCCGCCGCGTGGTACGCCGCGCAGCACCTCATCGACCGTCTGGCCAAGGGTGGGCGGCTGGTCAACCTGACCGTCCCGGTGGCGCCGCGCGTGCGCCGGGCGTTGAAACAGTACGTGGAGTTTCGCGGATTCGTGGGCATGCTTCGTCATGCGCCGGAATACCTGGAACGGCGCCGCGCCCTGCGCGCGGTGGGCGCCGGGGCGCCGGGCGCGGATGTGTTCCAGCCCGCGTCGGGCCTGCTTCCAGGCGCGCGCTGGGGCATGCTCGACGATTACCGTGGCGAGAGCTTCCGCCGCGCCCGCGGCGGCGCGGAGATCGTGGTGTCAGCCAACGCGCCCGCCGAGAACGGGATGTGCCTGATGGTGGAACCGGTGGAGAACGGCGCCGTGGACCTGCGCGTGTTGGACGCCGCCGGCGGCGCCGTGGGCGAGCACCGGTTCGCGGGGTTGAGTTTCTGGCGCGTGCAGTTGCCGCGCATCCCGGGCGCAACTCAGGTTTTCCGGCTGGAGTTCGAAGGGGCGGCGGAGATCAAGCTGTACCACTGCGGCTGGACGGGCGCTGGCCGCGTATCCGCCCCCGGCCTGGCGCAACCCTGGGGCGCTGGGTGGCGCTGGGATACCGCTGCCGGGAACATGCAGGCATCGGGCCGCGCCGAGCTGGTGGTGACCGCATCCGAGCAGGGCGCCGGGCCGCTGTTCCTGGAGATGGAGACGGCCGCGCCAATGGCCTTCGAAATTCAGGATGGCGGCAACCGCCAACTTGCGTCCTTCCACGCCGAAGGCCGCGCGGTTCATCGCCTGGATCTGCCGCTCGCTTCCGGCCGGACCCACGTGTTGCAGCTTGCCGCGCCGGGACCGTTTCGCGCGTGGCGCTGCGACTGGACCGCCTCGCCGCGGCCCCGAACGCCTGCCGGGCCGGCGTTCCTGCACACGAACGGCTGCGGCGATTTCACGCTGCTCAGCCGCCGCCAGTGGTTCGACCTGCGGGCCTACCCCGAGTTCGATCTCTTCTCCATGAACCTCGATTCGATCTTCTGCGCCACCGCGCACTTTGGCGGCGCGCGCGAGGAGATGCTGGAGGAGCCCCTGCGCATTTACCACATCGAGCATGGTTCCGGCTCGGGGTGGACCCCCGAAGGCCAAGCCAAGCTCTTCGAGCGCATCGCCTCCCGGGGCTTGCAGTTCGTGGACAACGAAGAGGTTCTTATCTGGACCGCGCAGATGGGCCGCCTGGCCGCGCCCATGATCTTCAATCACGAAGACTGGGGGCTGGGCGGCGTGGAGTTGCGGGAGACGGTGCTGCCCAAGTAGCCGCTCCACAAGAGCCGCCCTCTTCGAGCGGCTCTCTGGAGAGAAGCCATCGGGCTTAGGCCTTCTTCTTCCGCCGCGCCATCATCGACAGCCCGATTAACGCCCCGCCCAGGAGACCGAAGGTGGCGGGCTCGGGACCGTAATTCAGGTCCACGGAGTCTCGAACGTTGGAGATTTGCGCTAATCCGTTCGCGTTGTTAGACGACACGTTGATATCCTTGAAGACATCGATTTCCGTGTAGGGACCAATGCCCAGGAGATCCTGGTGCGGCGCGCTGGGAATCGACTGGATCGTCGGCAGGAAGGAGCAACCCGTGTTTACCCCGAAGCACGCGCGATCCGGCCCTTCCGCCACGGTCGCAGTGGCGCCACCCGACGTCACGGCCGTTTCCAGCAGGTGAATGCTGGTGATCTCCGCCGACGGAGCTATGATCGAGTAGGCGATGTCGATGTCCTCGGAGCCAACTCCGCTCACACTGAGGTTCGGGTTGAACTCAAACCCATAGATGAGTTCGCCTGTTCCCGAGCTGATCCCGGGGTTGTCCAGCGTGTAGCCCATCTGTACCGCCGTAGGCAAGGTACCGGTCCCGGTGGCGCTGGGGGTGAAGGCGAAGTTGTCGAACAGCAAGCCGTTGATCAGGCAACCTGTCGAGCCCAATGCGATCAAGTCCGCGTATGTCCCGCTGGGGTTGCAGTTGACGGGCGAAGCCATGCTCGGCACCACCGCCACCATCGTACCCAGAAACACAAACAGTAGTAGTTTTTTCACTTTTGAATCCCTCCTCCTAAGGTTACCCAAACGGGTATAGAGTGGACTGTACCAGAAGAGATGGCCTAAAGAAAGGTGCGGGTTGTAAACAAAGCGTCCCGGCGCTACCCGCATGGTGCATGGACTCACAAAAACGGCGGTCACGGCCCGTTGCGTTTCGGCGTAACAGGGTTCGAAGACGGGCCGTTTTCGAATGCAGCCGCGCGTCCGCACAATGGGCCTAGCTGGATGTCGGTTTATCCTGCATAATGGAGGTTGAAGCTCTCTGAGGCCGGAGATATAATCGACACAGACAGGAAATAGCACCTCCTACATGTGGTGGTGTTCTAGGGGTGAACCATGGGAACCAACGGGAAGCCCGACCGCGGGCTCGTCCAATTCAACTCCGAAGAGTGCAAGGGCTGCGGTCTTTGCGTCGAGGCGTGCCCGCCCAAGGTCCTGCATCTCTCCGGCCACCTCAATCACAGCGGATACCATCCCGCCGAGTACCTTGGGTCGGGATGCACGGGCTGCGGCATCTGCTTCTTCGCCTGCCCCGAACCGGGCGGCATCGCGGTGTTGCGGCGGGTGGCCTGAGAGGGGGGGAGGCAAGCATGGAAAAGCAACTGACCAAGGGCAACGAAGCCATCGTGAAGGCGGCGGTGCTGGCGGGCGCGCGGGCCTTTTACGGATACCCCATCACGCCGGCGAGCGAGATTGCCGAAGCCGCGGCGCTGTACTTTCCGAGGGTGGGCGGCGTGTTCATCCAGGCGGAAAGCGAAGTGGCCGCCATCAACATGGTCTTCGGCAGCGCCTCGGCCGGCGTGCGCTCCATGAGCGCGTCCAGCGGGCCGGGCATCAGCCTGATGCAGGAAGGCTTCAGCTACCTTTCGGGCGCGGAGCTGCCCTGCGTGGTGGCCGACGTCATGCGCGCCGGCCCGGGCCTGGGCAACATTGCGCCGGAGCAGGGCGACTACCACCAGGTGGTCAAGGGCGGCGGCCATGGCAACTACCGCACACTGGTCGTGGCGCCCGCTTCGGTTCAGGAAATGGCCGACCTCACCACCCTGGCTTTCGATCTGGCGGACCGCTACCGCAACCCGGTGGTGGTCCTCGCCGATGGAGCTACCGGCCAGATGATGGAGCCGGTGGAGTTCGCCGCGCCCCGCGCGGCGCCGGCCGCGGCCGATTGGTGCGTGACGGGAACGGCGGAGACCCGCCACAACGTCATCAAATCCATCTTCCTGGAGCCGGAGTTGCAGGAGAAGTTCGTGCGCAAGCTGGAGGCCAAGTACCTGGAAGCCGAACGCACCGAGACGCGCGCCGAGTGCTGGCGCACGGACGATGCCGAAATCGTCCTGGTGGGCTACGGCATTGTGGGGCGGATTCTGAAAGCCGTGGTCGAACTGGCGCGCGCCTCCGGCATTCGCGCCGGGTTGCTGCGGCCCATCACGCTGTACCCGTTCCCGGTTGGTCAGATCCGCGCCCTCGCCCGCCAGGCCAGGGCGTTCGTGGCGGTGGAATTGAGCAACGGCCAGATGGTGGACGACGTCCGCCTGGCGCTGGGCGGAAGCCGGCCGGTGGAATTCTTCGGACGCGTGGGCGGCATGGTTCCCACGGCCGAGGAGGTTCTGGAGTTCGTCGAACGGAAATTCGGCGTCAGCGCCGGGGAGGTTCTCGTCCATGTCTAGCACCGCGGTTCCCGGGTTCGCCCTCACCCATGGGCGATCCGAGGTCTTCTACGACCGCTTCGAACGCAAGGGCGAGGGGCAGCATCAGACGCACTATTGCCCGGGCTGCGGCCACGGCATCGTCACCAAACTTCTGGCCCGCGCGCTGGACGAACTGGGAGTTCAGCAGCGCACCGTGCTGGTCAGCCCGGTGGGTTGCTCGGTATTCGGCTATTACTACTTCGATGTCGGCAACATCTCGGCCGCCCACGGCCGCGCCTCCGCGGTGGCCACGGGAGTGAAGCGCAGCCGCCCCGAAAGCATCGTGGTGAGCTATCAGGGGGATGGCGACCTGGCCGCCATCGGCACGGCCGAGATCGTACACGCCGCCAACCGCGGCGAGCCCATCACGGTCATTTTCGTCAACAACGGCATCTACGGCATGACCGGGGGGCAGATGGCGCCCACCACGCCGCTCGGCAAGAAGAGCACCACCTCGCCGCTGGGACGCTCCGCCATCAACGAGGGTTACCCGCTGCGCGTGTGCGAACTGCTGGCCACGCTGGAAGCCCCGGTTTTCCTGGAGCGCGTCGGGCTGGGCAACAACAAGCAGATCATGGGCGCCGCCAAGGTGATCCGGCGCGCGGTGGAGAACCAGGTGCGCGGCCTCGGTTTCTCGCTGGTGGAGGTGCTATCGCCGTGCCCGACCATCTGGAAGCTGGACCCGGTCGAGGCGCAGCGCTTCGTGCGCGAGGACATGGCTTCGGTTTTCCCCCTGGGCAACGTGCGCGACCTGACGGCGTCGGCCACTCCGCGGCCCGCGCCGGCGCCCGCGCCCGCGCCCGAGGATCTGCCGGGGCTGCTCGGCATCGCCCGCGGCGCGGCCGCCGAATCCGCCAAACCCGTGGACCACAGCGGGGCTGGTAGCCTGGATGTGCGGATTCGCGTGGCTGGTTTCGGAGGCCAGGGGGTGCTGATGCTGGGCGAAGTGCTGGCGGAAGCCGGCCTGGATTCCGGATGCGAAGTCTCCTGGCTGCCGTCCTACGGGCCGGAGATGCGTTCGGGCACGTCGAACTGCTCCGTGCGCCTGTCGAGCCGCCCCGTGGATTCGCCCATGGTATCGCGCCCCAACGTGCTGCTGGCGCTGAACGAGCCCTCGCTGCGCAAGTTCCTGCCGTCGGTGGAAACCGGCGGCACGGTGCTGTATAACGACGACGCCTTCCCCGAGGGCTGTATCCGCCGCGACGTCCGCACCGTGGCCTTGCCCTTCACCCGCATGGCCGACGGACTGGGCGCCGCCAAGGCCGGCAACGTCGTGATGCTGGGCGCGCTGATGGAAGCCACCGGTCTGTTGGACGACGAGAGTGTCAAAGGCGCGCTCCGCCGCCTGGTGAAGACCCAGAAGTGGTACGACCTGGACCTCGCCGCGCTGGAGCTGGGCCGCTCGGAAATGCGCAAATGCGCCGTTCCGGTGAGCGAAGACTACCTCTGGGGTGTGTAAAAAGGAAAAAGGGGTCAGACGCATTTTCTTGCGAGGCTGCCGCCCCTCATCCCACCAATTGGTTGTGCCCCGCCGTCCACGCGTAGTCTTTCCGGACGTAGCCCATCATGTTACCCAGCGCGGTAACGACCGCCAGGCGGTGTTCCACTCGCCCGATGACCGCCTGCTCTACCTGGACCTTCTCAGGCGCCACGCCGTGCGCTCCGGCGTGCGTATCCTGGGCTACTGTCTGATGACCAACCACATCCACCTCGTGGCAGTGCCCGATCGCGAGAAATCGCTGGCCCAGTGCCTGGCGCGGGTCCACTCCGAGTACGCCCTGGCCCTCAATCGCGCGGAAGGCCGCTGCGGCCACCTATGGCAGAACCGCTTCTTCTCCTGCCCGCTGGACGAGCGCCACCTCATCACCGCCTTGCTCTACATCGACCTCAATCCGGTGCGGGGCGGGCTGACCGCGACACCGTGGGACTGGCCGTGGTCGAGTGCGCGCGCTCACACCGGGGAACTGGCAGTTGACACGGTGCTGGACCGCGACTGGGCGGGCTACTGCCGCTTCTGGAACTTCCGCGAGTGGCAGGACCTGCTGCTGGCTGGAATGGCCGATGGCGAATCCAGTGCGGTCCGTGAAGCCACGCGAACCGGAGAACCGCTCGGCTCGCCGGAATTCGTCATGCGGCTCGAAGGCCGAGCGGGGCGGAGGCTGCGGGTACTCCCGCGAGGCCGGCCCAAGCTTCCCCTGTGTGCCGGCAGCCACACATGAAGGCCGTAAAATGCGTCTGACCCCTTTTTCTATTCCCAGCCGCGAAAGCGGTGCTGGTGCTCCGCCATGTCCACGCACTTGCCGCGGAAGCGGACGCCTTCCAGTTCCAGCCGCGTGCGCTGCTCCAGGCCGGCTTCGTAGCGCAGCTTGATCCGGCCTCCCGCGCCCAGCACCCGTTGCCACGGCAGGCTTCCCGGCGGCGAGGTGCGCAGCAATTGGGCCACCTGGCGGTGGTGCAGCGGATAGCCCGCAGCGGCGGCCACCTGCGCGTAGGTGGCCACCTTCCCGCGTGGAATCTGGCGGATCGTCTTGCGGATGGCGGCGTCGCGTTGGGCGCTCTTGCGGACTTTCAGTTCCCGGAGCATGCGGAAGAGTGCAGCAACTCCTTCTCGATGGTCAGTTGAATGCAGCCCGGCTGGCCGATTGCCTGGATCGACAATCCGTTCCAGTTGAGGCCGCCGGGAATCCAGTGCGGCGGAACGCTGACGCGCATCTCCACGATCTGCCGGCTGACGATCTCGATCACCCGGCTCCCCGCGTCGAACCGCGCCTGCACTCGCGCCGTAACCGCCGGATCGCGGTGCGGCACCACGACGCTGGTTTCCAGACGAATGCGTTCCTGGCCGCGTTCCACCATCACCGTCACCCGCCGGTTCTCCACGTTGCGATTCATGGTTTCGGCGTACTGCCGGGGATTCTCGATGGGCTTGCCGTCCAGCTCGAGAATGCGGTCTCCCAGTTTCAGCGGGCCGCTGTACTTCTCGCCCAGGAAGGAAACCAGCAGCCCGGGGCCCGGGTCGTCCGGCTTGAAGCCGAAGTTGCCCAGGTCGAGCGATGCGCCCGAACCCGGCGGCACGCGCGTCGTCGGCAGAACGTCGTTCCGCTCGCCGGGATCCACCTTGGTTATCTGAATCCAGTAGCAGCGGGCGAAGGCCAGGGAATTGGTCTCGCAATCGATGGACGCCGGGAACTCGTCGCGCCGATGCGCCGCCAGCCACTCGAAAATCGCCGCGTTGGTGATGCCCGCCGAGGCGCGCCACTCCAGGTTCACGCCCGCCTTCTTCAGCTTCCCGGCCAGTTCCGGTTCGCCGGTGCCGGGGCCGATCCACAGCACCGGAACGTTCGTGAAGTTGACGGCAAACACCCGCCCCGTGGTCACCGCTGCCTCGGGCGACCCGCCCAGCGCCAGGGCGGCGGCCCACGGGCCGGGGTCGCGCGAGATGGCGTAGAACACCGAAGCCGTCCCCGCCCCGCGCCCCGCCAGGTAGATGCGGCCGGGATCCACACCGCCGTCGCGGATGGCATCGCGCACCGCGGCGTCGACCGCCTGAACGCGCGCGTCGATGTCCCCTGCGCCCGCGGGCGGTGCAATCACTTTCCACCCGAGGCCGCTCACCCACGTCTGCCATTGCGGCGCGTCCGAGCCGTCCAGCAGTGCGATGGCCGGCGGCTTCTGAGGGGCCGCGGCGGGCTCCGGCAGGTCGCCTTGCGCCAGGGCGCCCGAAACCGCCAGCAGGCTACTCGTGACGCAGACGAGTGCGGATTTTCTTGACCAGCTTCTCAATGTCTTCGGTCTTCCTCACCGTGGACATGGAGAGAACCGTGTAGTCGTACTTCTCCAGGTCCTGTTGCAGTTGTTGCGAGAGTTCCACCAGCCTGGCGGCATCCTTGATATTCTGCTCGCGCTCCGCCTTAAGGATTTCGTCGGTCTGCAGCTTGCCATTGGGCAGATGGACGTCCTTCCGGTCACCCGCGTCTTCGCCCTGGGGCGCGGGCGGACCGGCGTCGCCCAGTCCGGGAGGAACGGCCAGCGCAAGAGCAGCCGCCAGAGTGAAACCCAGCGCACAGCGGCGCAGGCAATGTGTCATGGAGGAACCCGCCACATTCATAATAGCCCGTGCCCGGCCTGGCCACTCACCTCACTCTCAGTGCCGCAACTTCGGGATAGGCCACCAGGGCGCCGGAATCCGCGTCCAGCAGCGTGTGGTCGAACGGGAACGGCCCGCCGCTGAAATTGTGCACCCCGCGGAAGACGATGCCGCCTGAATTCACGGTTCTGATGCCGTGCTGAAAAGGCGTGTTGGTCCCCGAGTTGTGATACATGAAATAGTTCACGAATTTCAGGCGCCGGCACCCCTCCATTTCCATCGAAGCCGTGGCCTCGTCGCCCCCAACCTCTTCGGTCTGTATCGTGTAGAACGTCCAGTTGCTGACATTCTTCAGAACGATCTCGACCTTGCGGTGGTGCTCCACCGACATCTGGTACATGGCGCCCGGAGTCGAGGTATCCGTAATGACCAGGCCGGCGGTGGCCGACTCGCTGGGCGTCCAGATGCCCTTGAAGGTCCCGCCGCCGCCTTCGGCGATCCAGAACCCGCGAAACTCCTCCGCGCCCGTCCGGGTTCGCGACGTGTTGATGGTGACGTCGTCCATGTAGGAGCCGGCTCCGGCCATCCACTTCACCCCAACGGCGCCTTCGTTGGCATTCTGCAACAGAATCCCGATGCCGGAGACGATCGGCGCGGAACCTCGCGGCGCCAGGATCACCGGCTTGGGTTGGGAGATATCCGTGAACCCGGGAGTCGAGGGGAGCAGGATGAGACGGGTCTCCGACGGTTGCAGCCCGATCAGCGCGGTGCCGGGTCCCAGCGTGAGCGTGTCGGAGATCCGGTAGGAACCCTGCGGGACGTAGACTGCCTGGTGCTCCGCGATCGCCTTCCGGAAGGCGGCGGTATCGTCGGCCTTGCCGTCGCCTTTGGCGCCCAGGTCGGTCACGTTCACCCAGGACGATTGCGGCGGCAGCTCCGGGAAATCCTTCGCCGGAATCGGAGTCATTGAAGAAAGCGGGACGCCCTCCACCACCGTATCCCGCTTACGGGCCGGCTCGCTGGAGCCGGTAACGTCCACCCGCAGCCCGTGGGACAAAGAGCGAATGGCGTACACTGCCGCAACGCCAGCGACCTTCAACCGGTCTTCGGGGATTCTGGAAAGGCCTCCCACGAACGGATTGAACTCCAGAAACACGGGGGTGCGGGCGCATTCCACGTCGTCCACGTTCACCTGGGTTTTCGGGTCGTAGTAACGCGCCACCCACAACGCCGCCCGCTGGATGTCTTCGAACCGCGAGTCTTTCACGTAGAGCTTGTCGGTGGACTCGCCGGTTAGATGACTCGCTCTCACGACGGGGATCCGGATTCCATAAGGAAGGCCTCGAAACCGGCAGCGGATCACCGTCATTCCGGCCTCGTGAGTCTCGATGGCGACCGACCGCTGGCCCACGAATTCCGAGTCCAGCACCAGCGATTGCCAGCCGGCCGCGGTCACCGCGGTGCGGATGGCGAACTCGCCCCCGAAGAAGCGGCAATCCTCGACCTCGTGCCCGATCTCTTCCACCGCGCCCAGCGCCGCCCCGATCCGGAAATCCACGTGCGCCAACGCCGAATGCTGGGCGAAATGCGCCCTCACCGCGATGGCGGCGGGGTTGCCGTCCTGAATCTCGATGTCGATATTGCTGAGTCCGGAATAGAGCGTGCCTTCGTTGCCATCCACCACGGGCTGTCCCGGCTCCCCGGGTTGGCTGGCGAAGTAGATCATGTACCGGCCCGCTCCGCTTTGGTAACCGGGCGTGTTTTTCGCCAGGACGAAAACCGGTTTGCGCCTTCCGTATCCGATCAGGCGGATGCCGCGCCACACGTAGACGGTTTGCGACAGCCGGTAGCGCCCCTCCGGCACGAAGACAATTCCGCCGCCCGGGCGCGGGTTCTGCGCCCCGGCGCCGCGCACTTGATCGATGGCCCGCTGCAGGGCAATCGAATCGTCGCCGACCCCGTCGGCATGCACCGGAAAGCCGTCCTTGACAAGGTACACGGCCTTGCCGTCCCGCGGCTTTTCCGGATAGTAAGACGGCCTCTGTTCCTGAGCGGCGGCGGCCCCGTGCAGCAGGAATAATGCGGCAACCAGCGTGCCGCCAGCGTTGGACATACCAGTTCGACTCATGCCCCATCCCCCGAAAACCGCGAGAGTATCCGTGCAGCCATTTCGGCCAGCATCGATTATACAACCCGCTGCCGGACAGTCCGGCCGCGACCGGATATATTAAATTGTGGGGAAAACGCTGCAACGCACGGTGGCTGTGGGACTGGCCTTCGTGGTGGCCATCGCGAGCACGCTCATCTTCGCCTCCAGGGCCGGCCGCCGGGCGCGGCAGATGCATGCGGCCAGCGAGCCCGTCCGCGAATGGATGTCCGTGCCATTCATCGCCCATGCCCACCACGTCCCCGCCTCCGTGTTGTTCCAAGCCATCGGGGTTCAGCCTAGCCAGCCGTACGACCGGCGATCGGTGCGCCGCATCGCGCGCGACCTGAACCGCCCCGTTTCCGAGGTGATGGGCCGGATCGAACGCGCTCTCGACGCCGCCGCGCGACCACCGGGCGGCCAACCGCGATGAACGATCGGCTTCTGGCGGCGGTATCCCTCTACGGCGCGCCGGCCCTTTTCGGAATCGTGGCCATTGCGGCCGTCGGAGTGCCGCTGCCCATCACGCTCCTTCTGATCGTCGCGGGCTCGATGATTTCGCAAGGCGCCATGAATCCCTGGTGGGCCATTGGCGCGGCCAGCGCCGGCTCCATCCTCGGCGATCAGGCCGGCTACGCCATTGGCCGATGGGGCGGGCCGGTGGTCGCGGCAAAGCTGGGCCGCCTGTTGGGACAGCGCGTCAACCTCGACGCCATGGAAGCCAAAGTCAGAACCTGGGGCGGCTCCGGCATCTTCATCACGCGCTGGGTTCTCAGCCCCCTGGGACCCTGGATCAACCTGGCCAGCGGCACGGCCGGCTACCCGTGGCGCCGGTTCCTCTTCTGGGACGCTCTGGGCGAAATCACCGGGGCGGCCGTGTTTATCTCTCTGGGGCGTTTCTTCAGCGATCGCGTGATCTCCCTCTACGGAGTTCTGGGCGACCTGACCTGGGCGCTGGCGGGGCTGCTGGCGGCCATCGTCTCCGGAACCCTGCTGGTGACG
>Ga0209039_10000825_pt1 | contig 29730 bp, 26 predicted proteins | sample BogFormECP12_OM1_FD_188238 | JGI IMG/M metagenome (GOLD analysis project Ga0209039, IMG submission 188238) | Bog forest soil microbial communities from Calvert Island, British Columbia, Canada - ECP12_OM1 (SPAdes) (version 2) | ecosystem: Environmental > Aquatic > Freshwater > Wetlands > Bog ... | reverse complement strand
AATGGACATCTTGGGTTGGGTTTTGATACGAACCCATTTTGGGCAAGTCTGGACGGGGGGTGAAGGGCAAAGGGCAGTGGGCAGTAGGCAGTAGGCAGTAGGCAACAGGCAGTCGGCACCAGGCAGTCGGCACATCACCATTATGGCTATTTTGGACAGGCAACAGGCACGAGGGACGGGCGTCGATTTTGCAGGACCGAACCCAAATTGTGTTGGCAACAATGGACATCTTGGGTTAGGTTTTCAGGTACGAACCCATTCTGGGCGAGTCTGGACAGAGGGCGAAGGGCAAAAGGCAGCGGGCAGTCGGCTGCAAGTGAAAAACCGCCCATCGCACGTGGCGCTGGCGAAACGGCTAGCCCAGGCCGTTGGACCCTCGTCGTCGCAGGAGCGGGACGCTCCTGCCCAGCGGGCGGGACGCCCGCGCCACGTCCAATAGACCGCACCTGACTTTTGTGTCGCGCAACCGGTCAGGAAGGTTAGCTTGCCAGAACGCCGCTGCCGGAATACAATCGGTGGTGGGTTGGGTACTGTGAGTTGGCGGAACTTCCGAGCTTGGAATTTCGAGTTTCGATTTTCGAATTTCAGGTTTCCTGGGATCGAGGGAAGAATGAAAACTAGCCAGGCAATCGAAATGCGATGGCAACGCGAGCAGTGTCGCGGCGGTCCGGACCGAAGAAAGCAGCCGAGCCAGGTGATGGCGGCGAGAAAGCGGCAGCGAGCTGCCACACTCCATAGAACCGCACTCCACGGGACGCTTTGGCTGGCGGCGTTGGGGCTGGCGCTGGCGGTGGGGCTGCCGCGTCTCCAAGCCGCTAAGATCGTGGACCGCGTCGTCGCGCGCGTCAACAACGAGATCATTACGCAGAAGCAGTACGACCAGCAACTGGCGGACCTGCGCACTCAGTTGGCCCGCGACAGCTCCGGCGCCGAGCTCGAGGCCAAGGTCAAAGAACAGAGCAAGAACCTCTTGCGTGATATGATCGACCAGGACCTGCTGGTGGAGAAAGCCAAGGACGACGACATCAACGTCGATACTGACGTCATCAAGAAGCTCGACGAGGTTCGCCAAAGCTCCAAACTCGACAGCCTGGAAGAGCTGCAGAAGGAAGTCGAAAAGCAGGGGCTTGTGTGGGAGGATTTCAAGGAAAATTACCGGCGGCAAATCCTGATGCAGGAGGTGATTGGCCGCGAGGTGGGCTCGTTGGTCAACCAGTCGGTCACTCACCAGGACGCGCGCAAGTATTTCCAGGCCCACCAGGAGGAATTTTCCTCGCCGGGAGGCGTGCGCCTGGCGGAGATCCTGATTTCCTCGGACAAGCACAAGCCCGACGAGTTCGAGCAGCGCGCCAAGGATGCGCTGGCCCAGATTAAGGCCGGACAGAAATGGCAGGAAGTGGTGAAGAAGTACTCCGACGATGAAGACAGCGCCAAGGAAGGCGGCGACGTGGGGTTCTTTAAAGACGGGACCTTGAACTCCACCATCGCCTCGGCCGTCGCTAAACTGGATACTGGTGAGACTAGTGATCTAGTTAAGACGAAATTCGGGTACCAGATCTTCAAGGTGCTGGAGCGCCGCAGCCCGGGGATACCCAAATTCGAAGAGGTGGAGACCCGGGTGATGAACACCATGTACGACCAGAAGATGCAGGGCGCCCTGCGCAAGTACCTGGTGACGCTGCGCAGCCAGAGCTACGTCAACGTCGCCCCCGGCTACCTGGACACCGGGGCGGAGCTTCCCCTTGATACACGAGCAGCCCAGAAGGAGCAATGAAGAAGGCGGTCTTCATCCGGGACCTCAAGCCCCACCAGGCCGTCCAAGACACTTTCCTGGTCCGCCAGCAGGCCCGCCGCACGGGCCGCAACGGCAGCCCCTACCTCGATCTCGAGCTCCAGGACTCCACTGGCGTGGTCCCGGCCAAATTGTGGGACTGCGGCGAGGAGCGGCTGGACTTCGACGCCGACGACCTCGTCTTCGTGAGCGCAACGGTGGAGGACCACCAGGGGCGGCTGCAACTGCGCTTGGAGAAAATCCACCGCAGCCTCGGCGCCGATGCCGACCTCCGAGACTATCTTCCTGCCGGCACGCTCGATGCGGAGGAGATGTATGCCGCGCTGCTCAACCGCGCCGGCCGTATCGAAGCCGGGCCGTTGCGGCAGTTAGTGGAAGCGGTCCTCGCCGACCCGGCGATCGCCCGCGCTTACAAGCTGGCGCCGGCGGCGACGACGTATCATCATGCCTATCTCGGCGGCCTGCTCGAGCACGTCCTTTCGCTGACCGGCTTGGCGGACCGGGTGGCCGACCATTACCCGTCGCTCGACCGCGACTTGGTACTGACGGGGATCATCCTGCACGACCTGGGCAAGATCCACGAGTTGAGCTACGATCGCGGCTTTCGCTACTCCACCCGCGGCCAACTGCTGGGCCACATCGCGATCGGGCTGGAAATCGTGTTTGAAAAGATGCGCGCTATTCACGGCTTCCCTTCCAGGCTGAAGGATCGCGTCGCGCATATCATACTCTCCCACCACGGCAAGCTCGAGTTCGGCTCGCCCAAAGAGCCCATGTTTCCCGAGGCCCTGGTGGTACACTACCTGGATGATCTCGACTCCAAACTGGAGAGCATGCGCGCCCAGTACGCGGCGGACCAGGAGCGGGAAGGCGACTGGACGAGCCGCAATCGAGCCCTGGGACGGGAGCTGTTGAAGAAATTATGAACGATGAATGCTGAATGATGAACAGAAGAGAAAACGCCGGCTGTCTGGGGCCAGTTGTCCGCGGGACAACGAACCACAGCCAATTGAACTTCTTCTCTTCTGTTCATCATTCATCATTCATCATTCATCATTCATCATTCATCGTTTTTTTTGGACATGGCGAATCTGAAACGCGATCAGCGGCTGGATTTGCCGCCGCTCGAACTCGAGTGCATGAAGACGCTGTGGCGGCACGGCCGAGCTACGGTGCACGACATCCGCGAGGCATTGCTGCCGCAGCGGCCGCTCGCTTACACCACAGTGATGACGGTGATGAATCGGCTGGCGCGCAAGGGCGCGGTGGATCGGAGCAAGCACGGGCGCGCCCACGTGTACCAGGCGGCGGTCTCGGTCGCGGAGGTCCGGGAGCAAGCCCTGGCCCGCTTGCTCGAGAACTTCTTCCAGGACTCGCGCGACGAACTGCGGCGCCACCTGGAGGGCCGCGGGCACGTGCCGGCGCCGACCTCAGCGGCGGAGGCACTGCCGGACTTGCAAGGCGGGGCCAAAACGAAGGGGGCCAAGGCGAGCGCCCCACGCGCTTCCCGAGCCATAAGGGAGGAGTCGATTGATCCGTCTCTCCTGTAAGACAATGCTGAATGATGAATGATTCTGAATGATGAATGATGAATGATGAATGATAAACAAAAGAAGAGACACCCCGTTGCCTGTGGTCGGTTGTCCGCTGTGGGAGACACCATCTTCAGCTACGGGCAACGGACCAGGGACGTCCTCTCTTCTGTTCATCATTCAGCATTCATCATTCATAATTTCTTGAATATGACTGACCCTCAATCCACCGGAGAGCTTTTCCAAGCGGCGATCCAGCGCATCCTTCCGCATCGCTACCCGTTCCTTCTGGTGGATCGCGTCACGGAGTTGGTGCCCGGCCAGCGGATTCGAGGGGTGAAGCAGTTCACCGTGAACGACGAAGCTTGCCAGGGAAACGCCGCGCCGGGCGGCATGAACCTGGTGCCGGCCGGAGTGCTGATCGAAATGGTGGTGCAACTGGGTGCGATCCTGGTGATGGAGCGTCCGCAGATGGCGGGCAAGGTCGCCGTCATCCTGCAGATAATGTCGGCGCGAATGATCGAGCCCGTCGAACTTGGCGACTCGCTGGTAGTGGAAGCGGAGGTGGTGAAGCTGCGGGAGAACTTCGGCGAACTCCGCGGCGCCGCCTACCGTGACGGCAAGCGCGTGGCGGAAGGCGCGATGCGATTCGGCATCGCCAACGCGGCCGACCTCTTGCCGGCGGGGTCGACGGTGTAGGGCGGGCATGGCGCCGGGTCCCGCCTTGCGGGACGCCATTGGGGCCGCCCGTTGCCCCGCGCCCCGTTTACTGGGAGAATGACGAAGTTATGCTGTTTGAGGAGATCCGCATTCGCGACGTGGTGATCCACCCGGCGCACATCCTCGCCCCGATGGCGGGGATCACCGACACCGTCTTCCGGCGCTTCATCAAGCGACTGGGTGGCTGCGGGCTCATCATGACCGAGTTCGTGTCGAGCGAGGGGATGCTGCGCCAGAACCTGAAGTCGCAGCGCTTCCTTTATTACACCGAGCAGGAGCGGCCGATCACCGCCCAGATCTTCGGCGCCGACCCCGACCGGCTGGCCGAGGCGGCGCGCATGATCGAGGACCTCGGCTTCGACCTCATCGATCTCAACCTGGGATGCCCGGCGAAGAAGGTGGTGAAGTGCGGCGGCTCCGGGCTGCTGCGCGACCTGCCGCTGCTGGCGAACATCCTGCGACGCATCCGCAGCGCCGTCAGCATACCCTTCACCATCAAGATCCGTATCGGCTGGAGCGACGAAGAGATCGTCGCCGTGCCCGTGGCCCGTCTGGCGGAGGAGTGCGGCGTCGAGGCCATCGCCGTCCACGGCCGCACGCGTCTGCAGGGCTTCAGCGGCCGGGCGCACTGGGACGTGATCCGGGAGGTGAAGTCGAGCGTGCGCATCCCGGTGATCGGCAACGGCGACGTCATGCGCCCGGAAGACGCACAGGCGCTTCACCAACAGACGGCCTGCGACGCGGTGATGATCGGCCGCGCTGCTCCCACTCACCCGTGGATCTTTCGCCAGATGGACGAGTACTTCCGCACCGGCTCCTATCGCCAGCCGACGGAGCTGGATCGCTACGAGTTGATCCACGACTACTATGCGATGTTGGTGGCGGAAGAGATTCCCGGCTCGATCGGCAAGATGAAGCAGTTCGCGAGCTGGTTCACCCACAGCGTGCGTAACGGCGCTGAACTGCGGCGCCAGGTCCAAAGCGCGCGCGATCCGCACCAGGTGCTGGAGCGCGTGGACGACTTTTTCAGCGCGCCGCAGCCGGCTGCTGACCCACCGCCCGCCGAAACCATAGTGTCGTCCATTGCCGAGTGACGGTGGTCGATTGAGGAGGCTTGTGCAGCGACGCTCTGAGCCGCGGGTGGAAGGCAGGGACGAAGTCCGAATCAAAGGCGCGGACGCGCGCGGCGTCAACTTCGACGAGCGGGCGCGCACCGTCAACCTGAGCGAGCACGGGCTGGCGTTGCTCACTCCGCGCGATCTTATTCATTCGGCCACCTTGACGGTATCCATCCGCGGGCGCGGCGGGCCGCGGCCGGGCGGCGGCCGATCCGATTTCCTCGCCCAGGCGATGGTGGCCTACGTGTTCCCCGACGGCGCCCTCAACCGAGTGGGCCTTCAATTCATCGGGACTAAGCTAGCATTGTAGGCCTGAGGGCGGGCGAAGCGGCGAGGCGCTGCTTGGCCTTCGGACGGGGGCCGTCACTTCATCGGCGCACGGACTTCTCGGCCTGCCAAAGCCGGTACACTTCACTCCTGGCCACGCCGCGGGCGCGTGCCACCACCTTCAGCGCCGCCTTTTCGTCGAGTCCCTGCGCCGCCATCACTTCCGCCAGATCGGCCCGGATCGATTTCTCTCCGCTGGCGGGCTCGACGTGCGAGTTGGCGTCCGGACCCACGAGCACGGTGATCTCGCCTTTGGGCGGCCGGGCCTTGAGCACTTCCAGGATTTCCGAAGCTGCGCCGCGCAGGAACTCCTCGTAAACCTTGGTTACCTCCCGCGCGATCACCACCGGCCGATCCCCGAGCGCCCGACGCAGGTCCCTCAGCATCTCCACCACGCGGTGTGGCGCCTCATAGAAGACGAGCGTCTTCTGGGCGCCCTGCTTCAGTTCATCCAGAGCTTTCTGCCGCGCGGAGCGCTTGGCAGGCAGGAAGCCGAGGAAGCGAAACTTGTCCACAGGCAAACCCGCCGCCGCCAGGGCCGCGAGAAAAGCCGAGGCGCCCGGAACCGGGACCACCGCGATGTTGTGCCGGATCGCCAGCTTCACCAGACGATGGCCGGGGTCGGAGATCACCGGCATGCCAGCGTCGGAAACGAGCGCTACGTGGGCTCCCTGCTCCAGCTCGATGATCAACTCCGGAGCACGCGTCATCTCGTTATGTTCGTGATAACTGATGGTACGGGTGCGGATTTCGTAATGATTGAGGAGCTTTTGCGTGCGGCGGGTGTCCTCGCACGCAATCACGTCCGCCTCCTTCAGCGTCCGAATGGCTCGCAGGGTGATGTCTTCGAGGTTTCCGATGGGCGTCGCCACCAGATAGAGCTTTCCCGGCGGTGCATTGCTGGGAGCCGGCGCCTCCGAAGTTCCCGATTTGGCTATGGGGTCCATGTTTCTACTCTGAGTCCGACCGTTTGCACAAACACAGTCTATCACGAAGAGGTGAATGGGCGCAGCAGATTGCGTGGCCCGCGCTCCCGCAGCCGGATAGTGATATGATGAATGTGAGAGCAATGGGTGCGTGTAGGGAGGTCAGTCTTGCCGCTTTACGAATACGAGTGCCTGAAGTGCGGAATCCGCTACGAAAGGATCCAGAAGTTCTCGGACGCTCCGCTCACCAAGTGCGAGAAGTGCGGAGGCAAGCTGGAAAAGCTCGTGTCTGCACCCTCGATCCAATTCAAGGGCAGCGGCTTTTACGTCAACGACTACCCGAAGAAATCCTCGGCGCCGGCGGACTCGTCGTCGGACTCGAAGCCGTCGGCAGCCGATGAGAGCAAGGAGAAACCGTCTGACAAAGCCTCGGTAACTAAAGAGGCGCCGAAGACCGCCGCGAAGAAAGACTGAGGATGCAGCGTCCTTGGTCCCTTGTCCTTTGCCGGAAACAAGCGGTGGTAAAGGAAACGGAAGAAGGGCGAGGAACGCTTCACCCTTTCCACCTTCCTCTTCTGTGCGAACCGCGCTCCTCAGTTCTGCGGAGAATCCGAGCCTTCCTTGGGAGTCTGCGCCAACTCCTTCGGCTTCCCCAGCTTCTGCGTGGAGTCTACGTTGAATACCTTGAAATCCGAGTATTCATGATCGTTGCGCAGGACCCGGCCATGCCAATCCACCGTGACGGCGACTTCACGCGGCAACCAGAATCCTTCAGGCATACTCTTGAAGTGGACCTCGCTGAAATCAATCTCTGTGGTTTGCCGTTTCAGCGCGACTTCCGGCAAAGGCTTCAGCAGGTCCGTGCGCAGGCGGAGGATCTGGTAGTTCTGGGCATCGATCCAGGCGAGGCCCTGGGTAAAGGTGGTAACTCGGATCTCGCCCTCCTTAAACGACCCGTACAAGTGGGCTTGGGTCGGGTGCTGCGCGAAGGCGACAACATAAGTATCCCGGCCATTGACTTTCTGGCGTCCGAGATAACGAAACGCGGCCTCGGATTGATAGACCGGATGAAAGATCAGCGAAGCCGACGCGAACCCGGAGGTCAGCATGAAGCCTTCCGTCAGGCCGCTGAGCTGGCCCGCGTCGCCGGTCAAATTGGCGCGATACTCACTGAAGCCCGGCCCCCAGGCCTGAGTGGGCGTTACGCAAAAATAGTGGAACTTCTGGTCCTGCTTCTCGCCGCCCTTTCCGTTGCCTTTCAGCTTTTGCTGGTGGATCTCCTCCAGCGAACTGGTATTGGGGAAGTTGCGGAAAAACTCCCAGACGTTCTTGCCTACGGCGGTGAGAATCGGTTGCAGCGGATTCTGATCCTCATCGGACTCGAGCCCTTTCAGTTCCGGCGTGGTCCGGCGGAGGTAATCGACGGGTTCGTCGACGTCTGTTTTCAGCTTGGCGTAAGTCACCTCCACTTTCTTCCGATTCTCAACTTGTGCCCAGATCTCGCGAACCCGGAGCGGCATCGCCTTCACGTCCCGGCCGTCGAGGTAACGGTTCATCTCCTTGTCCGCTGCGTCCGACTGGCCCAGGTTCAGCAAAGCCTCGACGCGCAGGAGTCGCGCCTCGGGTGACGCTCCATCGGCCACAGCGTTATCCAGGTACGCGTTCGCAGTCGGCCAATTCTGAAGCAGCAGTTCCTCGCGGCCCATCTCCTGAAGGGCGAGAGGGTCCTTAGGAGCGTATTTGAGCGCTTCCGACAAAAACCCCACCGATCTTTCCGGCTCGTGACGCCAACTCTCCATCACCCCGAGAGCCAGGGCCGGTTCGGGGCGTGCTCGCTTGGCATCTTTCCGATCATCCTCGAGGGCCTGGTAGAGGCTACGGTTGGCGCCGTCCCAATCCCCAGAGTCGAGATCCGCCAGCGCCAGCATGGTCAGGCACCCAATGCAGGAGGGATCGCGACCCACCACCTTGGTGAAGAACGGCAAGGCGTGGTCGGGCCGGTTGCGCTCAAAATACTCCATTAGGCCTCGCGCATAGTCCTTCTCACTCTTGTCCGACAACCCGTCAGAAGGGCCAAGTCTCTTCAGCTTCGGCGCCAAGTCGGCGATCAAGTCCGCCTGAGAGAGTAAATCCGGGTCCGGATTGGGGTCGCGCAGCGTAACCGGAATCACCCAGGGGTGATCGGAATCGGCGAACTTAATAACTTGGTGTGCCTTCAGGAATCCCTTCTTGTTGACCGTCAGGGTCACCGTCAGCTCTTTCACCAGAGCCGGGTTCAAGTCGTACGTGGTTTGGAACTCACCTTGGAGGTTCGTCTGGACGGCTCGGAACTCACCCGATTCGGCAGGTTCCACCGTCACCTTCACCCCACCCACCGGATCACCGTGAAGGTTCATCACCTTGCCGGCAACGATCCAATGTTTTTGAATTTGAGAGGTAATGTCGTAATTGGCGGAACCTGGCTGACCGGGATCCCCGCTGAGGTTCCCAGCGGCGGCGGCTCCCCCCCCACCTTGAGCAAAGAGCGCTGCCGGCAAGAGACACACCGCCGCGCATACAACGAAGACACGCAAGTGAGTCTTCATAACGCCCCCCTCAAATCACACTTCCTGCTTTGACTACCGTACAATCAATCGTACACCCGTTGCCGACTCGCATCAAGGTCATAATCCTGGACCTGGAGCCCTGGAGCCCAGGAGCGCGGGCGTCCCGCCCGCTTTACGGAAGTGGTTAGTGACCGGCAGCGCGAGTGGCTAGCAAGAGAGCGCCCATCTTCGCTTTCTAGCCACCGCACTCGCAAGGCAACAGTTGCTGTGGCGCACTCTAAGCTCGTCACTTTCGCCGGGAATCAGCTTCCCTCCCTGTCCTCCGGTCCAGACCCTCCCGCAACAGAATCCTGATGTAAGTCTGGTACCCAATTCCCTTCTGGGCAGCCAGTTCCCGTGCCGCGTCGATATCCTCGAGCGGAAGCCGAATTGTGACTGGGCGCAGAGGACTTCTCGCCTTGTTTCGGGCCATTGCCTGATTAAGAGTCAGGGCGGCGCCTCTGCCTATCCGCCGCGCCATTTCGGCTTCTAGTTGCTGCTTGTGGCTTTCATGCCAGGCGGCATCATCTGCTTCGCATGCCAATGTTGGAATCACCAGTCTCTTTGCCATTTTCTTTGCCATAGGCTGCCTTTCCTAAGTAGCTCTGCTGCGAAAGTAAACCTTGCGTAGCTTCTTGCCAGCATCCCACGCGGTGACCGGCCGAATACGGTCGCCACGGTAGGTGTAAATCAGAAACAACACGCGAAGCTTCTCCGTAGCGCCCAGAGCGTACCAACGATCTTCGCCGCTTTCGTCGCGGACGTCCATGAAAACGGAGTCCTTCATTATCGCTTGCTCGAACTCGATCGGGCTTACCCCATGCCGAGCCAAGTGCGCGATGTTGTTCGCATCCCAATCGAACTCTGGTCGTCCGTCGATTTTCATTGTAAATTAATCATACATGCTTTGTACATACATCTCAATTCGCGGTGGTGTCTAATTCCCCATGTTGCACGCGTCAGCCGATCATTGTGTCAGTCGACGACGGGGTGCCCTGGGAGCGCGGGCGTCTCGCCCGCTCTTCGTCTTACCCGCCGGTGTTGTTCAGGGCGTTCTCCCGAAGACGAGTCGAAAAGCAAGAGCGGGCGGGACGCCCGCGCTCCCAGGTTCATCTCCGTGAAGCACTCGAGAAGGGCCAATCTTCTTTGCGCGCGCACAGGCCGGCTTTGACAGGATTCATCTCGATGTAATCGACCATCGTCCAGTAGTGCTCCTCATTCCGGGCGTAGCGATCAAAGTAGTCTTCCTGCCAGAACTGACCGTTTCTCCCCAAGATCCGATTCGCTTCCTTGGCAGTAAACGATTTCCATGAGAATAGAATCGATGAGAGCGTGAAGCCATTCTCCGGCGTCAACAAAGCGTGGACGTGATTCGGCATCACCACCCATGCGTGAAGGTGGTAGCGGGCGACATCGAAGTAGAGCAAGGCATTCTCGACCAGTGCGGCCACGCGTTGATCGCGCAGCAAAGCTTCGCCTTCGCCCAAATCCAGATAGGCCTCCACCCTTATCCTGCGCTCCGCCTCGGCCTCTCCTTTTGGCAGGCAAGCAAGCTCATTGCGCCAGCGGTCAAGGAGTTCTCCGGGAAAGGAGTCAGCCAAACGAAATGTAAGTTCTTGAGGAATGCTGCCGCCCTCGAAGTGGGGTAGGTAGCCTCGAGAATGCCAAGGCACCCTGGGAGCGCGGGCATCCTGCCCGCTCTTGTTCTTTCCCTCGCCCACCCTACACTTCTCCTGGGAGCGCGGGCATCTTGCCCGCTCTTTCCCTTGCTAACGGACATAGCCTCGCTGACGCCATCGGGCGAGGTGGCTGAGATTGGCGTGAAGGACGCCAACCAAGAAAGGAAGAGCGGGCGGGACGCCCGCGCTCCCAGGGGAAAAAAAAGGGGGCCGAAACTGCCGGCCCCCGAGTCGTGCAACCGAACTGTGACGCGTTCCCACGCGAGAAACGCAAGAGGAAGAGCGGGCGGGACGCCCGCGCTCCCAGGTTAGAAGCTAAACCGCAGGCCAAGCTCGATGACCCGCGGTTGATTGTACTGGCCAGTCAGAGTTCCAAAGTCGTACGGGTCCTGGATATTGATCCCAGGATCCGAATACTCCATGTTGTTAAACGCGTTCAGCATGTAAGCGTAGAAAGAGATACTCGTGCGCTCGGTGATTTTCGTGTCCTTCTCGATCGTCAAATCGACGTTCCAGCGGTGCTGCCCGTGGAATGGACCCTCGTCGTAGGCACGAGTGTCAAGGCCCAGCAGTGCCGGCCGATAGGAGCTAAAGACGGCGGCGGGGTTCGGGAATAGGTTCCCTCCCGTACCTCCTCCGCTTGGACACGAAGGGTCGTTGTTGACGCCAACCGTGCAACCCAGAAAGGAACCGTATGCGCCAGTACCAGACTGACTCGCAGTACTGACTGCATGGTGGACCGACCTACTGAAGGTGCCCGTGTTCACCAGCGGCACTGCTCCAGCGCAATAGGGGAATTGCCCGGTCCCAAATTCATAGCACGATCCGGTGTAAGTTTCAATGGGAGTTCCCGTGCCCCAAGTCCAGATGGGAGATATCGACCAGCCGCCGATCACCCGATCCAGGATCCCATTGCTGGTTGAGAAGTGCTTCCCTTTCCCAAACGGCAGTTCGTAGCGACCCAGAACGTTGGTAACCCACGTGCGGTCCCAGAGAGCCGGAGCGTAGTCGTAGCGAAGGTTGTAGATGTTGTTGGGACTGTCCTCGACGAACTCCTGATTGATTTGGTCGGTGGCGAGGCTATGCGAGTAGGTGAGGTTGGCGCTGAGCGTCAACCCATGGCCGGCGCGCTTCTGCACGGTCAGGAAACCAGCCTGATAGTTGGCAAAGCCGTTGGTGGTGCTCATATCGATCCCGGAGTAGTGCTGCATATCCGAGGGCAGAATGGCGCAACCCGCACATCCGGCAAAGTTCCATGCGGGTTTTCCCCCGATAGCGGTATCGAGGTCCTGAGCGATCTGGTACGCATACTGGTAGGTAATGTTGGTGCTGCCCGAAGCACCTTCGTTCGCCAGCACGGCGGCCGAGCAGCTCGCGTACCCCTTGCAATAGGCGCTGTTGGCGCCGCCGAGACCGGTTTCAAAGAAGGGTTGCGGGCTGACGGCGTCGGGTTTGATGCCTGCCTTATCGGCCTGATAGAGGGCGTAGTAGGCTTGGGCAAGCGTCTGGCCGCCCAGTTTGAGCATGTAAGGCATCCCCTCGTTGTCCATACCCAGGTACAGGTGCTTCATCCATTTGCCGGCGTACCCCACCTCCAGGATCACCTGGGCCGGCAGCTCACGCTGAATGCTGAAGTCGATGCCGTCGTCAGTTCCTGGCCGCCACTTACTATCGAGGGCGAACAGGACGCTGGCAGCAGGAGTATTAACGCCCGGCTCGGCTGGCAGGGGAAGGGTCTGCGTAATCGCCGGGAATGGCGCGGTATTGCCATCCGTGCCCACCCGGTAGGCGGTACTGGGGTCAGAGCCCTTGCTCGTGTTGGTGCAGGTGCCGTTCATGAGGCCGCCAATGCACTTTGCGGGCTGTCCGAAGCCATAGCCCAACAGTGGCGTCAGCACCATGTTCACGGCATTGGTCCGATCGTAAATGCGGGCATAGCCGCCGCGAATCACGGTCTTCTTGTCGCCGAAGATCTTATGCAGGATGCCCGAGTCGAAATGGGGATTCCAAGCCAGCGAGATACGGGGACTAAAGCCGCCATACCACGGATCGATGGGATACTTGGGCGACCCGCCTACACCTCGGATCGGCTCAAAGCCGAGCACGGGGTTATAGACTTGCCCGTTGTTGGCGAAGTTCGCGATGTTGGAAACGTACTGGTTATAGCTCACCGGGGCACCGCTGGAGTCAACAAGGTAATCCTGCACTCCGTTCTTTTCGTACGGAGGCATGGTCACGCCCCACTCCAAACCATAGTTAATGGTGAGGTTGGGCTTCACCTTGAAGGAGTCAGTCAAGTAAAGGCTGTAGCCGTCGGTGATGGAGTGATCCTCCAGATAGGGGGCGCCCGTCAGGGAAAAATTACTCCCACCCCGGACAAACAGTTGCTGGGCTTGCGCCACGAAGCCGAGCGCTTCGCCATAGTAGGAGTTCCAAGTGCCGAGCTGGTTGCCGGCGATGCAGTTCGTCTGGAACGGGCCGCTCGCGTCACCGGAGCAATGAAGTGGTTGGTACAACTGGGATGCCGTTGCCGTGCTCGGCGTCATATTGATACCCCCGCCGCTGTTGATCTGGTAGACCAACCGGGTGAGGGATCCGGTCACGTTGTCGGGCCGGACGTGGTCGTCCCACCAGTGCATCACATTGCCGCCAAATTGGAAAAAGTGCTTCCCCTTCAGCCAGCTCAGCGAGTCCGCATAGTTCCAATCGTGGCCGTTCCAGGTGCGGAAGCGGGCGTCCTGGGTGTCCATGGCTAGGGGAGCCATCGGGTTGTTTGTCTCGCCGCCAACCTCGAGGCCACCGGGAATATTGGCAAATGGGGTTCCGGGGAGCAGGTTCCCAGTCGGGACTCCGAACCGGATCCAGTTCCAATCGTTCCGCAGATAGCTGACATGGAAATCGTTGGTAAGAGTTGGGGTGAGAGTTCCAGTCAAGCCAGCTACGATATAGCGCGGCTGCATGGGATTCGAGGAGACTGCGGTGGGCACGCCTAACTTGTCGCCCTTAATCAAGCCACCGATATCCACCTGATTAGTGGAGGGGAAAGTCAACTTGTAGTACCGGTAGCTGGTCATGAAGCGCCACTTGGAGCCAAAGTCGTGATCGAAGCGACCCACCGCGAAGTTGTCACTTTGGCTGAGCTTCAGCGCAGCGAAATAGCCGCAACTGTTGTGGTGATCGCCGTAATCGGCGCAATCGTTTGGCATCGGCATGTAGTTGTTCCACAAACTGGAGATGAGCGGGTTGATCCCAAGTGCGCGCGGGTCGCAGGGAAGATTGGCCGGACCCGTGACGTTTCCGCTAGCGTCCAGCGCGGCCCCGCACGCGGTAGAGGTCGCGAGGTTGTATTGGTTGAGGTTCCCGTTGTTATCTTTGACTTGCACGATCCCCTGTCGCAACAAGGCGGAAGGAACGTTCCTTTCATACCTCCCGTTGGCGTACGGGAACCGCTTGCCTTCGTAGTTGAAGTAGAAGTAGGTCTTGCCGCCGGCCAGCTCCTTGTTGGTGATGGGTCCCCCGATGCTGCCGCCAAAGCGATTCTGATGCGACTTCACTTTCTTACCATTGACAACGTTGAGGTTCCAACCGGCGGCATTCAGCCAGTCGGCCTGGAAATAGTCGTACAGCGAGCCATGGAAGCTGTTGCCTCCGCGCTTGGTCACCAGCATCACGTCGCCGCCGGCAGAGGCGCTGAAATCAGCAGTCTGGTTGGTGGAGGCAACATTGAATTCCTGGATGCTTTCGACGGGCGTGGGGATGGCGGCCTGCGGACCCACGTAGCCGCGGTTGCCGGCAACGTAGTTGTTGTCACCCGCCAGGTCGTCGGTGGCGTTCCCTCCGTCAAGGGTGAAGGTGTTCTGGTCGCTCATGGAGCCGGCTACTTGCCCGCCGGTGGTGTTGCTCTCCGCGCCGTGGAAAGTGGGGGCCGTCATCGGCTGGAAGATGAGGAGGCTGGTAGCGTCCCGGTTCTGGTTGGGAAGCGACAGCAGCACAGAGCCGGCCAACGTGCTTCCTACCGTGGAGTTCATGGTCTGGAGTTCGGCGCCGGCGGAAGAAGTGACTTCCACCGTCTGGGTCGCGGCGCCTACTGTCATCGTGAGGTTCAACGTGAGCTGTTGGCCCACCAAGAGTTCCTGTGCCGGCGCCTCGACGTTTTGGAAGCCGGCCTTCGACACCCGGACATCATAGGTGCCCGGCTTGACGTTGGTGAAGATAAAGGTACCGACTTGGTTGGTTGGTATTGTGCTATAAGTCTTGGTTGAGGTGTCCGTGACCCTTACTTCTGCCCCGACGATCACGGCGCCGCTTTGGTCCGTAATTGTGCCGGTGATGGTACCGGTGGTGGCCGCGCCCTGTGCCCGCGCGAAAACGGGGGTCAACGCGGCAAACAACAATGCTACGAGAGCAACTCGCAGACTTCGCATGTTAGTGTCCTCCCCTGATTCTAAAAAGAGTCAAATCCCCAAAAACCCAAAAGGGCGATCGGGCAGACCTCCACGTTCTCCGCTTCCAGTGGAAGCAGAGGAAGCACGATGTCGCATGAGTATGGAATTAACGCGGCAGCAGCGCTTCACGGGGTCCTCCCTACCCTCAGAAAAGCCTTCAGTCTGAACTTCGTGTCCTGGATAATCAACTACCGAAAAGCTTGAACGATAAGCGCAACCGAATCGGGACTACGGCCGATGTATAACGAAGGTCCGAGGCAATGTCAAGCAAAATCTTGCAGTACGCTGGACCAACGGAGGTGATATCTAACATCTTACCCCCTTCTTTTCATGAAATCCAGAGGCAAACATCCGGCCGCCGGCGACGAACGAGCCAAGCGCTTAAACACCGGCAGAGTTTAGCGAGCACGAATTGGTCCAATTCAGTTGTACGCCGCAGGCCATTGAAATCATTGGCGGCTTTATCGATCGTTCGTTTCGGTAACTCGAACCGTGTCGGCCGTGATACAAATTGCCACAGTTGAGCTTCCAAAAGCCATATTGCCCTTCCCGGTAGACGGTAGACAGTAGACGGTACACGGGCAGTGGACGGTAGACAGTAGGCGTATATGGCGTCTTTCCCCGTCTACCGTCTGCTGCCTACCGTCTACTGTTCCTCACAGCTTCAGCGTCTTCAGGTACTTTCGAAACTCACCGCCCAAGTCGGGGCGCTTCAACGCCATCTCCACCGTGGCCTCGAGGAAGCCGAGCTTGTCGCCCGCGTCGTAGCGCTTGCCCTCAAAAACGTATCCATAAATCGGCTCTTTCAGCAGCAGTCGCCGCAAGGCGTCGGTCAACTGGATCTCCCCTCCGGCGCCGGCTTGCGTCGCCGCCAACTCGGCGAAGATGGCTGGCGTCAGGATGTAACGGCCGATGATGGCGAGATTAGACGGCGCCTTGGAGGCCTGAGGCTTTTCCACCATATCGTCGATGCGAAAAAGCCGCCCATGCCACTGGTCATCCGGCACCGCGCGGCCCCTGATGATTCCGTAGCTCGACGCCGCCTTTCGCGCCACGCGCTGGATGGCAACCACGCTGCGGCCGTAGCGCTCGAACACTTCCATCATCTGCTTCAGGCAGGGCACGACGCTATCGATCACGTCGTCGGAGAGCAGCACCGCGAAGGCTTCGTCTCCCACCAAGTCCCGTGCCGTCAGGATGGCGTGGCCGAGACCGAGCGCTTCCTTCTGGCGAACGTAGGTCATCTGCAACAACCCGGAGATGGAGCGAAGCTGCTCCCGCATCTCCTCTTTGCCTCGGCCCGCCAGTTGGTGTTCGAGCTCAAACGAGACGTCGAAGTGGTCCTCGATGGCATGCTTGCCGCGGCCGGTAATGAAGATGACGAGCGGTACGCCGGAGGCCGAAACTTCTTCTACCGCGTACTGCACCAGCGGCTTGTCGACGATGGGCAGCATTTCTTTGGGCTGAGCCTTGGTGGCAGGAAGGAACCGGGTCCCTAGTCCGGCCACGGGCAGGACGGCTTTGCGGATAGACATGAACAACAACCTCCAGTGGGGCAGTATACGGTAGAAGGTAGACGGTAGACGGCATAAAGGGAAAGACAGCGCACGGTAGATGGTAGTTGACATGAAGGGCAAGAAAAGCCAAAGGCGAGCGTCTTTATCCTATATGCCGTCTACCGTCTACCGCCTACCCTTCTACCGTCTACCGTCTACCGTCTACAGGCATTATGCTAACATAAGGATCGCCAATGCTAGTCCTAGGAATCGAGTCCAGTTGCGATGAAACGGCGGCGGCCGTGGTGGAAGACGGCGAGCGCATTCTCTCCAACGTGGTCGCCTCGCAAGTGTTGACGCACGCCAGATACGGCGGCGTGGTGCCGGAGCTTGCATCCCGCGAGCACCTGCGCAGGATCGGACCCGTTGTCGACGCAGCTTGCCGCGAAGCCGGCGCCAATGTAAACGATCTCGACGGTATTGCCGTCACGGAAGGACCTGGCTTGATCGGGTCGCTGCTGGTGGGCCTTGTCTACGCGAAGGCGCTGGCATTCTCGCTGACGAAACCACTGGTCGGCGTGAATCACCTCGAAGGTCACGTGCACGCAGTGCTGCTCGAGAACAAGATAGCGCGGCGTGCCCGCGAGGCCGGGGCGGGAAAGGCGGGAAAGCAAGTGGAGGAACCTAGTTTCCCCAACGTGACCATGGTGGTTTCCGGCGGGCACACCAGTTTGTTTCGGGTTGAGCAAGAAGTCGGCAGTCGGCAGTCGGCAGTCAGCAGTGGGCAATCTGCTAGCCCTGGGTCCCGAGCCCCGAGTCCCGCCTCTTCTCTGCCGACCGCCGACCGCCGACTGCCGACATTTTCCTACCTCCGCCTCGGCCAGACGCGCGATGACGCCGCGGGCGAGGCTTTTGACAAAGTGGCGAAGTTGCTGGCGCTCGGTTATCCGGGTGGTCCCGTGATCGATCGTCTGGCACACTTTGGAGATCCGCGGGCCGTCGACTTCGGCCGCGTCCGCATGAAAGGCAATCAGCTCGACTTCAGTTTTTCCGGACTCAAGACCGCGGTGCTCTATCGGGTACGAGGAACGGCGCTGGCCGCTGAAGCCGAGGATCGAGCCGCCTGGCTTAGAAACAAGAAGCAAGAAACAAGAAACAAGGAGCAGGAAGCAAGCCCGTTCGCATGTCATTCTGAGCGAAGCGAAGAATCTCTCTTCCGGGCCACGCCGACAAGCCAGAGGCAAAGCGAGAAACCAAGAGAGATTCTTCGCTTCGCTCAGAATGACATGCGAACCGATGATTTGCGCGCGCATTGCTCGCAAGAGACGCTCAACCTGATCGCCAGCTTCCAGCACGCTGTGGTCACCGACCTCGTGGAGCGCACGCTCGCCGCCGCGGATCGAGAGGGGGTCGAATCCATCTTGGTCTCCGGCGGAGTCGCCTGCAATTCACTTCTGCGCGAGCGCTTCTCGGAAGCCGCCGGCCGCGCTCGGCAGCAGGTTTTCTTCCCCTCGCTTGGCCTTTCCACGGATAACGCCGCCATGATCGCCGCCGCCGGCTTCTACAAACTCGCTGCCGGTGAGCGCGCCTCCGCCAGCCTCACCGCCCACGCGTCCCTGCCGCTGGGAAGCGCGCCAGCTTTTCCAGAAGGCTCGTCCGCACGGCCGGCCACTCCGCGTCGGTGACGCTGAAATAGACAGTGTGCCGAATGCGTCCGCTGGCGGTGATCATGTGGTTGCGCAACGTACCTTCTTCCTTGGCGCCGAGACGCAGAATGGCATTGCGCGAGCCTTCATTCAGCGAGTCGGTCTTGAGTTCGACGCGGATGGAGCCCAGCGTCTCGAAGGCGTGCCGCAGCATGAGGTACTTCGCTTCGGTGTTCGCCGCCGTGCGCTGCCAGGGTACCGCTACCCAGGTCCAGCCGATCTCGACGCGGCGGTTGGCGCGGTCGATGTTCCCGTAGCGGGTCGAGCCGATGGCGCGGCCCGACGATTGGTCGATGGTCGCAAACGGCAGGGCGGTGCCGGCCGCCTGCTCGCGCAGAGCGGTCTCAATGTAGGCGCGCATTTCGTCGGGCGTGCGAACGGGCGCGGGAATCCAACGCCACAACTCTTCATCGAGGCCGACCTGGCAGAGCGCGTCGTGATGGCGGAGGGAGAGCGGCTCCAAGCGGACATGGCGACCCATCAGGGTCACGGGCTCGACCAGCATCGGTTGAAGAAGCATCGTCATTTTGGATTTTGGATTTTGGATTGAAGAAACCGCCGAGGTCCAATTTCATCCTGTTCCGGCGATGTTACTCCGCGCCGCATTGCACGGCTGAGAGGGTACGAAACAATTGCGAAGGCGCTTCCAACACAGAGACACAGAGGCACAGAGTAAAATGGGGACTTCCGGAAACAAGCGATATTCTTCGTGTAACCTCCGTGATCTTCTCCGTGTCTCTGTACCTCTGTGTTTAATTTCACACGCTCTGAATTATGGCGGCATAAAGCCGCCGCTACATTTTCTTTAAGAAATCACAGATTTTTTCGAAGTCCTCGCGCAGAAGTTTCTCATCGCGCGGGTTGCGCAGGACGTAAGCCGGATGGACGGTGGGCATGACCTTGGTACCGCCGTAGTCGAACAGTTGGCCCCGGATCTTCAGGATGCCCTCCTTGGCCCCCAGGATGGTCTTCACCGCCGGCGCGCCGAGACAGCAGATCAAGCGCGGCTTGATCGTTTCGATTTGGCGGTACAGAAACGGCGAGCATGCGTCGACTTCATCCTTCTCCGGAGCGCGATTGCCCGGCGGCCGGCACTTCACGACGTTGGCAATGTACACGTCTTCGCGCTTGATGCCCACCAACTGAAGCATGCGATTGAGCAGTTGCCCGGCGCGGCCCACGAACGGCCGGCCCTGCTCGTCTTCGTCGGCGCCGGGACCCTCCCCGATGAACATCACCTTGGCGTGCGGATTCCCTTCCCCGAACACGATGGTCTTGCGCCCTCCGGCGAGCTTGCAGCGGTGGCAGTCACCGAGGTCGGCGCGAATCTCCTCCAGAGTCTCATGCTCGCGACGGGGCGGCGCCGGCGCATCGAAAAGGCTCATGACCCGCGCCGGAGTGCCGGGCAAGGCAACCGAGGCGCGCGGCTCCGGACCTGGCGCACGCTGCTCGGGCCCCGGCGTCCGAGCCTCCGACCTCGGGATTGGGGGTTCGGGATTCGGGGTTCGCAGAAGTGGCTCCAATGAAGCGTCAGTTGGCCGCGGATTGAGAATGGCTTCCGATGAAATTGGGGCTCGCTCGTCCCCTTCGTCTCTCACGCTGACGGCGGGCGGCAAAACCGACGCCGAGCCTGGCGGTCGGCGATAGAACCCGTCGATTCCGAGTTCGCGATAGAACGCCAACCAGGCCGCCACTTCTCTTTGGATTCTTTCGTCCATTGCTTAAGGTAGACAGTAGGCGGTAGACGGCATAAGGGAAGAGGCCGGCCATCTCCCCCTACCCATCTTCCCCGTATGCCGTATACCGTCTACCGTCTGCCTTCCCCCCCGTCTACCCATCTACCTTCTACCGCCTACCGTTTCCTGAGTTCGACCACTTCGTCCAGCACGCGGTTGGCGACGTCGAGCTTGCTCATCATCTCAAGCGCCTTGCGGTGGCCGTCGGGAAAGACCAGCGTCACGATGTTGGTATCCACGTCGAAACCGGCGCCCGCCTGCGTGACGTCGTTAGCGACCACGAGGTCCAGGCGCTTGGCCTTCGCCTTGGCGGCCGCGTTTTCGAGCACGTCGTCCGTCTCGGCAGCGAATCCCACCACCAACTGGCCGTTGCGGCGGCGGCCGACGATCTCGCCCAGAATGTCGCGGGTGGGCCGCAGCTTAACCACCGGTGGACCGTCTCGCTTCTTGATCTTGGTACCTTGCACTTCCTCGGGCCGAAAGTCGGCCACGGCTGCGGCCATCAGCACCACGCTGGCTTCGTCGACGCGCCGCCCCACCGCCTCAGCCATTTCCTCCGCCGTGCGGACCCGCTCGATCTCGACGCCATCCGGTGGCACCAGGCGGGTAGGCCCGCTAACTAGCATTACGCGGGCACCTCGCCGCCGGGAGACCTCCGCCAGTGCGTATCCCATCCGGCCGCTCGACCGATTGCTGATGTAGCGCACGGGGTCGAGCGGCTCTTCGGTAGGACCCGCCGTCACCAAGACGGTTTCGCCTTTGAGATCGTCGCCTTGACGCCCAGTCGGTGACCCTGAGAGCGCAGGTCGGGGTTCGGGAGTCGGGGTTCGGGATTTGCGGAGAGCCGACGCCGGTTCGTCGTCTTCTTCTGCGAACCCCGAACCCCGAACTCCGAATCCCACCGGCTTCCCGCTCTCCGCGATTTCCGGATGGGTGTCCAAGCCCAGCGTTTCAAACACCGCCCGGGCGATGGCCTCCGGCGCGGCCAAGCGTCCGGCGCCGATCATCCCGCACGCCAGATAGCCGGCATCCGGCTCCACGACCTTCACGCCCCGTCCGCGCAACAGCACCAGGTTCGCCTGGGTGGCCGCGTTCTCCCACATGTTCAGGTTCATGGCCGGAGCAACGAGGATGGGCGCCTTGGTGGCCAGGACCAGCGTGGTAAGAAAGTCGTCGGCGAGGCCGTGGGCGATCCTGGCCAGGATATCCGCAGTAGCGGGCGCGATCACCAGCGCGTCGATCGACTGGGCCACGGCGATGTGTTCGATGGCGCTCTCGACGTTCGGCTCCGCCGCGCCGGCTTCACCGAACATCCCGGTGATGACTTTGTGTCCGGAAAGGGCGGCGAAGGTGAGCGGCGTAACGAACTCGCACGCCGCGCGAGTCATCACCACCTGCACGTCGAGGCTCCGGTCCTGCAGCAGGCGCACCAGTTCCGCCGCCTTGTAGGCCGCAATCCCGCCCGTCACTCCCAGTGCGACTTTCATAAGAGTCAAAGGTCGAAGGTCGAACAGTAAGGGTAAAGTGTAAAGGGTGAAGGGTAAACGAAAAGCATGGCCAATAAAGGGTAAACGGTCAGTCGAGTTTGTTGCTCCCGGCGCTCTGGCAGCCCGGCGAGATGTCCGGCCTGCGCGATGCTCTTCGTTTACCCTTCACCCTTTCGCTTCACCCTTTACCCTTGATCTTTCCGTCCTTGCCTTCCAGTTCCAGGATTTCAAAAGGCACCAATCCCGCTTCCACTTCCAACTGGGCCACGCGCGTCGTCTTCTTGGTTTGGGTCTGGATCAGCGGCTGGGCGCCGGCCTGCAACTGCCGGGCGCGCTTTGCCGAAACCAGAATAAAACGGTACTTGCTATCAATTCCCTGTGGTAGATCCATCGAAACCTCATTCTCCAAAAGTTTTTTCAATCTCCCGAACCCGCACTTCCTGGCTGGCCCGGCGCAGTCGCGCCGCCGTCACCACCGCCGCGAGTTCTTGGGTGGCGGCCGCCAAGAGATCGTTCACGATCAGATAGTCATACTCGGGCCAGCGCGCGACCTCGCGGCGCGCAGCTTGCAGCCGGCGCTGGATGTTTAATTCCGAGTCGAGCCCCCGGCACCGCAAGCGCCGCTCCAATTCCTCGAACGACGGCGGCAGCACAAACACACTCACCGACCCCGGGAGTCGCTGCTTCACCTGCGCGTGACCTTGCACGTCGATATCCAGCAGGATGTCCCTGCCGGCGGCCTGCGCAGCCTCGAGCACCGAGCGGGCGGTTCCGTAGAGTTGGCCCACGACCTCCGCCCACTCGATGAACTCACCTTGCTCGATCATCCCTTCAAAGGCCGGACGGCTGACGAAGAAATAATCGCGTCCATCCACTTCTTCCGGACGCTGCACCCGAGTCGTATAAGAAACCGAAAAGGCAAGGTCCGGAAACGACGACAGCAAACGCTTAACCAAGGTCGTCTTGCCTGCTCCGGAAGGGGCGGAGATCACGATAATGCTTCCCCGCCTTTCCGCTCCCGCTGCCATTGCGTGCTCCGTCACCGTTGAGAATTTTGGATTTTGGATTTTGGATTTTGGATTGAAGAACCCCGCCGTGGTCGCGATTCTCTTCAATCCAAAATCGAAAATCCAAAATCCAAAATTTACTCACTCGATGTTTTGGGCCTGCTCGCGCAGTTTCTCGATCTCCGTCTTCATCTCGATCGCATGACCGGCAATGGCGCGGCCGACCTCGGGAACGTCCGTCGTCTTGGAGAGCAGGGTGTTGGCCTCGCGATTCATCTCCTGCAACAGGAAGTCGAGCTTCTTGCCCACCTCCGCGTTTTCGTCCAGAAGCCGCTGCACCTGGTCGACGTGGCTGTGGAACCGCGTCAGCTCCTCCGAAATGTCCGCCCGCGATGCGAGATAGGCCACCTCCTGATTGAGGCGCCCCGGATCCATGCTGACGCTGCCCAGCATTTCGCTGAGCCGATTCTCCAACCGCCGCTGATAAAGCGCCGGGACCTGCGCGGCGAGCTTTTCCACCGCCATCGTCAAGACGGCTAGCCTCTCGAGGCGGCTCCGCAGATCGCGTTCGAGGGCCTCGCCTTCCCGCGCTCGCATCTGGTTGAGCGATTCCAGGGCCTCGCCAGCGGCTCGCTCGATGACGCGGGCGATTCGCTCCATCTCCTCGCTCGGGATGTCGCCGTCGCTGCCCGCGATAATGCCGGGGATGCGCAGCAGCGCCACCGGGTCCGGTTGCGCTACAAAGCCGTAGTCGCTGTGCAACTTCTGGCACGCGCCCGCGTACGCGGCCAGCAAGGGATGGTTGAGCTGAAGCGACGCGGCGGCCGTGCGCTCCAGGATGACCGATACCTCCAGGTGGCCACGCACCACGTGTTCTTTCACCAGCCGCCGTAGCGTGACCTCCAGTGCATCGAGCGAAGAGGGCAGGCGCAACTGCAAGTCCAGGAAGCGGTGGTTGGTGCTCTTCACCGCCACCGACAGCGAGAACCCCGCGTCCTCGCTGCGAACCCGGCTATAGCCTGTCATGCTTCTTATCATCGGTCGTCAGTAGTCAGTGGTCAGTTGTCAGTGGCCAAGAGCATCCAGCCATCGGCTCTTACCGAGCCTCGCGCTGAGAGTATTCCCTATTCCCTGTTCCCTAACCCACGGCATCCACAAACTGCAATTCGTGCAGCCGCTGGTAAATTCCGCCGCCGTTCACCAAGTCCGCGTGCGTGCCGACTTCCGAGATCGTGCCGCGATCGAGCACCACGATCCGGTCGGCGCGCCGCACGGTGGAGAGCCGGTGCGCGATCACCAGCACGGTGCGACCGGTCATCAGGTTGTTGAGTGCCTTCTGCACCAGCAGTTCCGACTCGGTATCAAGCTCCGAGGTGGCCTCGTCCAGAATCAGCAGGGGCGGATTCTTCAGCAGCGCGCGAGCGATGGCGATGCGCTGGCGCTGCCCGCCCGAGAGCCGCTGGCCGCGCTCGCCGATCATGGTCTGGTAAGCCTCCGGCATCTCCATAATGAAATCGTGGGCCAACGCTGCCTGGGCCGCCATCTCCACTTCCCGCGCCTTGCGCCTCGCGTTGCCGTAGCAAATGTTGTTGAACGTCGTATCGTTGAACAGGATCGTTTCCTGAGTCACGATGCCGATCTGCGCGCGCAACGAGGCGCTGGTCACATCGCGCAGGTCGTGGCCGTCGATCAGGATGCGACCTTTCTTCACGTCAAAGAAGCGGGGGATCAAGCTGGCCAGGGTGGTCTTGCCCGCGCCGCTCGAGCCCACAATGGCCACCACTTCTCCCCTTTGGACGCGCAGGTTCACGTCCTCGAGAAGGGGCAAGCCGTTGTCGTAATCAAAATAGACGTGGTCGAAAACAATCTCCTGGCTGAAAGGCCGCAACACGATCGCGCCGGGCCGATCCACAATATCCGGGTGAACATCGAGGAAGCGAAACACCTGCTCGGAGGCGCCCACCGCCTGCTGGAAGTTGTTGTGGACACCGGTGAGCCGCTTGATGGGCTCGTACATCTTGATCAACGCGTAGAGGAAGGCCACAAAGCCGCCGGTGGTTTGCGCCTGGTGTGAAATCTCGGTGCGCGCGTAGAGCAGCAGGCCTGCTATCACCAGCGCCCCCAGCACTTCCATCAGGGGAGACGTCAGCGCCTGGGCCCGCACCCAGCGCAGGTTGATTTTCAGCAGTCGCCGCGTGGCCGCCTTGAACTTATTGACTTCCGACGGCTCCATCCCGAAAGCTTTCACAATGCGGATACCGCTGAACGTCTCCTGCAAAATGTGGTTGATCTCCGCCATTTTGTCCTGGCTGAAACGGCTGGAGATGCGGATGTATTTGCCGATCGATTTCGAAGGAAAAACGATGAACGGCACCAACACCATCGACAACAGGGCCAGCTTCCAGTCCAGGTAGAAGACTACCGCCAGCAGACCCACCAGCGTGAAAGTCTCGCGCAGCAGGTCCGCCGAGGTCTGGGAGACGGCGCTCTGCACTTTGTCGATGTCGTTGGTCACCGCCGACATCAGCCTGCCGGTGGGGTTGCTGGTGAAGAATGAAATCGACTGCTCGATGATTCTCGAATAAAGCAGATTGCGCAGGTCGCGCACTACCGAATGGCCGACGTAATTGATGGAATAAGTGGCGAAAAACTCGGCGACGCCCTTGATCAGCGTCACGCCGATAATGGCGACGGCCACCACGGTCCACACGTTGTGGAAGTGGTGGGGAACCAGGTCCTGAAGGTAGAGCGTCCTGCCGCCCCAAGGCAAGCGGAATAGGAGAATGAGGCCGTGATCCGCAGCCGGTGCCAGCACCTGGTCGAAGACGGGCTTGATGAGCAAAGCCATCAGCCCCTCGCAGGCGCCGACCACGGCCATCAGGACGAACGCCGCCACGAACCGCAGCGTATACGGCCAGATAAAGCCAATCAAGCGTCGAACTTGACTCATTCAATGTCCCAGGTCACTTAGACGAGCGCCGGAAGCAAGCCGTTACCGACCAACGTTATCATACGTGGCCATACGCCCCACGTCAAGCACGCGACAGACTCAACAAGAGCAGGGAGTAGGGAGCCGGGAGTCGGGAAGAACCGCGCTATTCCCTCCCTACTCCCGCGATTCCCTGCGCCCCGTTCCCTCTTTGCTCCCTCCAGATTCCCTACTCCCTAATCCCTACCCCCCGAGGAACTTGGCCAGGAAGCTCGCCAAAATGGGCCGCGCGCCGGGCACTGTCAGGGCCGAGTTCCATGACCCGGCTTGTTGTCCAGGCGAGGCACAGCCTTGGCTGGCCCGGACGCCGTCCGGACCTACCGTCATGTGGGTTGCATCTCCGCTCCCGCCGTTCCCTCCCGTCTGGCCCGTCTGGTCGGGCTGGACGGCTAAGGGTGCGGGCCGGGCGTAGGCCGGCCCTACCCGATTACTGTTCCCTGTCCCCTGTTCCCTATTCCCTGTTAGGGCGCCCGGCCATAAGCGCTGCTGCTCCCATAAGCCCGGTCGCCTCATCCGGTAGACCCGGTGGCGCAGCTTATCTTGTAGCGCCTCGCCCAGCGTGGGCACGTTCGCCGGATAGATGCCGGCCAGCACTTCCAACTTCCTTGCCAGCGTCCAGTAGCGCTTGCGCTGGACCCAGTAGACGATTCCGATCCGGCGGTGTTCGTCGACCATTCGAAACAGCAATAGGCGAGCGCGCAACGGTCCCGATCTCTTAGAAAACTTGCCTAATCTCGGCTTCCTTCCATTCACCCCCGCCGCCCGCGCCAGTAGCCAAACCTTGGCCGCAAACTGGTCCAACTGCCGCATCTGCGCCGGCTGGGTTGAGGCGGGAAACGCCGCCCCAATCTCTCCCCGGACCTTTTGGTAGAGAGCCGCCCCGCTCTGATCGCCCGCCGCCGTCAGCTTTTCCGGAAGCCGCTTGGCGTAGCGGCCATGCTTGAGGGCGTTCATGCAACTCCGCGCCTTGCCCTCGACGGTGCGAGGTCCGGTGGATTTGAGGGCGTTGCGGCGGTTGGCCGCCAGGAACGCCTCGGTCCGAGTTGGTGACTTGCGCAGCATAAAGTCCTCCTTTACCCATGGGCTCAATCGAACACGTTGACCCCAAGGCTATACTATAGCTTAATATAGTCAGAGTTATGTGTCAATAAGATAAACGATGACCTGAAAACAGGAAGGGCGCGCTCGCGAGTGACACCAACTCAGGTAGCGGGGAGTGCGGTGGGGTCACAGCGGAAAGGGTTAATCACCAAGACGCCGTCCAGGTCTTGGTTCGCCTGCAAGTCCTCGGTTAGGAGGTACCGGCAGGAAGCCGAGCGAGCCGCGGCCACGATCAAAGAGTCCCAGGAAGGACAACTGATAGCGGTCCTGAATGGTCCAAGCTCGCTCCAGAACCCTATCGTCCACAGCCACCGGGTGCCAGGCGAGAAGGTCGCGCACCTCGGCGCGAGCCTCCCGGCGAGCGCCGGGCCACGTCCGGGTGACCTTGGCGTAAAACTCCTGCAAGACCTGATAGCTAATCCGGCCCCGCCCGCTCTTCCACAGCTCCGTCCGCCAGACGCGGGCTGCCTCCTGCTTTTTCAGGTTAGCCGCGTCGAGAGCGTAAATGAGGACATTCGTATCAACGAAGACGGTCGCGGTCATGAACCTCCTCGCGTGACAGGTAGCTGCCGTCCGTCTTCAGGAAGGGTTTCCGCGCCAGCGCCCGACGCATGGCGCGGGCGTAACCCTCTTCTTCGAGCATGCGCTCTTTCAGGATGCCGCCCAGAAGACGCGAGACGCTCGTGTCCTTTCGGGCGGCCTCCAGGCGCGCCCACCGGGCGACCTCCGTCTCCAGGGTGACGGTGACGTTTCGCAAGTGAGATTTCATGACACAAATGTAAGTGTATCACTGACTCAGTGTTGAAGTTTTTGTGACGAGATGATTTTTCAAATTCGAATCACAGATCGAGGAGGCGCGCGAAAAGGAACGGAAAGCTGCCCACTACGAGGTTACCCTATTTTACCCCCGCATGGACAACCCAGTCCGCGCCACCTTAACACAAAGCGGCTGGCGGCGAGCGTGCAGGTGCACGTCGGATTCGTTGACACGTACGCGCAAGTGTTTACGCTGATGACCGAAGCCATCAAGCTGGAGCTTCCGGCAATTTTCCCACTCGCAAATCGGCAATGACTGACGCCCGGCCTTTGGTATACTCCTACCCGCCAGGCACCAAATCCACGCATCCGGAGGTACCGATGAACCCAAAGCATTCCGTAAGGATCTCCACTCTGCTGCTTGCTTTTCTATTCCTCCCCGGGTCTCGACCCACCACTCATGTTCTCGCCGCCCAGGTTTTTTCAACCGGAGCGGTGTCGGGCAAGAGTGACCGTGTGACCTACATACACTGTGGGACGCTGATTGACGAGAAATCGGAGGCTCCGCGCCAGGACGCGCTCATCGAGATCGCCGGGGGCAAAATCCGGTCGGTCACCGGCTTCTCAGCCGGCTTTTCCAAGCCCGCGGACGCGACGTTCATCGACCTCAGCCGCGAGACGTGTCTTCCCGGCCTGATCGATACCCACACCCACGTGCTGCTGCAAGGCGACCAGAGGCCCGGCCAGTATGAGGAGCAGATCCTCAAGTGGTCGATCCCCTACCGCACTATTCGGGCCACGCAGGCGGCGCGCTGGGCGCTCGAATACGGGTTCACCACCATCCGCGACCTGGAGACGGAGGGCGCCTATTATGCCGACGTGGCCGTGCGCGACGCCATCCGCGAGGGCGTGATCCCCGGACCCCGCATGTTCGTCGTGACCCGCGCGCTCGACGTGACCGGCGCCTACCCGCTGCTCGGCTATGCCCCTGAAATCACCGTGCCGCACGGCGTCCAGGTGGTGGACGGACCGGCCGAGTGTCGCAAGGCCGTGCGCGAGCAGATCTCCTACGGCGCCGACTGGATCAAGGTGTATGCCGACCAGCGAGTCTCGACCTCCGATGGTGTAGTCCACAGCATCCCCACTTTCACCTCCGAGGAGTTCGCCGCTATCGTGGACGAAACGCACCGCGAGGGGCACAAGGTGGCCGCGCACGCCATGGGACTGGAAGGAGTCCACAGCGCTGTGGAAGCGGGCGTCGATTCAGTCGAGCACGGCGCCTACATCGCCGACGACGACATCAAGACCATGGTGGCCCGCGGGACGTGGTACGTGCCCACACTCTACATCTTTATCTATGCCGATGAACTGCACACGGCGGAGGGCTTCCCGGGATGGAAAGGCGGCACCGAAATCCACGCCGAGACTTTTCGGCGGGCGCTGAAGGCCGGGGTGAAGATCGCCTTCGGCACCGACGCCGGCGGCTTCGAATGGACCGTCAACCCGGCCAGAGAGTTTCCGCTCATGGTCCAGTACGGCATGACGCCCGCGCAGGCGATCCACGCCGCTACAGTTTCGGCGGCCCAGTTGCTCCAGATGGAGGATAAACTCGGCTCCATCGAGCCCGGCAAGTTCGCCGATCTGGTGGCCGCGCCGGGGAATCCTCTAAGCGACGTCGGTGCGCTCGAACACGTGGACTTCGTGATGAAGGAAGGGGTGGTCTACAAGAGCAGGGGCGCTGGTGAGTAGGAGGGGAAAGAATTATGAATTATGAATGATGAATTAAGAGGAACAAAGACCCTCGTCCGTAGGTGCTTTGTCTTTGTTCAGCATTCATCATTACGTCTCCAATGGTTTATAATTGGGTTTGGGCCGTAATGAGGAACGAGGAGTAAGTAGAAGGTAGACGGCAGAGCGTCTGAGGTAGACGGCATATGGGGAACAGCCCCCTTATTCTGTATACCGTCTACCTCCTACTGTCGAACAGGAGGTAATATGCTCGAACCGAAGCACGAGATACCCACCGGCGGCTCGCCGATCCAGCGCCGCATCTTCCTGGGCACGGCGGTGGTGCTGGTGGGTGGCTATGTCGGCGTCAAATACGTCACCGGCATCGACTTGGTGGGGCTCGCCGCGGGCATAGGCAGCGCCGGCAAGCCGAAGCAACCCGGCTACGGCGAGCCGGGCATGGTGACCATTGTGGAGTTCGACGATTCCGGTAAAAGGAAGGGCAAAATGAGCGAGGAGAAGGTGATCAAGAGCGACGAAGAGTGGAAGAAGAGCCTGACAAGAGAACAATTCGAAGTGACGCGCCACGCCGGCACCGAA
>Ga0209039_10000824_pt1 | contig 29734 bp, 28 predicted proteins | sample BogFormECP12_OM1_FD_188238 | JGI IMG/M metagenome (GOLD analysis project Ga0209039, IMG submission 188238) | Bog forest soil microbial communities from Calvert Island, British Columbia, Canada - ECP12_OM1 (SPAdes) (version 2) | ecosystem: Environmental > Aquatic > Freshwater > Wetlands > Bog ... | reverse complement strand
GCGTGCGCGAGTTCCACAGGCAAGCGGAAGGAGAACTTAGAACGGGTGAGAGACGGAGCACCAGCAAGCGAAGGAAATGGTTGAAGCCAGCGCGGATTTGACAGTACCCATTAAGGTCATAGGAGGCGCGTCATGGAAAGGGTAACGCTGCTATAAGAACCAGGCGACCAACAATCGTCCCTGAATCAGCGCCGGGCGGCCTAGCGCCTCCCTTCTTCGCCCAGGAGTCAGGCGACCTTCTCGACAAAAGGTGTATCAGCGGATACCGGAGCTTTTTATGCAGTCCTCCATGAAGGAGATAGCTTTAGATAGAGCTATGGCCCTGATCTGGTCAAACGACATGCTTCCCACTTCTCCTTTAGGTAACGGGACCATCACTTGCCCAAAGCTCATACCCTTGGTAGGCGACGCTTTCTCCTCAAAGCTCACCTGCACCTCAAGAAACCCGTATGTTGGGCCACGGTCAAACGTCTTCTCCACGTTGATTTCAATTCTTGACGCCATGTTCCCTTACCTCCTCTAGTCCGGTTTGTACCTCAGCACATCTTAGCATGCCGCACTCCCTTTGTGCTCGTGACTTTATTTTAGTTCTAGACAGGGTAAAAGCAAGGAGGACGATTGGAGCCGAAACGCCCGATCCCGTTGACTTTCCTGAGCTTTTACAGTAAAGTAAACGTTCCACACTGATGGGCAATATCATACTCAGGGTATGGAGAGGGGAGGCTGGCGTCCTGAAAGCCGTCCTTTTCCTCCCGCTCGCATTCTTGTCCTGGATTTACAGGATCTGCCTTTGGGTCAGAGAATCCTTGTATAAGGCAGGGATGCTGAGAGTCGAAAAGGCCGGAATACCTGTGGTGAGCGTGGGTAACATCACCGTGGGCGGCACAGGTAAGACACCGGTTGTGGAGCTTCTTTCGAGGAGACTCAAGGAACGCGGATTCAACCCCGGTATTGTCACCAGGGGGTACAGGCGAAAGAGAGACGGTGTTTTTTCCGTCGATACGAAGAAGGATGACGCAGTCAACGTCGGCGATGAAGCCCTGATGCTGGCCAGAAGAACAGGGCTTCCCGTGATTGTGGGGAAGAGGCGATCACAGGCGGTGGAGGTCGGCATCAAGGAATTCGGGATCGATTGTGCTTTGCTTGACGATGGGTATCAGGTGAGGAATCTGAGAAAAGATCTGGAGATTCTCGTGCTCAGCGGACAGAAAGGTGGAGAGAACGGGGAACTCTTTCCGCTCGGGCCGTATCGTGAGCCGCCCGGCATGATAAGGAGAGCAGGGGTGATTCTGGTAAACAAAGGAGAGCTGGGCATTGCTGCAAAGAAGCTTGTCGAGGGCATCCCGACCTTTCGTGTGAAGTATCGCCCTCTGTTTCTGCATGAGATCAGACGGAATCTCATAGGCCCCTGCACCTACCTGAACGGAAAGAAGGTGATTGCATTCGCGGGCCTCGGAGACAACCATTCTTTCTTTGAGCTTCTGAAGGAGCTGGGCGCGCACATAGAGCACGCTGTCGAGTTTCCCGATCATCACGCCTACAGCGCACACGACATTGAGCGGCTCGTCTCGGTGAAGGGTGCCGAGATGCTGGTTACCACGGAGAAGGACGCGGTGAAGCTGGATCGAATGGATATTCCGGAGAACCTCTTCTATCTTTCAGTGGAAGCAGTGGTGGAGAGAGAAGAGGAGCTCGTCGGGCTCGTTGTACAACGCTTGGGGGGGAAAGATGTCAACTAAGATCCTCATATTTGATACCACGTTAAGGGACGGAGAACAGTCGCCGGGCGCTACGATGAACACGCAGGAAAAACTCCTTGTCGCAAAGCAGTTGGAGAAGCTGGGCGTGGATGTGATTGAAGCCGGTTTTCCCATTGCGTCAGAGGATGATTTTAATGCGGTCTCCATGATCGCGAAGACGATCAAGAACTGCCAGGTTGCGGGCCTCTGCCGGGCGAACAACCTCGATATAGACAGGGCATGGGAAGCGGTGAAATATGCGAAGCATCCCAGGATACATACGTTTATATCGACATCAGACATCCATCTCAAGTATCAGCTCAAGAAGACACGGAAGCAGGTGCTTGAGGATGCGGTGGCAGCGGTCAAGCGCGCCCGCTCCTATTGTGACAACGTCGAGTTTTCCGCTATGGACGCCACCCGGAGCGATGCGGACTATCTCGTGAAGGTGATACAGGCGGTGGTGCATGAGGGAGCAAACGTCGTCAACATTCCGGATACGGTCGGCTACATCATGCCGTTCGAATTCGGCCGGCTCATACGGACCTTAATGGAACATGTAAAAGGCATCGAGGACGTGATCATCAGCGTCCACTGTCACGACGACCTGGGTCTAGCTGTCGCCAATTCGCTCGCGGCGGTGAAAGAAGGCGCCCGGCAGGTGGAATGCACCATCAACGGCCTCGGCGAGCGGGCAGGCAATGCCTCGCTCGAAGAGATCGTCATGGCTATCAAGACCCGGAAAGAGGCATTCGGCTGCCACACGGGAATTGTGACGGAACAGCTCTATCCGGCAAGCCGCCTCGTCTCGAAGATCACGGGTATCACCTGCCAGCCGAACAAAGCGATCGTGGGCGCCAATGCGTTTGCGCACGAGTCGGGCATTCACCAGGACGGCCTTCTCAAGGACAAGCTCACCTACGAGATCATGACACCGCAGTCGGTCGGCATCCCTGAAAGCAACATTGTGCTCGGCAAGCATTCGGGCCGCCATGCCTTCAGGGACCGGATCACCGAACTGGGCTATGTGCTCACCGACGACGAGCTGAATCTCGCGTTCAAGCGTTTCAAGGCGCTCTGCGACGTGAAAAAGTACGTCTATGATGAAGACATCGAGATGATCATCATGGACGAGATTTACAAAATACCGGAGAAGTATAAGCTCTCCTACATTACCGTTGTCTGCGGTAATATGACCATACCGACCGCGACCGTGCGGGTGGAGATCGACGGCACCGTGCACCAGGATGCCGGCTTCGGCGACGGACCCGTGGACGCTACTTTCAAGGCGATCCGCCGTATCATCAAGACCGGAAGCAAAGTAGCGAAGTTCTACATCAACGCCATCACGGGCGGCACCGATGCGCAGGGAGAGGCCTTCGTCAAGCTTGAGGAGAAAGGGGTCTCCGTAATCGGCAAAGGCGTGGACACCGATATCGTGGTGGCTTCGGGCAAGGCATACGTAAACGCACTCAACAAGCTTGAGTTCGTGAAACGAAGAAAGATAGAGACACTCTAACAGGAGAGTAAGATGGGAATGACGATCACGGAAAAGATACTGGCAGCGCATGCGGGCAAATCGGCTGTTGAGCCCGGAGAGATCATCGACGTGAAGCTTGATCTGGCGTTGGCGAACGACATTACAGCCCCGCTCTCCCTGGAAGAGTTCGACAAGGTGGGTGCAAAAGGCGTGTTCGATCGCGATAAGGTCGTGCTTGTGCTTGACCATTTCACGCCGAACAAGGACATCATCTCCGCCGAGAACTGCAAGACGATCAGAGAGTTTGCGCACAAATACGGCATCACCAATTTTTACGAAGGCGGTGCCTGCGGCATCGAGCACGCGCTCCTGCCTGAGGAGGGACTGGTGCTTCCCGGGGACGTGGTGATCGGCGCAGACAGCCACACCTGCACGTACGGCGCGGTCGGGGCATTTGCAACCGGCGTCGGAAGCACAGACCTGACCTACGGCATGGTGACAGGCACCCTCTGGATGAAGGTACCGGAGAGCATAAAGTTTGTCTGTCACGGGAAATGGCAGAAATGGGCTACGGGCAAGGATCTGATCCTCCACATCATCGGCCGCATCGGCGTCGAAGGCGCGCTCTATTCGGCGATGGAGTTCCATGGCGACGCGATCTTGGCGCTCTCGATGGACTCGCGTTTCACCATGGCCAACATGGCGGTCGAAGCCGGCGGAAAGAACGGCATATTTCACGTGGACAAGAAGACTGAAGAGTTTGTCTCCGGCCGCGCAAAGAGGCCGTATAAGGTTTTTGAAAGTGACAAGGACGCGAAGTACCGTGAAGTACACGATATTGATGTAGGTAAGATGGGACTTCAGGTTTCGCTTCCCTTCCTCCCTTCGAACGCAAAGGACGTCCGGGAAGTGAGAAATACCGCGGTCGATCAGGCGGTGATCGGTTCGTGCACCAATGGCAGGCTTGAAGATCTCAGCATAGCGGCGGAGATCCTGCGCGGTCATAAGGTGGCCAAAGGGGTGCGCTGTATCGTGATCCCGGCTACACCGAAGATTTACCGTGAGGCGCTCGACCGCGGCTACTTCGAAATATTTCTTGATGCCGGCTGCATTATCTCGCCGCCCACGTGCGGCCCATGCCTGGGAGGCCACATGGGCGTGCTGGCTCGCGGTGAGCGTGCTATCTCTACCACCAACCGGAATTTTGTCGGGCGAATGGGGCATCCGGAAAGTGAAGTCTATCTGGCTGGAGCAGCTGTTGCTGCGGCAAGCGCGATCAAGGGAGAGATAGTCCATCCGGAGGAGGTCCTATGATACTGAAAGGTAAAGTCTGGAAATTCGGAGACAATATTGATACGGACATCATCATACCGGCGCGCTATCTCGCGTACACCGACCCCAAGGTCCTCGGCTCGCACTGTATGGAACCCCTGTCACCCGATTTCCACCAGAAGGTTGCCAAGGGTGATATCATTGTGGGAGGCTCTAACTTTGGTTGCGGCTCGTCGAGGGAGCATGCACCGATCGCCATCCTGGCACTCGGCATTCCGCTCGTGATCGCGAAGAGCTTTGCGCGCATTTTTTACAGGAACTCATTCAATAAAGGCCTTGCGCTCCTGGAAGCCGACATTGTCGACAAGGTAAAAGAGGGAGACGTGCTGGAGATCGACCTGTCGGCAGGAAGGATAAAAGGAGCGGGTATCGACGTCGTGGCAAAACCGATCCCTTCCTTCATGATCGAATTGATCAATGAAGGCGGATTGATGAACTATCTTAAGAAGAGGTTGGAAACGAGAGCATGAAAGAATTTACTGTTGCGGTTGTCGGCGCCACAGGCGCTGTAGGTAATGAAATGATCGATACGCTTGCGCAGAGAAAATTTCCCGTGAGGAGCCTGAAGCTTCTCGCGTCGGAAAGAAGCCTCGGTGTGTCCCTTCCGTACAAGGGCGAGGATGTGCCGGTGGATGTCCTCGATGAGAATTCCTTCAAAGGCATCCAGATTGCGCTTTTCTCAGCAGGCGGCTCCATAAGCGAGAAGTTTGCGCCCATTGCGGCTGCGGGCGGCTGTGTGGTGATCGATAACACGAGCGCGTTCAGGATGGATCCTGATGTTCCCCTGGTTGTGCCGGAAGTAAACGCGCACGCGATCAAGGATTACAAGAAAAGGCGCATCATCGCTAACCCCAATTGTTCAACGATCCAGATGGTCGTTGCTCTGAAGCCGCTGCATGACGCCGCGCGGATCAAACGCGTGGTGGTCTCGACCTATCAGGCGGTCTCGGGCACAGGCAAGAAAGCGATATACGAACTGGAGACGCAGGTGCGCGCTCTGTTCAACAACGAGGAGATCGAGAAGAAAGTCTATCCGCATCAGATAGCCTTCAACTGTCTCCCGCATATCGATGTCTTCCTTGAAAACGGCTATACCAAGGAAGAGATGAAGATGGTCAACGAGACCAAGAAGATCATGGAGGATGAGACCATACAGGTGACCGCGACCACGGTCAGGGTACCCGTATTCTATGGTCACTCAGAGTCGGTCAATGTTGAGTTCGAGAAAGAGCTGACGCCGGAAGCAGCCCGCAAGCTTCTCGAAAACGCGCCCGGGGTGAAGGTGGCTGACGATCCGAAAAAGAACATCTATCCGCTGGCGATTTACGCCGCAGGCAAGGATGAGACCTTCGTGGGACGCATACGCAAGGACGAGTCCGTAAAATACGGGCTCAACCTGTGGATCGTTGCCGACAACATACGGAAGGGTGCAGCCCTCAATGCGGTGCAGATCGCCGAAATACTGGCGGAGAAGTATTTGTAAAGAGTTAAGACCGTTACGGGTTACGCGTTGCGGGTTGCGGGTTTCGGGTTAGAAGCCGCAAAAATTTCAGCGCACCGGACGGCGTATCGACGAAAAACCGGTATCTATCTTTCTGAGGAGAGACCAATGAGACTTAAGGACAAAGTGGCAATTGTGACTGGAGCAGCGCGGGGGCTGGGAAGGGCCTATGCCCTGCGCCTTGCTAAGGAAGGAGCTAAAGTGGTCGTTGCCGACATTCTCGATGGTAAAGAGACGGTAGATGCCATTACCGCAATCGGTGGCGAGGCGCTCTACGTGAAGACCGATGTCACAAGCGAGGAGAGCACGCAGAGTCTGGCCCGCAAGGTCGTGGAGCGCTTTGGCAGGATCGACATTCTGGTGAATAATGCAGCTCTTTTTGCGGATCTGGTGAAGAAACCCTTTTGGGAAATCCCTGCAAGCGAGTGGGATAAGGTAATGGCCGTCAATCTGAAAGGGCCGTTCCTCTGCGCTAAAGCTGTCTACCCCCAGATGAAGAAACAGGGGAAAGGAAAGATCATCAACGTGGCTTCAGGCACGTTTTACAAAGGGCTGCCACTCTTTCTCCACTATGTTGTCTCTAAGGGCGGCAATGTTGCGATCACGCGCTCGATGGCGCGGGAGGTGGGAGACGCCGGGATCAACGTCAATTGCATCGCCCCGGGGTACACGGAGACTGAGGTCCTCAAGGAAAACCCGCAGGATCCACCTGATGTCATCAAGATGGCTTCGGCCGCGCGCTGCATCAAACGTCCTGAGACACCGGATGACTTAACAGGCACCATCGTCTTCCTTTCTTCTGATGACAGCGATTTCATCACCGGCCAGACGATTATCGTGGATGGAGGTTCGGCGCTGAATTAGCAAGTGACGATGCTTGGTGCTTCGTACCTGGCGCTTAGTTGAGGGAAGACCGCGCACCACGGTTGACGTTACTTGGCGACCAGGACCGGACACTTAGCTTCTTTGACGACGTTCTTTGTCACGCTGCCCACGAGGAATCTCGCTATGCCTGTCCTTCCAAGGGGGCCTATCACAATGAGATCGATCTTCTTCTCCTGCTGTTCCTTGAGTATTTCATCCGATGGAAACCCTCTTCTAACTTCGGTCACTACGTCCGCCTCCTTTGCCTCAGGAAACTTTGCCAGTTGTGCCTTCAGGCTTTGTTGTGCGGCAGACGTCATGCCACTCTCCATCTGACGCATCATCTCATCGCTCAGACAATAGTCGGCGGCACACTGGTGAACTGCCTCATGAACAACGTGCAGGAGGTAAAGTTTCGCTTTGCTCAGCTTGGCGATGTCGAGCGCCTGCTTCAGCGCTTTGTCGGAGTGCTCGGAAAAGTCGGTCGGAACAAGAATGCTCTTCACTGTTAGCATCTATGGCCCTCCTGAAAAGAAAGTTATAGAACGAATCTATAAAGAAGTTAATCTGCCAAAACGGGTTTGTCAATCGGGACTGCGGGTGTCAAGATACAGAAGTGGACGCGATGAAGCGAAGAAGCGTCGAAGCGGAAAGTGCGATGAAGCGATGATGCGGAACAGAAAGACATTTTGTAATGCCGCTTCCTCGCTTCCACGCCTCCTCGCTTGTTCACTTTTTAGTTCACTGCCTCGTCGGATGTAAGCCCGTGTTCTTTCAGGAAGTCGTCTGCCTTGGCATGGCCGAGACCAGCAGCAGTCCTCATGTCTTCGATGGCCTGCCCAATATTTCCGAGCACCAGGTGTGCCATTGCGCGGTAAAAGTAAACATCCTGGTTCTGGGAGTTTAAGTCGAGGGCTGAGTCAAAATCGCGCGTCGCAAGCTGGTACTTACCGAGTCTTGCATATGCGATTCCCCTGTTGCAGTAAAGTTCCGGCAGGTGCAGTGCAAGTTCCAGAGCAGCCCCGTAGTTTTCGATCGCCTCCCGGGGCCTGTTAGTCTTTTGGCACAGCACACCCCGGTTGTAATAAACGTGGGCAAAGCTCGGATCAAGTTGCAGGGCCTTGTCATAATCCTCCAGGGCATCCTCGAAATTCCCCAGAAGGAATCTGGCCAAGCCGCGGTTATAATAAACTTCGGCACTGTCTCCGTTAAGTTCTATCGCCCTGTTGAAGTCTTCTATGGCCAGTCCTGGCTTGTCGGCCAGTCCGTAAGCACTTCCGCGGACGATATACGCCTTGTGGTCTTCCGGATGCAAGGCTATGGCGCGATTGCACGCCCTGATGGCCTCTTCATAGTCAGAAATACAGCAGAGAGAGTATGCCAGGTCGATGAATAATTCCTGATCTTCTACGCCTAACTCGATAGCTCGGTCGTAGTCTTCAATTGCTTCCCGGTACAGGCCTAGAAACGCATAGGTATCGGCTCGCTTATGGTACGCATCCGCGTTCTTGATCCCTGCTTCGATTGCCGTGGTATAGGCGTCAAGCGCTTCCAGATACCGGCCTTCTTCTCGCAGGGCACAAGCCTTCTCAAATACGTGCTCGGCTGTCACGGGTACCTCTTGTCATCGAGATAAAGCAAGAATTGTACCACGGCCTGATACCCGCCTTGCTCTATTTTTGAATCCGGCCTGGTACCATACATTCCTTCGCAACCTGGCAAAGGTAAGGACTGTTTACGGGGTGCAATTGTTCCAGTGCAGCTGTGGGGCGGGAAGAGAGTTCAGCCTATATGGGGGAAAACTTTTCATACCTGATGGGACAATTGTGTCCGGTAGTTACTAGACGCCAGCCATTGTCTTTGATGGAGGTTGCAGCTTTTTTGTCTCCTCCACCTCTGCTTCAATCTCGTTTATTTCCGACTTCATTTTTGTAACGGATGCTATTCGTTCCGCGAGGAACGGAACCTCTATGGTGATCGGTTTTGCCATCGTAGATTCACCATAAACGTACTCGCCAATTTCAGTATAGAGTTTCTGGATCTTCCTCTGGATCTTCATGATGTCCATCTTCCGCTTTGCTATTTTGGCCTGTTTTTCTACGCTGAAGGCTATTTCACCCGCGGTCTCTTTCAGGGTTTTTAAGCCTTCCTCTGTCTTTTTCTTCAGGTCGTCCATCAAAGCCATTTTACCCCCCCTTAGAAGCAGTTATCAGTGGCCAGTGATCAGTGTTAAGTGAAAAGACAAGCTTAAGGCCGGAAGCAGGGCCCGTTTCTCATGGGTGCGTATCTGTTTTCCGCTCTTCCTGGTCACTGATCACTGGCCACTGATCACTTTCTTCTATCGCTGATTATAGTATACTATAACGATAGATGATTAGATTCAACGACATAGTTGAAGAGATTCTCAAGTACAATCCAGAAGCTGATGTGGACTTACTTGAGCGCGCATATATCTTGTCCGCGCAGGTGCACAAGGGAACCGTCAGACTCTCCGGCGAACCTTACCTTGTTCACCCCCTTGAAGTTGCGTACATGCTTACGAAGATGAATCTTGACGTACCCAGCGTAGTTTCGGGACTACTCCACGATACGGTGGAAGATTCCTATTTGACCAAAGAAGAGATAAAAGAATTTTTCGGGACGGAAGTTGCTGAATTGGTCGATGGTGTCACGAAAATAAGCAGGATTGAGGAGCAGAGTTCCGAAGAGTCACGGGCCGAAACGCTCCGCAAGATGATCCTTGCCATGAGCAAGGATATACGGGTTATCCTGATCAAGCTGGCCGATCGATACCACAACATGCAGACCCTGAAATTCCTTTCTCCGGAAAAGCAGACCGAGATAGCTCGCGAGACCCTCGATATCTATGCACCTATAGCCCACAGACTTGGCATGGAATGGATCAAGGGGGAACTCGAAGATCTTGCCTTCAAGCATATCGATTCGGCTGAGTACAAAACGATAAAAGAGAACATTGCCAAGAGAAAGAAGGAGAGAGACACCTATATCAGTGAGGTCAAGGAACTCCTCAAGAAGCGGCTGGCAGAATTCAACCTGAAGGCGGAGGTGTCAGGGCGGGCTAAGAGGCTGTATAGCATTTACAGAAAAATGCTCCAGGAGGAGCTGAGTCTCGATGAAATGTCCGATATCATCGCTTTTCGTGTCATCGTGGCCAGCGTGAAAGAATGTTACGAGGCGCTCGGTTACATACATGCGCTCTTTAAACCGATTCCGGGGAAATTTAAGGATTATATAGCGCTACCCAAGGCTAACATGTACCAGTCGCTTCACACGTCCGTCATGGGGCCGCACGGGGAAAAGATAGAGATCCAGATACGAACTCCGGAGATGCATAAGATAGCGGAAGAGGGCATCGCAGCCCATTGGAAATACAAGGAGGGCAAGGTTTTTGATCCCAAAGAAGACAGGATCTTCGGCTGGCTCAGAAGGGTGATCGAGTGGCAAAAGGAGCTGAAGGACAGCAAGGAATTCCTGGAAATATTTAAGATTGACTTGTTCCCGGACGAGGTCTACGTGTTCACTCCCAAGGGGGATGTCAAGGAACTGCCAAAAGGGGCAACCCCTGTTGATTTTGCGTACGTGATCCACTCTGATGTGGGTCAACGATGCGTCGGCGCTAAGGTGAACGGGAAAATGGTGCCGCTTCGAACACAGCTCCAGAGCGGCGACACCGTCGAAGTGCTCACAAGCCCTACCCACAAGCCGAGCAAGGACTGGCTCAAATTCGTCGTTACTTCAAAAGCCAAAACCAAGATCAGGCAGTGGATCAAAGAGGAGCAGAGAGGCCGAAGTATCGAGCTGGGCCGGACGCTCGTTGATAAAGAACTTGCCAAGCACGGTCTGAACTTCTCAAAAATGTTGAAGTCTGGGGAGCTTGAGGACGTGGCCAAGGAGTTCAGTTTTGCGACAACCGATGACCTCTTTGCGAGCGTGGGCTATGGCCTGTATACAGCGCTCCAGGTGCTGGGCAAAGTCATCCCTGAATCTGAGAAGGTCAGCAAGATCAGCAAGATCATAAGTACAATCAAAAAAGGCCGGGGTGATGCCGTTAAGATCAAAGGAGTCGACGGACTGGTGGTCAGGTTCGCCAAATGTTGCAACCCCATCCCGGGCGATAATATTCTCGGTTTTATCTCGCGTGGGAGGGGCCTGACTGTTCATCTCGCGGATTGCCCTAACGTGCAAGCCTACGATGACCAGCGGAAGGTGGAGGTTTCGTGGCAGGACAACAAGGATTACGCTTATCCGGTAAGGCTGCGCGTACAGGGCGGTGATAAGAAAGGCTTACTTTCGGAGGTGACGAACGTCATTTCTGCAGGCAAGGCGAATATCCTGAACGCGCAAGTCATGACTTATCCGGACCACACAGCCACGAGCATCTTTGAGATTGAAATAGTAAATGCATCGCAGCTGCAGAAGATAGTCAAATCAATTCAGAAGATCAAGGAGGTGAGGTCAGTCGAAAGGATGCGGAGCAGCGCTTAGCTTAGCCTGCCTTGGTGATAAGCCCTTTCTTAATACACTTCGTGCAGACCCGCGCTTTCATCGTCGAGCCATTTTTGACAATTCTGACCGTCTGCAGATTCGGTAACCATTGCCGCTTGGTTTTGTTGTTTGCGTGGCTTACGTTGTTGCCTATCTGCTTTCCCTTTCCGCATACGTCACAAACCCTTGCCATAGTGATTCTCCCACACTTAATTGCCTGCCTGATGAGCGTGAAAAAAGCGCTCCGTGAGCAGTATGAAGGCCTAATTTTACTAGGTAATCTCCTTTATGTCAATAGCTTTTGATGGCTGCCCCACCTGTTGGTTGACATAGTGGGGCGGGCACAGTAGTATGTCAATCGGACTTCAGTGAACTACCAGGAGGCGCGTAATATTCCCGAGATCAGCAGGAAAGGGTGGGACCGCCACCAGAGAGGAACGCCATGGGAGGTAAGGCCGACGGAGATGCCGGCGTAATTGTTATTGGTCCCGGGCGCATGGGTCTTGGGATTGCCCTCGCGTTCGCTCTTGCCCGACTACCCGTGAGGATAGTCGACGTGAAGGAGAGAAACGATAAAGAGCGGGAACGGATGATCGCGCGTTCCCGCGAAGAACTTACCTCGACTATAAAGCTGTTGAGGAGAGTGAAGTATAGCTCTTTGCGTCCGGCCTCCGTTCTTTCTTCCGTCACGTTTTGCAGCGGAATTACGAGGGAGAACCTTGCCGGGGACTACATCTTCGAAGCGCTGCCTGAAAAGCCGGAGCTGAAAATAAAGCTTTTCCGGGATATCTCTCCTTTAATCAGCCGCAAGGCGATAGTCGCATCTGCCACGTCTACCATTGACATAAAGACCATGGCGAGGGGTCTCAGCAATCCAGAAAGGCTTCTCATCACCCATTGGTTGAATCCCGCCTTTATCATTCCTCTCGTGGAAATTGCCCGTGCGGACATGACAGCAACGGGCACGGTAAGAAGTATGAGTCGGCTACTGAAGAGCATCGGCAAAGTGCCGGTCGTTCTCAAGGACAGTCCCGGTTTCATCATTCCCAGGATTCAGGCAGGGGCTATGAACGAAGCCGTGCGCATCCTGGAAGAAGGAATTGCCAGCGCCGAAGATATCGATATCGCCATTCGCTACGGTTTCGGCTTCAGGCTCTCCGTACTCGGTCTTCTGGAGTTCATCGATCTTGGCGGCCTGGATATCCTTTACTACGCGGATCGTTTCCTCTATTCCGCTTACAAGGCCGAGAGATTCAAGGCGCCGAAACTGATCGAGGATAAAATGAAAAGAGGAGAGACGGGACCACGCGCAGGAAAAGGGATATATGAGTATCGTGATCGCGATACGAAATCGCTCTTCGAAAAAAAGTATCGCGATCTCATAAGGGTGCTTAAGGCGATCAGGTAAGGAATGGGGAGGGGTTCATGAGAAAGAAGGTAGCAGTGCTGGGGGGAGGGAACGGATCTTTCGCCGCGGCCGCTGACTTCGCACTGCAGGGATGCGAAGTACGAATGTGGAGCAAGTTCCCCGAGGAGTTGAAAACGATAAGAGACACCGGCACGATCAAGGTGACGGGGCCCACGCTCCAGGGGGAGGCGCCGATCACGCTCATTACCGATGATGTCAGAGAAGCGGTCAGGGGCGTAGAAGTGATCCTGTCGATTCTTCCCGCATTCACCCAGATTCCCATCGCCGAAAGCCTTGCGCCCTTTCTTGAGGACGGACAGGTCATTTATCTACCTCCCGGGAGTTTTGGTTCCTACATCATGTACAAGCATTTCCACGACACGGGGTGCCGGAAGGATATCGCCGTTGCAGAGACAGGAACAAATCCGTATCTGACGAGAAAGATCAACGCACGTGAGGTGCGGATTGTGGTACGAGCCTGTCACCTTCCGACCGGTGTTTTTCCTGCGAGGCGAACTGACGATGCCATTAAGAAGATTCAGGAGTTTTTCCCTTCAGCACACGCTGTTGAGGATGCTCTCTCCGGAGCGCTTATGAACGCGGGACCGGTCATCCACCCGCCCCTCATAGTGCTGAACACAGGTCCGATCGAGCATCCGTCAGCCTACGATATTCATAACGAAGGAACCACGCCGGGAATCAGAAAAGTGATCTCTCTTCTCGACGAGGAGCGGATCAAGGTGAGAGAAGGCTTTGGCTATCAGCCGAACCACTATCCTCTCGAGGATTATTACGACGAAACACGACCCAACGAGTGGATGTATCCGCGAGAGTCTAAGCGGCTCCTCATGACAAGTGGGCTCTGGTCGGAAGAGATCGATTATCGGCATCGCTACGTCACAGAGGACATTGCCTGCGGTCTGGCCTTCCTCGTGTCCGCAGCAGCGTATGCGGGAGTGGACGTTCCGATCGCCCGCTCTCTCCTTACCATCGCCGGGGCGGTAGCCGGGACAGACTTTATGAAAACTGGGAGAACCTTCGATGCTCTGGGGCTGTCAGGGCTTTCCATGAAGCAGTTGAAGAGTCTCCTCATGGAAGGTGAGCAACGTTAACGGCGACGCAGTCGCAGACTAAACGGGGAGAACCCGTCTGCTTCGAGAAGGAGGTGGTGGCACAAATAAAAATTGTGACGGCATCCATTAAAGGTCGGACATAAAAAAGAGGAGGTAATTATGAACAGAGAGAGGCTCGTAGCATTATTGGTTGTTGCCGCACTCATCTGCGGCGTCACGGCTGTCTCAACACAAGTGGCATACAGCCAGGCAACCCTGCACCTTAACTACGCAAATTTTCCACCCGAAGGAACGTTTCCATGTGTGCAGATGGAGAGGTGGGCAAAGGAGGTCGAAAAGCGAACCAACGGCAAGGTGAAGGTCCACACATTTCCCGGAGGCACACTCGTCAGCGCAAAGAACATGTTTGATGGTGTCCAGTCGGGAATCGCTGACATTGGCAACTTTGCCATGAGCTACCAGCCCGGCCGTTTCCTGGTTTCAGAGGCGATTTCCCTTCCGGTCGGATTCCCCAGCTCCAAGGTTGCAAGCATGGCACTCTATGACCTGATTGAAAAGTACAACCCCAAGGAATTTGAGACTGTGAAGATCCTTGCCGCGTTCACGTCCCCACCCTCCAGCTTCATGACCAAAACGCCGGTGCGAACACTCAAAGACCTGAAAGGCATGGAGGTACGCGTATCGGGAACGCTGGCAGATGCGGTCCAGGCATTGGGTGCTACACCCGTTGCCATGCCCCAATCGGACACACCTGAGGCGATTCAGAAGGGTGTTGTAAAGGGTGTTGTTTCCTCCATCGAAGTGCTCAAAGACTTCAATTTTGCCGCCTACTGTCCGTACACAACCATAGTCAACATAGCCCTCACCGATTTCACGGTGGTCATGAACAAGGCTAAATGGAATTCACTCCCGCCCGATGTTAAAAAGGTGCTCGATGATCTCAAGCGCGAACAGTCAGAATGGACAGCCAAATACGTGGACGACCATGTGAACGAGGCAGTGGCCTGGTCAAAACAGAAGTATAACCATCAGGTGCTTCAACTGCCCGCGTCAGACAAGGCAGAGATACCAAAGCTGATGAAGCCGATAATCGATGAGTATATTAAGAGGGCAAAAGCCGAGGGCTTACCGAGCGCGGAGATCGTGAAAGACGTTTACGCGTTAAAGGCAAAATACGAAAAGGTATATAAAGAGTAAGGAGCTCATTACGGTAGGGCAGTCAAGGTTCGCCGGTCTTCCCTCACCGCAGTGGCCGCCCTATGGGCAAGGAAGGACAGGATCGCTTGCCGGTCGCGCCGGGCCGGCCTGGGCTCTGAACGGTGTTATGAGATAGTCCGACGCCATCTCGTCAATTCCCATTTTGATCAATTAGGCTACTTGCGCCGGGGAGAGAGGATTTCAAAACCGAGCCGCTCTTGAATGGTTCCCATGATCCCCTTTGGGGCTAGCAGGATCACCACGATGGCGATCACTCCCAGGATCAGAAGACTGACGCTCGGGTACTCCGAGAGCCATTGCTGGAGGACAACATAGATGAACGATCCCACGATCGGGCCTTCGATCGTGCCTATACCACCAATGATCGTGATAAAGACCAGCCGGACCGTCCAATCGATTCCAAAGGCACTGAATGGCTGGATGAAGATATTTTGAAGGTAGAGAACACCCGAAGCCACACCGGTCACCCCAGCGGCCAGCACGAAACAGATGAGCTTGGTTCGGAAGATATCCACCCCCAGAGTTTCGGAGGAGGTCTCGTCATCCCTCATGGCCATCAGGCCTAGGCCCAGCTTGGAGCGCAGAATGAAATAGATGAGGGCCACCGAGGCGACGCCCACAAAAAGCCCTGCATAAAAGATGGTGTTGAAGCTGAGCGTATAAGCGGGCTTGACGAAGAGGCCCATGCCGTATCCGACATACTTCCAATTACTGAAGAGGATGCGCAGCGTCTCGGCGACGGTCCATGTCCCGATGGCAAAGTAGACTCCCCGCATCCTGAAGATGGGTGCGGAAATGAGGAGCGCAAAAAGAACCGAGAGCATGCCTCCGATGAGAATACTCAACCAGATGGGAAAGCCGTAATACATAGAGAAGACTGCCAGCGTGTAGCCTCCAAGTCCCACAAAGGCCTGCTGGCCGAGAGAGATGAGACCAGAATATCCTGCGAGCAGGTTCCACATCTGCGCCAGGGCGAGGTTCAAGGAAAAGAGCATCACAATGAGCACCCAATAACGGGGTGCCCAGAGGGGGAGACTTGCAAGGGCCAGCGCAACGATGGCGATTCCGTAAAGTCGTTTTGCGAACGAGGATAGCATCGCCGGTCACCCCTTTGAAAACAGTCCCGTCGGTTTGAAAGCCAAAACGACCAACAGGATGACATAACCCGAGATGAGCTGAAACCCGGGGCCAAGGAAGTGAGCACCGAGAATCTGCGCCAGCCCGAGGATCAAGCCCCCCAAGAACGTTCCGAGGAGACTTCCCAACCCGCCGATAATCACCACGCCAAAGGCAATGATAAGGTAATCCGGGCCTGTATGAGGATAAAACGTGAACGTCATCCCGACCAGCACCCCTGCGATTGCTGCTGTCCCTCCCGCAATGGCCATGGCCCAGGCATAGATCCTTTTTGCGTTAATTCCCATGAGCTCGGCTGCGCCCTCGTCATCAGAGGCTGCACGGATGGCTTTGCCCAGATACGTCTTGGTAAAAAAACGGCTCAGAAGAAAAATGGTCGCCAGCGACACGATGAAATCCACAAGATAGACTACCGGGATGTTGACAAAGTTACCGATTCGGAGGGTGGCAATGGAAAGGTTTGTGACAAGGGCGCGGGCATCCGGCGTGAAGATCAACAGAAGGAGATTCTGCAGGATAATGGAGAGACCGAAGGCAACCAGAAGCGGAGGATTCATGTCCTTCCCCAGGACCCGGTTCACGAGATAGTATTGGATAATGAACCCGATGAGAAACATAGCAGGGATGACGAGAACCAGGCTAAGCAGGGGGCTCACTTTGAAAATCGACAAGGTGACAAAACTGAGATAAGCCGCCAGGATCACCAGGTCACCGTGCGCAAGATTGACGACGCGCACGATCCCGAAGATCATGGACATTCCGATGCCGACAATCCCGTAAAGGCCTCCCAGGAGAAGGCCGTTCATGATGGGATTCTTTAAACCGGCCAGCATTGCGAGCATCGTTTAACCTCTTACACGTCCCTCTCTGCTTCAGATTTCACATTCAGGTCTGATAACCCGAAGTAAGCCTTCCGTATCTCCTCTTGTGAAAGGCTTTCGGGTCGCCCCTCGAGGCTGATTCTCCCCGATTGCATGATGTAGACTTTATGGGCAGCCTTGAGGCTTCTCTTGATATCCTGTTCCACAAGCAATGCGGTGATCCCCTCCGCATTGATCTGTTTTATCTTTTGATAAATCTGTTTGATGACCACGGGGGCAAGCCCCAGTGAGATCTCGTCCAAGAGGATGAGTTGCGGCCAGGACATGAGAGCACGGCCAATGGCGAGCATCTGCTGTTCTCCCCCGCTCAGGGTAATGGAAAGCTGGTCTTTTCGTTCCTCGAGTACAGGAAAAAGCTCATAAATCTTTTTCAGGGCCTCTTTTTTTCTTTTTCGCGCCTTGGTCGTATAGGACCCGATCTCCAGGTTTTCCAGCACGGTCAGACGTGGGAAAACCCTCCGGCCCTCGGGAACCATGGAAATCCCCTCAACAACCGCCTGATAGGGCGGGATGCCGTTGATCCTGTTTCCCTTGAACTGAACTGTTCCGTGGGAAGGTTTCTTCACCCCAGCTATGGTATTCAGCAACGTTGATTTACCTGCCCCATTGGCGCCGATGATTGAAACGACCTGTGCTTCTTCCACAACGAGCGAGACGTCCCAGAGGGCGTGAAAATCACCGTAGTGCACGTCGATCTGTTCTACCCGCAAGATACTGTTTGCCACTAAGCTTCCTCTGCCCCGAGGTAGACCTCTTGAACCTCTTTTGATTCCATGCACTCTCTAGGGTCACCGCACATGAGCGATTGCCCGGCGTTGATCACGAGGAGGCGATCCACTCCCTTATTCATCATCATGAGGATATGCTCCACCCAAACGATGGTGACCCCTTTCTTCTGGATGGCCTTGACGATTTCGAGGAGTCTCTCGACCTCGCCTTCGGTCAATCCTGCGGCGACTTCATCGATGAGAAGAAGCGAAGGTTTAGTCGCCAGACCACGCGCAAGTTCCAGCCTCTTTCGATCAAGGAGCAAAAGTTTTCCCGCGAAGAGATCTTTTTTAGGCATCAACCCGGTGAAGTCAAGAATCTCTGTGCACAGAGCTCGGGCCTCTTTTCCCTTCAGTTGACCTCCGTATTCCGCTCCCACCAGCAGGTTTTCCAGCACGGTCATGTTTTCGAAGGGGCGCGGAATCTGATAGGTCCGGCCGATACCCAGCCGACACCGGTGCGACGCCGAGAAATGGGTGACGTCTCTGCCTTGATAGGTAACCTTGCCGGCCGTGGGCGCGTGGACGCCGGTGATGAGATTGAAGACAGTCGTCTTCCCCGCACCGTTGGGACCCATCATCCCCAGGATCTCTCCCTGCTGGACATTGAAGGAGAGATCATTCACGGCCGCGAGGTTGCCGAACCACTTCGTCAGTTTGTCGATGACGAGTAAGTCAGCCATTGACTGAAAGTCTTCCGCGAGCTCGCATGACTACTTCTTGATTGGCTCAGTCTTCCCCTGGGTCGGAATTTCCGGATGTTCCTTGTCATACGTGACGATGATCTCCCAGGGCCACTGCTTCCCTTTCACCCATTGGCCTCCCACGAGTGGTGTCTTGGAAAAGTTCTGAGCGTTGAATTTCACGGGTCCCACAATGGTATTCAGGTTCGTTGCTGCGATGACGTCTCTGACTTTTGCCTTATCGAGGGTCTGGGCACGTTTCAAGGCATCTGCCACGATCTCGTACGCAGCGTACTTGAACCCGATCGGCTGGGTCCAGGGCTTCTTGGTCTTGGCCGTCCACTCGTCGCATAGCTGTTTGGCGGTCTTGCCGGAGAGCGAGGACTTGAAGGGGTGGTTGGGACTCCACCAGATTTCGGAGGTCAGGCCGTTGGGAAGATTTCCTCCAAGGGCTTCCACAGCGGACGGGAAGAGAATGGCCTTTCCGATGGTCGCTGCCTTGGGAATGAAGCCTTGCTGGTGGCACTGCCTCCAGCAGGTGGCCCAGTCGGGCGGAATCATCACGCCCGTGATAATCTCTACATTCTCTTTTTTCCAGGTATTGATGAAGGCGCTGTAGTCTTGCATCCCATAGGGGAACCTGCCCACGTCGACAACTTTATAGCCCTTTTCCTTCAGCTTGGGGGTAAACATCTGGGCCCAGACCGTACCGTCAGGGTCATTAGGCCACAACGCTCCCACAACTTTGTTCGTCGTTATCTGGTCCCAGAGTCCGGTGAAGACATCGATAACATCATTCACCGACCAGAAGGAATGGAAGCTCCACTTGTAAGGACCTCCGGTGAGCCACGCTTCGATAGGCGCATCCAGCGAGACGCACGGGACCTGATAGCGCTCACAGATACTGGTGACCGGGTTTACAGTGTCGGGCGTATGAAGTGCTACCATGATATCGACTTTGTCATTCAAAATGAGTTTGGAAGCAACGTCAGCGGCCTTGGTAGGATCACTTGCGGTATCCACCATTTTCAATTTAATCGGGATCTTCTTCCCGGCCTCCTTGATCATGATCCCCCCGGCCTTGTTGATCTCGCCGATGGCAAGATCATCCGCCCAGGGCGAAGCCTCGCCAAAGGAAGCGATGGGGCCTGTAGAGGGGTTCGGATGGCCGACAAGTATGAATTCCGGCTTTGAAGCCGCCCGTGCATTCTTGACGAATCCCGGAACCGCTCCGCCCAATGCCACCGTCAATCCCACCTGGCCCGCTTTTTTAACGAATTCCCTTCTGGTGATCGATTTCTTTTCAGACATAAGAGCCTCCTTTGTTAAGGTATCTTCAAGAGATTCTACCAATACTAATCGCTATGTCAATAAAAAAGGGATTTGAAGAGTTTCCGATACCACGGAGCCCCACCCGCTTGTCTGCAAGAAATTCCCGATGAGGCTCCGTGACAGGTACCATCAAACCCAGGTTATTTGGGGAGCGGGAAGATCATCTCGGCCGTCTTCGGAATCTGGGGGCTATTTCTGTTGTAAACATTCTCCAAATCCCAAGGCCACTGCTTCCCCTTGACCCACTGTCCGCCAACCAGGGGGATTTCACAATAATGCTTTTCATTATACTTAATGTGGCCAAATACCGTGTCTACGTCGGTCTTGCCCAAGGCCTCGCGGATCTTTTCCTTGTTAAGGGTCTGGGCACGTTTAATAACATCAAAGGCCATTTCATATCCCCCATACGTGAGACCGATGGGCGGAATCCACTCTTTTTTTGTCTCTTTCGTCCAGGCGTCGCAAAGTTCCTTAGCGGTCTCGCCTGTCAGCGAAGACTTATAGGGATGGTTGCGGCTCCACCAGACCTCTGTGGTCAAACCATTCGCAAGATTGCCGCCAAGGGCCTCCATGGCGGAAGGGAAAAGCAGGGCCTTTGCAATGGTTGCTACTTTCGGCATGAATCCTTGTTGATGCATCTGTCTCCAGGCAGTCGCCCAATCCGGAGCGATGAGAACACCAGTGAGGATCTCCACCTTCTCCTTCTTAAAACTGTCGATACTGGAACTGAAGTCGGGCGTGCCAAACGGGAACCTCCCAGGATCCACCATCTTGTAACCCTTTGCAGGGAGCTTCGCCTTAAAAATCTTCGTCCATTCGATCCCGTCCGCATCATTGGGGAAGAGCACTCCCACGACCTTATTAGTTTTAGCCGCAATATCATCCCACATGCCTATGAAGAGATCGGTAATGGCATTCACGCCAAAGTGGGTCTCGTAGCTCCATTTGTAGGGCCCCCCTGCCAGCCAAGGGTCAATAGGACATCCCACACCAACACAAGGGATCTGATACTTCTCGCAGATGGCGCTGACCGGGTTCACCACATCGGGCGTATACATGGTAAGCATCAAATCAATCTTGTCATTAAGGATGAGCATAGATGCCACATCAGCGGCTTTGGTGGGGCTACTCTGTGTATCTACTACCTTAAACCTGACCGGGAGCTTCTTACCACGCTCTTTGATATAGACTCCTCCCAATTTTTCAATCGCTTTGGTCACTCTTTCATTAACCCAAGGAGTAGCCTCCCCCAACCCTGCCAGGGGACCGGTAGACGGATCAGTGTAGCCTATCAGGACATAATCCCGTTCGGCAGCCTTTGCTAATTTTGTGAAGCCTGGAGCCATTGAGGAAACACCCACCGCAGCCGCAGTCTGGCCGATTTTTTTCATAAAATCACGACGTGTTACGTTCCATTCATCTTTCTTAGTCATGTCTATCTCCCCCTTTTGGATGATGAAATTCTCCTTTCCCATTAATACTCAGCCTTTCAGCAATGGACTTTCCCTTTGAGTTCACCTCCTCGTTTGCGGATTCAAACGGAACAGAAAAGAGTTTCCGCTCCGGTCTGCCTCCGTGCGCCTGGCAGTCACTTGTAAACTCCGTATTCTTTGGTAAAATCGATCATGGCATGCATGGTGTCTGCCTTGCCTTCATCCATGGAGGTTCCCCAGGACATCATGTAGCCCCCGCCCTTTCCGACCGTATCGATGAGGTTCTTACAGTACGCCTTTACGCTCTCCGGTGTGCCAGTGAGTATAAGGCCGGCCGGAACATTCCCGCCGATGCCGATTTTGTCCCCGATGGCCTGCTTAACCTTGACCATATCGGTGCGGTCGAAGAGCCAGAAGCTGGAGGCCCTAGGGAGTTCCTTGAGGTACTCGATGCGCGAATTGTAGCTTCCCTCACAGAAGGGGACAGCGACGATGCCCTCTTCTGCGAGGCCGAGTATGACTGCCTTGAGGGTAGGCCAGTAGAATCTCTTGAACTGGGCATCGGACATGAACCCATCCGCCCCTTTGTGGAGCGGTATGAAGCAGGTAGGGATCCCGGACGCGGCAGCGCCTCGAATCGCCTGCTTGATGCAAAGAGGCGTGAGCCTCTCCACTGCCTTCTCAACCTTGTCCGGCTGCCTGTACATGTCGATCATTATGGCGCGCGTGCCCCTTAACGTATCGGCTACCATATCGAAGGGCGCCTTTGTTGCGCCGCCAAACATGCCCGGAAAACCCATAGCCTTCTGCTTCATATCAAAAGCGCCGACCTTCTGTATCCATGCCATTGCCTCATTTCCCGCATCGATGAGCGCCTTGAAGGCACCCTGAACGGGCGGTATGCCGAAGGGGATCATCTGTACGGTGACGAGAACCATTTCCCACATGTCCGTGAAGGGGGAGATCATCTTCAGGGGCTCCAACGCTCCGAAGGCCCGAGGCATGTACGTCCTCAGCCAAAAATCGGTGGGGTCGTCAATGAGGGCATCGTATTCGTCGGCCATCATGTATTCTCCCTCAACGTACTGATAGACCGACTCCTTGGGCAGGTTATGGCCCGGCCATTTGTACTGTTTATAGTCGAGGATCTCAAACACCTTGCCCCACCCGATCAGCGGAGCCATACCGCCGTAGTCGGGTTTGTAATCCTTGAGGAACCTAACATGGGCATCGATCATTTTGTCCACGTCATACATGGCTTCGTTAGCTGTCACACCGTACAGGCTGGTCTCAAAGAAGGTGCCCAGGGCCAGCACCGGCACTCGGTCCGGAATCTTTTCCAGGAGCGCCACGTCCCTGAACCGCTCTACCGCCTTCTTGTAGGAAGCCTCAGCTTCGGGACTCTCAAATTGAATGCCCTCGGCCGCACTCCACACCCGAAATCTAGCTTCTCTCTTTTCTGCTGGTGTCACCTTCTTTTCCATCGCATTACCCCCTGTCCAGCCTTTCGCTAATTTAATTGCATCAATGAAGACCCCCTCCAATTCGCTACCCAAGCGTAATCCATTAACTACATTCTAAGACTATGTTATCGAAGTTGCTATGGTCTTGTCTACAAGAAGAATAACAACGTTTCAGCATAACCACCTCGCTGTGGGATTCGTCACAGAGAGGACCGGCGCCCGGCGGCGAGAGGTCCAGGATCTCTTCTCAACTGCCGTGACAACGGCGGTCGTTGCAAGCTATCGAAAGAGGCTTAAGTGGGTTCGAAGACAGAAAATTACTTGACGCCCAGACCTGGTAATGATAACGTTGCTAGCAGGGTTAAGCAGTGTTGTGCAGGGAGACAATCGCGTAATACGAAAGATTGTATGTATATGGATGCCCTTTCCCCGATCATTTACGTGTCAGATATTGCCGTCAGATCGGCCGATCAAATTTAGAAGAAGAGAGGAGAGAAGAAATGGGATCATTGAAGAAACTGTGGGTAGTCGCAATGTTTGTCTTTGCGCTGGTGACGTTCTTCGCCGGCAGCGTCCCGGCAAAAGATTTGAGCCTGAATCTGATGACGCCGCCAAAACACCTCCGCAACACCAACGTCTTTGAGCCCTGGGCCAAGATGGTTGATGAACGCACAAAGGGGGCGATCAAGATCAAAATGTATTTCTCGAATACGATGTCTCCCCTGAGCGAAATGTACGACTCCACGGTGTCGGGTGTCTCTGATCTCACGGAATGCTACACCTTTGCCGTTCCGGGCCGTTTCTCGCTGACGGAGTTCCTGATGCTGCCGGAGATGGGTTTCCCAACGAGCCTCGCTTGCTCGCGGGCAATGTGGCAGCTTTATAAGACGGTCCCCGAAGTGAAGGCGGAGTATCCGAATGTGAAGATGCTCTGGCTTCACGCCACACCGGGCGCCAAACTGATGACCCGGAAGAAAGCCGTCCGCACTCTTGAAGACCTGAAAGGCCTCAAGATCGGCGTCTCCGGAGCTACGATGGTCAAAGTGGCGAAGGCCCTCGGTTTTACACCCGTGACCATCCCCACTCCCGACCTTTATGTGGCCGCGGAGAAGGGGACCATCGACGGCTTTATCCGTCCGAGCGAACTTCTGATTTCACGGAAACTGTACGAAGTGACCAAGTATGTCACCGATGTCGACCTGGGGCACGACCTCTTCTACGTCATCATGAACCAGAAGAGCTGGGATTCGCAGACGCCCGATGTTCAGAAAGTCCTCACGGATCTTTCAGGCGAATGGGCCGTCGACTTCACGGGCAAGGCCTGGGATAAGTTTGATAACGAGGCTGAAGCTGAAGTGAAGGCACAGCATGGCGTTGAGTACATCGCCATTTCAGCCACGGAGATGGCCCGATGGAAGAAGCTGCTTGCTCCGATTAAGAATGAGTATGCCGCCGAATTAGAGGCCAGGAAACTGCCTGGGAAGAAAGTGCTTGACGTGCTGAACAAGATGGCGGAAAAGAAGTAGCCTTTCACACGGAAAGGGGGGCATCCGGATGGAGAAATTCCTTCACCGATGTGAAAGAGTGCTAACCTATATCGCCGTCCTGTCCATTTTTATTATGATGTGTCTCACCACGGCGGATGCAATCGGACGGTACTTCTTTGGCCGTCCGATCACCGGTGCGTACGAGCTGACGGAAAAGTATTTCATGCTCGTGACGATCTTCCTGGGGATCGCTTACGCTTATCGAGGCGGAGCCTTTATACGTGTGGGTATCCTGATGGATCGCATGCCCATGAAAGTGAAGGTTCCCATAAACTACTGCGGTCAGATTTTTTCTATTCTCTACGGGGCGGTTCTTGTTTTTGCCTCGATCCAGCAACTGGTCCGCACCCTTCACCACGGCACGACCTTGGCGTCCCTGCCCGGGATGCCTCTGTGGCCGGGGCTCATCGTTATCCCGATCGGATTGATCCTTATGTGCCTGCTGATGCTGAAAGATCTTCCTCGTGTAAAAGAAGGAAAATCTGCCCTCTTTCAGGATGAGACTCCTACCATATGATCAATCGTTGCGCATAAAATGATTCGAAAGGATCCATTACGATGATCGTTGCTCTTCCATTTATCTCCCTGCTGTTACTGCTTATTTTGGGGATCCCGATCGCTTTCTCTCTTGCCGGGGCGGGCATCTTGGGTATCTGGCTCGTAAAGGGAGACTGGGGCATTGTCATGGTCTTTCTGAGGACCGTTCCCGTAAACGCGGTAGCCAATTATGATTTGACAACCATCCCCATGTTCCTCTTGATGGCCTATTTTTCATCGTCGAGCGGACTTGCTAGAGACCTTTACACCGCTGCCTCCAACTGGCTATCCCAGATCAGAGGTGGGCTTGCCATTGCAACGGTTTTCGCGTGTGGTATCTTCGGAGCGATGTCCGGAGCGAGTGTGGCCGCCGCTGCCGTGATGTCGAATATCGCCATGCCGAACATGCGTCGTTACGGTTATTCCGAAGAGCTGGCTGCGGGTTCGGTAGGTGTGGGGGCAACGCTTGATATTCTAATCCCACCCAGCGTGCCCATGGTGATCTATGGCATTGCAACGCAGACCTCCATTGGGCAGTTGCTCGTGGCAGGCGTGGTCCCGGGGATCGTCCTCGGCATTCTGCTGGCTCTATGCATTGTCGTCTGGGTGACCATCAGTCCCGCGCACGCTCCTAAGACAGAGCGGGTATCATGGAAAGAGCGCTTCGAAAGCACCGGTCGCATCTGGCCAAGTCTTTTGTTGATCGCTATTGTTCTGGCCCTCCTTTACTCAGGCGTTGCCACCCCGACGGAAGTCGGCGCAGTCGGCTCATTCATGGCGGCGGGAATTGGCGTTGCCATGGGTCGCCTCACTTGGGCAGGGGCCATCGAGGCACTGAAAGAGACGATCAAGACGTCCGCAATGATCTTCCTGATTTTGATCGGGGCCAATATCTTCGGCTATTACATGACACTGAGCCAAATCCCGCAGGAGGTCGTCGAACACGTGACGGCAATGCATCTCAACCGCTGGATTATCGTCATTGGCATTACCGTCGTCTACTTCGTCATCAGCATGTTCATGGATGAGATTCCGTTGCTTCTCCTGACGTTGCCCTTGAGTTTCCCCCTGGTCACGGCGGTGGGTTTCGATCCGGTCTGGTTCGGGGTGCTTTCGATATTGATGGTGGCGATGGGCCTTGTCTTTCCTCCGGTGGGTATGATCGCATTTGTCGTCAGTGCGACAGCCCACGTTGATTTGATGAAAGTGTACAAAGGAACGTCCATTCTAATCATCGCCATCTTCATGACAACCGCACTGGTAATGATTTTCCCTGAACTTGCACTCTGGCTTCCCAGGACTATGAAGTAATAAGAGGAGAAAAAGATGCCACCCATTCTTGACAAAAAAAAGTGCAACGCCTGCGGAACCTGCGCGGACATCTGTCCGACCCATGTCTTCCGACCCATGGGTAAAGGGGTCTCCCCGCTGGTCAAATATCCGGAGGAATGCTGGCACTGCAATGCCTGCGTGCTCGACTGCAGACAGTCTGCCATCAAACTGCGGCTTCCCCTCCCCGCCATGATGCTTCACGTCGAAGCAGCCGGCCGGAAGAGAAAATAATTCCAGAGACTGCTCTCGTTTTTTGATGAGAGAGATTTTACGCAGGACTTCACGGAGGACAAACACGATGATAAAGATCGATAAAGAAATAATTGAAACGGACGTGCTGGTTGTGGGGGGAGGGATCGCCGGGTTGATGGCGGCCATCAATGCCGCGGACCGAGGCGTGGGTGTTGTTGTTGCGGAGAAGGCCAATACCAAGCGGAGCGGTTCCGGAGCCACCGGAAACGATCATTTCGTCTGCTACATCCCTGAAATCCACGGGCCGGATATTGGTCCTATCGTCACCGAAGTTCGAAACAGTTTGGTCGGCGGCTATCATGACAACTGCATGACCGTGAAATTCCTGGAGCAATCCTTTGACCGCGTCAAAGACTGGGACCGCTGGGGCATTTCCATGAGGCCTACAGGAAAATGGGAATTCATCGGACATGCCTTCCCGGGACGCCCCCGCGTCTTTCTGAAATACGCAGGGGCCAATCAGAAACTGGTATTGACCGACCAGGCCAGGAAGCGGCACGTACGCATAGAGAATCATTTACCCATCATCGATGTGATCACGGACAACGAAGAGGTAATCGGTGCGATCGGCCTGAGCATTAAAGATGAAACCCCTGTGCTCAAGCTTATTCGCGCAAGAGCAGTTGTGCTAGCAACCGGGACAGCCAACCGGCTCTATCCCTCAATTAGTCCGGGCTGGATGTTCAATACGGCCTTCTGCCCAAGCTGCACCGGAGGAGCGCAGGCAATAGCTTTTCGCGCAGGCGCTAGGCTGATCAACATGGAATTTCCCAACAAGCACGCAGGGCCGAAATACTTTGCGAGGGCCGGCAAAGCGACGTGGATAGGAGTCCTCAACGATACCGAGGGTGAGCCCGTGGGTCCGTTTGTGACCAAACCCACCAAGGAGCTCGGCGACATCACCGCGGACGTGTGGAACTCGGTATTCACCGATATGTACAAGTCAGGGCGCGGGCCGACCTACATGGATTGCACGGGAATTGCGGAGAAGGATCTCAAGTACATGATGCAGGGCCTTGAACATGAAGGGAACACTGCCATGTTGAAATACATGGAAGAGGAAGGCATCGATGTGCGGAAACGACGGGTCGAATTTGCACAGTATGAGCCCTTCCTCATCGGACGGGGCGTTGAGATCGACCTCAATGGTGAGACCAACGTCGCGGGCATGTACGCGGCCGGGGACCCTGTGGGTAATTTCCGGGCAGATATTGCCGGCGCAGCAACCTTCGGTTGGATCGCGGGCGGGAGTGCAGCACAAAGGGCAAAGAAGGCTCAACGGCATGGGAACATCGAAGGAAAGCCCGTGGTGAAAGAACGCGCCCGGTTCTGTTCCCAGATCATGACAAGGGAAGAAGGTCCCGGATGGCAGGAGGCAAACCTGGCATTGCAGCAGATCATGAATGACTATGCGGGCACTGCGGTGCGGTCAGAGACCCTGCTGGGCGCGGGGCTGACCTACTTGAGGGATCTGAAAAAGAAAGCTGTCGATACCTTGAGAGCGGAAGATTCCCACACATTGATGCGTTGTCTTGAAACGATCGACCTCATGCAGTGCGGAGAGCTGATCTTTCTCACGGCCTTCGAGCGAAAAGAGACGAGATCGCTTCACGTGCGGTCCGATTACACCTTTACGAACCCGTTGCTCCAGGATAAGTTCATCACGATCAGACAGGAGAAGGGCAAAATCCGCATCGACTGGCGCGACCGGAAGTAGGTTGATGCTGGAAGCCTATCCCTTCCAACGATAGAGCTCTCAGGCCAACGTCACCGCAGTCCGGGGACTCATCGTCAACCCGCTTTCACGCCTTCTTGTTAGCAATTTGTTTACAACTATGAAAATAAGAGTTATACTAAAGTTGTTAACAAGCTATGAGCACGACGCACGATCTGCGAACCGTTATCCTCGAAATGCTGAAGAAGAGAGGGAGCGTCCGCGTTGCGGATATTGTGGCAAAGACCCGCCTGTCGAGGATATATGTTCACCGGTTTTTCAAACGACTGAAGGATGAAGGGATGATTGCCCTCGTGGGAAAGGCCAATCAGGCCCACTATGTCCTTGTGGATGGCCGGACTGGGGATCGGGCACGCGCGAGCCAGCTTTATGTTCACAGAATCCTCCGGAACAGAGGTCTTTCGGAACACACCATTCTGCAGCAGATAAAGAATGAGAGTGGCATTTACCGGAAGATGGCTTCAAATGTCGCCGCGATAGTTGACTACGCCTTTACGGAGATGCTCAACAATGCCATCGAGCACTCTCGATCTGATGTCATCGACGTGGTCATGACCATGACCCCGTCAGAGGTCCGGTTCGTTGTTTCAGACCGCGGTGTTGGAATCTTTCAAAATATCATGCAAAAGAAGGAGCTGCGTGATCATCTCGAGGCAGTGCAGGACCTTCTCAAAGGGAAACAGACAACCGCTCCTGAATTCCACAGCGGGGAGGGAATTTTCTTTACGTCCAAGGTAGCCGACTCGCTGATCATCCGCAGTTCCGAAAAGAAGCTTGTTTTTGATAACCGGCACGACGACCTGTATGTGGCGGACGGCAGGTCAGTTTTGGGTACTCGGGTCACCTTCTCCATCGCCACTCGTTCAGGCAAGGCTCTGGATGATATCTTCAGGAAGTACACGGACGACTCGCTGGAGTTCAGCAAAACGAGTGTTCTGGTAAAGCTCTACCGGGCGGGGGTTGTGTACGTTTCAAGGTCTCAGGCACGCAGAATCGTTTCCGGGCTCGATGCATTCAAGACTGTCGAACTTGATTTTACGGGTGTGGACACCGTCGGGCAGGGTTTTGCCGACGAGATCTTCCGCGTCTGGCAATCTCACCATTCCGGAACGAAGGTTGTCGCCAGGAATGCAAACCCCAACGTCCTTTTCATGATACGTCACGTCACCGGGACATGAACGTACCGGCGGTTCACAACTTGTTTACAACTTTATAAATGTATTAGCTACGTAAGTTGTAAACAGCGCCCCGGCTTTAATATGTTCGGGCAGGAGAAGGGAAAAGTCCGCATCGAATGGCGCGACCGGAAGTAGGAAGAGCGAAGCTCTGAGAACCTGTGATTGGTTGGGCCGCGCGCACCGTTTTTTCCGCTCTCCAGCGCTATAGGTCTGACCCGTCGGACATTTCGCCTCGCTCAGAGCCGGTCTGGAAAAACTGGACAGTGGCATAAGTGGTGACGCTGCTCTATACTAACCACTCGAAAGGAGAGCAGTGACCATGAGCAAGAGACCAAG
>Ga0209039_10000823_pt1 | contig 29794 bp, 20 predicted proteins | sample BogFormECP12_OM1_FD_188238 | JGI IMG/M metagenome (GOLD analysis project Ga0209039, IMG submission 188238) | Bog forest soil microbial communities from Calvert Island, British Columbia, Canada - ECP12_OM1 (SPAdes) (version 2) | ecosystem: Environmental > Aquatic > Freshwater > Wetlands > Bog ... | reverse complement strand
CGCCAGCAATGCGCAGAATGTCCTGAAAGAAGCGATCAAGACGATGCCGGCCCACCGCACCTGCAAATGTGGCACGGCGCTGGCGCACGCGATTCTGACGGATCCCAAGGTTGTCCCCGCAAAAACGAAGAAGAATCTTGCCGCCATCATCGGCAACTACATTTCCTAGGAGAAAACTGTGTCGCTACTCGTGGTAGGTTCCGTTGCGTATGACGCTTTGGAAAGTCCCTACGGCAAGGTGGACCGCACACTCGGCGGCGCCGCCACGTATTTCGCCGTTGCCGCGCGGTTTTTTACGCCGGTGAGCCTGGTGGCCATCGTTGGCGACGATTTCAGCGCGCAGGATGAAGCCATCTTTCGCAGCCGCAAGATTGATATCGAAGGCCTCGAGCGCGCTACCGGCAAGTGCTTCTTCTGGGCCGGCCGTTACTCCGAAAATCTAAATGATCGCGTGACCCTGACGACGGAGCTGAACGTTTTCGCTGATTTCAAGCCGCGCCTCCCCGAAAAGTACCGCTCCTCCAAATATGTTTTTCTGGCCAACATCGCCCCGGACCTGCAGCGCGACGTGCTCCACCAGGTCAAGGGCAAGCCGAAACTCGCCGCCATGGACACCATGAACTACTGGATTGAGCGTACCAACGAGGAATTGCGCGAGACGCTGAAACACGTGGACATCCTGATGATCAACGATTCGGAGACGCGCCAACTCTCCAGCGAACACAACCTTCTTCGCGCCGCCCGCCACATCTTCAAGATGGGGCCCTCGACGCTGGTGGTGAAGCGCGGTGAACACGGCGCCATGCTCGTGGACAAGCACGGCGTCTTCTGCGTTCCGGCGTTTCCCCTTGAGGAGCCCCACGATCCCACCGGCGCGGGCGACAGTTTTGCCGGCGGCTTCATGGGCTATCTGGCCGGCAGCGGCGGCAGCAACGACGCGGCGCTGCGGCGCGCCATGGTGTACGGCTCCGTGCTGGGCAGCTTTGCGGTGGAAAAGTTCGGCCTGGATCGCCTGCTGCACCTGAAAAAGAGCGAGATACACGCCAGAGCACGGCACTTCTCGAAATTGACGCAATTCAAGCTGTAAATAGTAGAATCACCTGCAGACGGACAGGGCCGTCTTGGGGATGCTTTCCTTTCAGCAAATTTTTCTGCGCATGTTGCTTGCCACCGGCTTGGGCGCGGCCATTGGCGTCGAGCGCGATTTGCACCGCCGCCCCGCCGGTATCCGCACCAGCGCGTTCGTCTGCTTGTCCACGGCGCTTTTTACGATACTTTCGAATGAATTGGCGCATCTTTGGGGCGATACCAGCGGCACGCGTATTGCCTCCAATATCGTGCAGGGCGTCGGCTTCCTGGGCGCGGGCGCCATCTTGAAAGACAGCGCGGGCCTGGTCGGAATGACCACCGCCGCAACGATTTTTGTGGAAGCCGCCATCGGCATGGCTGCGGGGGGCGGATTCTACGGCGTCGCCGCTTCCGCCGCGGGAATCGTGTTGTTTGGGCTGCTTGTGCTGGGCTGGGCCGCGGAAAAACTTCATCTGAAAGCGCGCATCAGGGTGTTCCGCTTCACCACCAGCCACGCGGAAAATGTCGCTACCGAGATTCAGCAGCTGATGGCGGGATTGAAAGTGGTAATGAATCAATTCCGCGTTTCCATGGCGGGCACAAACTCCATTGTGGAATTTGAAGCTGACGTGAGCAGCCACCAGCAGGAACAGATCGTGAAGCAACTGAACCGGCAGGGCGTAGTCACAGAGGTGCTTCCCCTCGAGGGCCGCCACGAATGAGCCGCCGCTCCGCGCTTTTGCAGAAGCCTAAAGCCCTTCGCAAGGGTTCCCGAATTGCCGTTGTTTCGCCATCGTCTCCCGCGGAACCCGCCGCTGTTTCCGCGGGTATCGCGGAACTTCGCCGGCTTGGTTTTCTTGTCGAGGAACTGCCGCCACTGGCGCCGCAAGGCTACTTCGCGGGCCCGCACGAGGAGTTGATTCGGCAACTTCGCAAGAAATTCAGCGACAAGAAGATTGATGGAGTGATTGCCACGCGCGGGGGTTACGGCGCGAATTATCTGATTGATTTGCGATTGGCCACGTCTCTCGTTGGCCCAAAGATCCTTATCGGCTATAGCGACCTGAACATCATTCAACTCCTTCTTTTCCAGGTGCGCAGTTGGGCCGGCTTTTACGGACCCATGGTTGCCGCGGGTTTCAATCACGGCTCCAATGAACCCTCGGGATACGACAAGGTCTCCTTCCTGCAGGCCGTCGGTGAAACAAAATTGAAATGGCAGATTCCCTTGTTCGGTGAAAAACTTGCTGGCGGCAGCGCCACCGGGCGCATTGTCGGTGGCTGCCTGACCATGCTGCAAACGTCCCTTGGCACCGGCTGGGAACCCGACACGCGAGGCGCCATCCTCGTTCTGGAAGATCGCGGCATGAAGCCGTACCAGGTGGATCGCGCTCTGCGACATTTGTCGCAAGCGGGTAAGCTGCAAGACGTGCAGGGTGTACTGCTCGGCGATTTCCCCGATTGCGAGCCTCCCGTGCCCGGCAGCCCCTCGGTTCCCGAAATCTGCGAGCGCATCCTCGGCCCGCTCGGTGTGCCCATCGTTTACGGCGTGCCTATTGGCCATACCAAGCGGCCCATGCTCACAATCCCGCTTGGCGTGCGCGCCAATTTGCATGCCAAGGGCGAAGGCACTCTCGAAATTCTAGAACCGGCAGTTATCGATTGAAATGCTAGCTGAACCGGGGACTCTGACGTGGACAACGTAAAGCACATTCACCTGATCGGAATCGGGGGCTCGGCGATGTCGCCGCTTGCCGGGATGCTGCGCGAACGCGGCTATCGCGTCACCGGCTCGGACGCGGGAGTTTATCCCCCGGCTTCCACGCTTCTCGAATCACTGGGGATTCCGTTCTCCGCAAAATTTGACGCCGCGAATCTGACACCTGCGCCCGACCTTGTGGTGGTCGGCAATGCGCTCTCACGCGGCAATGTGGAAGTCGAGGAGATGCTCGACCGCAAGCTGAAATACCACTCCCTGCCGGAAATTCTCGAAGAAGAATTCCTGCCGGGAAAGCATTCCATCGTCGTCAGCGGCACACACGGTAAAACCACCACCACCGCCATGCTCGCCTGGATTTTTCAGGTGGCCGGGAAGAAGCCCAATTTTCTTGTGGGCGGCATCGCCGAAAACTTCGGCAAAAGCTACGGCCTTGGCGGCGGCGAGGAATTCATCCTGGAAGGAGACGAATACGATTCCGCGTTTTGGGACAAGGCCGCAAAATTCTTCCATTACCATCCGGACGACTTGATCATCACCTCGCTCGAATACGATCACGCCGACATTTACGCGGATTTCGACGCCTACCAGTTGGCCTTTCGCCGCCTGGTGAATCTGGTGCCCCGGCGTGGCCGCATCATCGTTTGGGGCGACGCGGAGGCCGGCGAAGCTTTGCGCAAGGCCACCGAGAAGGCGTTTTGCCCCGTGATCACCTATGGCCTGAATAGCGGAAACCAGTGGATCGCGAGCGACGTGCAATCCGATGGCGATGGCATGAAGTTCCGCGTGCTGTACAAAAACGAGGACTACGGCGAATTTCGCCTTGCCGCCACCGGCCACCATAATGTTTTGAATGCGCTGGCGGCTCTTGTTGTCGCACAGGGCCGCGGCATCAAGCGCGAAGCCCTGCAACAGGCGCTGGCAACTTTTCGCAGCGTCCGCCGCCGCATGGATGTGAAGGGCGAAGTGGACGGCATCCTGGTGGTCGACGATTTCGCGCATCATCCCACCGCCGTGCGCGCCACCATCGAAGCCGCGCGCCTGCGCTGGCCGGGGCGCCGCCTCTGGGCGATTCTGGAGCCGCGCTCGAACTCCATGCGCCGCCGCGTTTTTCAGGATGCTCTGCCTGCCGCGTTGGCGCTGGGCGATCGCGTCCTGTTGGGCAGCGTGCATCGCGCCGGGCAATTAAGCGACGACCAGCGCCTGGACCCGGAAACGGTTGCTGCCTCCGTGCGCAATCTCGGAAAAGATGCGCGTGTGTTGCCGGGAGCCGACGCCATCGCCGATCTCCTCGCCGCCGAAGCGCGCCCCGGCGATTTGCTGCTGGTGATGTCTAATGGTAGCTTTGATGGCTTGTGCGACAAACTCCTGAAGAAATTGGCGGCAAGACAAATTCCCACCGGGACTCAGGCAAACTGATGCAAAACGCGCGAAGGTTGCGGTATTCGGCAGCCGCTGCCGTAATTGTTTGCCTGCTGCTCTTTCCTCGATCGTCTCGCGCCACGATTCGCTACGAAGTTTCCCTTGCTCACCCGGAGCAGCACGTCTTTCACGTGTCCATGGAAATCCCCGGCGTAAAGGACGAACTCAAGCTGCAAATGGCCGCGTGGAATGCGCTCTACTATATACGCGATTTCAGCAGCCACGTGCAGCGAGTTCAGGCCTTCGTAAATGGCCAGCCCGCCGCAATCGAAAAACTCGATAAACTTACTTGGCAGGTCAAAGCCACCGGCACCGTCACCGTGCGCTACGACACGTTTTGGGACGATCCCGGCCCGTTCAACTCGCAACTCAACGAAGAGCATGCCTTCATCAATCCCGCGATGATTCTTATGTACGTGCCCGGCCGCCGCGCCGAAAACAGCATTCTGGTGCTGAACGACGTGCCTGGTTCGTGGCGTATTGCATCGGAAACACTCCAGGGCGGAGTCCTGCAGAGTCATACGGTCGGACTTGAGGCGGCCAGCTACGACGCCCTCGCCGACGCACCCATCGAGGCCTCGAACTTCGACGAGTTCACGTTGCCCGACGTCACGCCGCCGGTTCGCGTCGTCATTCACGGCGACGCCTGGAAGCGCCCCGACGTGGAAAAGGCGCTCCGCAAGATCGTCACCTACGAAGTGAATTTGATGGAAGGCGCTCCTTACGGCCACTACACTTTCATTTTTCACATGGGCAAAGCCGCCAGCGGCGCCGGCGGTGGCATGGAGCACGCCAACTGCACCGCGATTTGCGTGCCCGCCGCGGCCTACCTGCAAAACGTTTCCGCGCATGAATTCTTCCACCTGTGGAACGTCAAGCGCATTCGCCCCGCGTCCCTTGAACCGGTTGACTACACGCACGAGATGTATACGCGCGCGTTGTGGTTCGCCGAAGGTGTCACCGACACCTATGCTGCTTATGCGCTGGTGCGCACGGGGCTGTGGAGCAAGCAGGAGTTCTACCAGGACCTCAGTGGCCGGATCAGCGAACTCGAGGACCGCCCCGCGGAACAGTGGCAGAGCGCCGAGCAATCCAGCCTGGATGCCTGGCTCGAGAAGTACGCGCTCTACAACCAGCCGCAGCGCAGCGTTTCCTACTACACCAAGGGCCAAATCCTCGGCGTGCTGCTGGACATCCTGATTCGCGATCGCACCGACAATCAGAAAAGCCTGGACGACGTTTTGCGCGCCATGAATCAGGATTTCGCCAGGGCAGGGAAGTTCTATCACGACAGCGCGGATGTTCAACTGACTGCGGAAAAAGTGGCGGGCGCCTCTTTCGCCGATTTCTTTGCCAAATACGTGAGCGGCGCCGAGCCTTTGCCGTATACCGATCTCCTTGCGCGCGCCGGTCTGGAATTGCACGAAAAGGAAATCATTCATGCCGTGACGGGTTTCACCGTGGAGCGCGACCCGAATGAACCGTGGACCGTGCGCATCGTTGATGCCGATGGCCCCGCGGCAAAGAGCGGCCTGCTCGTCGGCGATGAAATCGTGCGCTGGAACAATGGCGAGCCGCCGCGCCGCCAGGGACGCTGGCTCAATCAGCAAAAACCCGGTGACGAGTTGCACTTGCGCATCCGCCGCGACGACAAGGAACTTAACATTGACATCCGCCTCGGCGAACAGCGCGAAAAGTTTTTCCAGGTCGCGGAAAGCTCCAATGGCGGCGAGCGCGCCCGGCGTATCCGCGAAGGGCTCCTTCGCGGCACCACCGATCCCGTCACTGCCAGAGATCGCTGAAGGAGCGCTTGAACTCGCGCCAATGTTTCGAGAAAGTTTTTTCTAACCCATGCTCCGCGGCGCTTTCATGTGTGTTTTTCTCACGCTGTACATCCTCGTCCTGGGGCCGCCGCTCCTCATCTACACCTTCGTTACCCGCCATGTCGATCCCCTCTATTGGGCGGGCGTGAATGGCGTGATGTTCTTTGTGCGTTGTGTTGGTGTGCGCGTCCACGTCAAGGGCCTCGAGCGCATCCCGCCAGGCACGTGCATCTTCGCCGCAAATCACACCAGTTCCGCGGACGCGCCCGCCGTGGTGTGGTCCATCCCGCGCCGCATCGCCATTCTGTTGAAGCGTTCGCTCTTTAGCTATCCCATCGCGGGCCAGGCGTTTCATCTGGCGCAGTTCATTCCCGTGGACCGTTTCGATCGCGATTCCGCCATCGTCAGCATGGAAAAAGCCGCGGAGGCAATTCGCGCGGGCCAGTCGTTTCTGATTTATCCGGAAGGCACGCGCAGCAGCGACGGGCGATTGCAGGAGCTGAAGAAGGGAACTGCGGTGATGGCCATCAAGGCTGGCGTGCCCATCGTTCCTATCGCGTGCTCTGGAGCGCATCGCGTGATGGAGAAGCGCAGGCTCAACATCAAGCCCGGCGATATCACGGTGGAATTTCTCGCGCCCATTGACACGTCGCAATACACCTTCGAGCAGCGCGACGCCCTAACCAAGCGCCTGCACGACGAACTAGCCGCAGCCCTGCCGCCCGATCAGCGCCCATTTGGTTTCCCCGGCGCCGTGTAAGAGCCGCCAACCCACTCCGCCGCAACTAAACTAGACTGTCATTCCGACCGGAGGGACGGCGTTCTTTGCCGTCCCGGAGTGGAGGAATCACTTCGCCACATCGGACTTCAAGATGACTCCTTTCCCCGCACTCCCAACTCCGTCTCCAGTTGCTGCACCCGCCGCTGCAACTCCGGCAATCGATTCAGCGCCGCCATCATCTTCAGCCACTGGCGATTCTCCACCGCCGGATACCCGGAATAGAGCGAACGCGCCGGCACATCGTTGGGCACGCCGCTCTGCGCCGTAATCACCGCGCCATCGCCCACGGTCAGGTGCCCAGCGGTTCCCACTTGCCCCGCCAGAATGCAAGCGTCTCCGATGTGCGTGGAGCCCGCCAGTCCCACCTGCCCGCACAACATCGTGTTCGCGCCCACCTGCGAAGCGTGGCCCACCAGCACCAGGTCGTCGATCTTCGTGCCGCGCCCGATGCGTGTTTCGCCCACGGTCGCGCGGTCAATGCACGCGTTGGCTTGCACCTCCACGTCGTCTTCCAGAATTGCGGGGCCAGACTGCGCCATCTTGTGCCATGTGCCGTCCGCGCGTTTGGCGAAGCCCAAGCCATCCCCGCCGATGACCACGCCGTTCTGCAGGATCACGCGATCGCCGATGCGGCAGTATTCGCGCACCACTGCATGCGCGTGCGCAAAGAAGTTCGCGCCGATTTTCGCGCCCCTGTAAATCGTCACAAAACTGTGCAGCACCGCGCCAGCCGCGATCTCCACGTCTGCGTCCACGAAACAGTACGGCCCAATATGTGCTCTTGCGCCAATTCGCGCGGAGGGAGCAATGATCGCGGTCGCGTGCACGCCCGGGGGATACGCCGGCACCTGGTAGAACAGCTCAATCGCTTGCGCGAACGCCAGATACGGATTGGCCGTGCGCAATGCCGCCAGAGGCGCAAGTCCCTCCGTGCGTTCCAGCGCCACGGCGTCTTCCACAAACACGGCCGAGGCCAGCGTCGTCTTCAATTGCGGCGAGTAGCGCCGGTTGGCCAGAAAAGTGATGTGCCCGGCCCGCGCGTGATCAATCCCCGCCACGCCCGTAATTTCAACGAAAGGGTCGCCTTCCAACCGGCAACCCAGTTTTTCAGCAAGCTCCTGGAGTTTCATGAATGCCTCGCCTCCGCAACCTGTGAGTCTCGCACAGCGCCAAGACGGAAGTACAGAAGCAGGATATGTCGCTCGTAGCTGAGCTTTGGAATGGTAGATCAAGAAGGAATTAGCCTCAGCTATCAAAATCCGGCAAACCTTTGATTACGGATGGGCGCAAAGGTAGAATAGCGGGCGAACGGGGAGAACCAACTCAGAAAAGCAGCCCGTTTCCTGCTACGTAGGTCGACGCCGCGCTGAATTCTAAACGCTTCGCCTGGAGGAACACCTTGAGAAAAACGACATTGCTTTGCCTTGCGAGTTTTTTCGCCGCCCTGATGCTGGCGACCTTCGGTTTCGCTCCCGTATACGCGCAGTCTGATTCCGCTCCGAAAGCAAAGGCACCCGCGTCGTCGAGCCCCAAAATTCCCATCCCCGACGTTCCGTACATCAAATTTGTGCTCGATAACGGCCTCACCGTTCTCGTTCATGAGGACCACAAAGCCCCCATCGTTGCCGTGAACACCTGGTACCACGTGGGCTCGAAGAACGAGAAGCCGGGGAAAACCGGCTTTGCCCACCTCTTCGAGCACCTGATGTTCAGCGGCAGCGACAATTTCAATTTCACCTACATCAACGCGATGGAGCGCATTGGCGCCACTAACTTGAATGGCACCACGAACGGTGACCGCACCAACTATTTTGAAAATGTGCCGACCTCGATGCTCGACTACGCCCTATTCGCCGAAAGCGACCGCATGGGCCATCTGCTCGGCGTTCTGGACCAGAAAAAACTCGACCTGCAACGCGGCGTGGTGCAGAACGAAAAGCGCCAGGGCGAAAACCAACCCTACGGCGTCACGCGCCAACTCCTGACGGAGAATACCTATCCCGTCGGGCACCCATACTCCTGGACGACCATCGGCTCGATGAAGGACCTGGACGCGGCTTCCCTGAGTGACGTCCAGGAATGGTTCAAGACCTACTATGGCCCGAACAACGTCACGGTGGTTATCGCGGGCGACATCACTCCGCAAGCCGCGCGCGAAAAAGTCGAGAAGTATTACGGCGGAATTCCGCCGGGCCCGCCCATCTCCCATCAGGAAACCTGGATAGCCAAGCGCACTGGCACGCACCGCGACTGGGTGCAGGATCGCGTGCCCCAGGCGCGTCTCTATCGCGTTTGGAACGTGCCCCAGGCGTCTTCGCCGGAAGAGTCCTTGCTGGATCTGGTGGCCGGAGTTCTTGGCCAGGGCAAGACGTCGCGGCTCTACAAGCGCCTCGTCTACAAGGATCAAATCGCCACCAGCGCCACCGCCAGCGACAACAGCAGCGAGATCGCCGGGCAATTTTACGTGGTGCTGACGGCCAAGCCGGGCGTGGAGCTGAAAAAAGTTGAAACCGCCGCCGATGAAGAGTTGCAACGTTTCCTGAAGAACGGACCGACCGAAGCCGAACTGCAACTTGCCAAAACGCAGATCTTCGGCGATTACGCCCGCATCATGGAGCGCATCGGCGGCTTCGGCGGAAAGAGTGACATCCTGGCGCGCTGCCAGACCTTCACCGGCAATCCCGATTGCTACAAGGACTATCTCAAGCAGGTACAAGCCGCCACTCCCGCCACGGTGAAAAAGGCCGCGAACGACTGGCTAAGCGACGGCGATTACATTTTGCAAGTGCAGCCATATTCCAGCAGCCTGAAAGCCGCAGCCCCCATGGATCGCTCGAAGGAGCCCGCACTTGGCTCCGCGATGTCCCTCAATCTGCCCCCCATGCAGAAAGCCACGCTCTCCAACGGCCTGAAAATCGTCCTTGCGGAGCGCCACACCGCGCCGGTGGTGAACTTCTCGCTGCTCGTGGAAAGTGGCTACGCCGCCGATCCCGCGGATGCTCGGGGCACCTGTAGTTTCGCGCAACGCATGCTGGAGGAGGGCACGCCCACGCGCGATTCGCTGCAAATCGGCGAGGAATTGGAATCGCTCAGCGCCGAATTTTCTGCCGGCGCCGACCTGGACTACTCGTATGTAGACCTGAACGCCCTGAAGATCAATATGGACAAAGCCCTGGGAATTTATGCCGACGTGATCCTGCATCCCGCCTTCCCGCAAAAGGAATTTGTGCGTTTGCAGAAGGATCGCCTGGCCGCCATTCAGCGCGAAAAGGTTACGCCCAACTCCATGGCCCTGCGCGTCCTGCCCACTCTGCTTTACGGCAAAGGACATCCCTACGACGGCGCGTTCGTTGCCACGGGCACCGAATCCAGCGTCAGTAAAATGACCCGCGAAGACCTGGCCAAATTCCACGACGCCTGGTACAAGCCGAATAACGCCACGTTGCTAATCGTTGGCGACACAACTTTGGCGGAAATCAAGCCCAAGCTGGAATCGCTCTTCGGCGCCTGGAAGCCGGGCGAAGTGACCCCGAGGGCGATTCCGCAGGTTCCCCAGCCGGAAAAAGATGTGGTCTATCTGATTGACCGCCCCGGCTCCGGGCAGAGCCTGATTGTCGCCGCGCAACTTGCGCCCCCGTACAACGATCCCGACGAAGTGCCCCTGGATCTTGTGAACGACATCTTTGGTGGGACTTTCAGCTCGCGCATCAACATGAATCTGCGCGAAGACAAGCACTGGTCCTACGGCGTGCACTCCCGTTTGTTGGCGGCGCGTGGCGAACGTCCCTATTTCAGTCTCTCGCCCGTGCAAACAGACAAAACCAAGGAGTCGCTGGCCGAACTCGTCGCCGAGTACAAGAACATCGTGGGCGGCAAACCAATTACGGAAGCGGAGCTCAAGGACGAGCAGTCCAACGCGACACTCGGGCTCCCCGGAACGTTTGAGACGGTCCAGCAACTCGCCGGCGCGTACAGCACGATCCTGCAGTACAACTTGCCGGACGATTTCTACAACACCTACACGCAAAAAGTGTTGGCAATTACGCCAGACTCCGCCAACGAAATCGCCAAAAAGTACATTCAGCCCAGCCATCTCGTGTGGGTGGTCGTGGGCGACATGAGCAAAGTCGAAGCGGGCATCCGCGAACTGAACATCGGCGAAGTTCACAAGATAGACGCCGACGGCAACCCCGTCCACTGAGCTGCTGAAGCGGAGCGATAATTTCAAACGTGTTCAGAAAAAGCTTGTTACTGGGTTGTTTATGAGGGGAGCTAGATATGGCTTTGAACTTTCCTGCGCCTTCTTGCGTATCATTCCATAAGCAGGCGTGTTTCAAGAAGGAGGTTCAATGTCTTTGATCCCTCGCGAGTCTGGCAAGTGGCGATTCTGGTGCTGGTTAGCGGTTTATTCGTCATGCGCGATGGCTCTAGGCGCCGTTTGCCTCATTCCGTCCCACACCGCCGCCCAGGAACAAAAAGGGGCTGGCGTGATCGTGAGCGGCGATGCCGATGCCAAGGATGTTGGCCTTCCTCTCTATCCGGGTTCTCGCCGCCACAAAGACAAAGACGAGGACTCCCCCGCCGCAAACCTAGGTCTTTGGGGCGGTGGCTCTGGCTTCAAACTGGTTGTTCTGAAGATGGAGTCGGATGCCTCCCCAGATAAAGTCGCGGACTATTACAAGAAAGCTCTCGCCAAATATGGAAAGGTCCTCGATTGCTCTCATCCCTCACCGTCGGAGGCCGATTCCACAAAGAACGTGTCCCCAGAACCAATTACTTGTGACGATGACAAGCCGGAAAAGGGCGGGATAGTCTTTAAAGCTGGCACAAAAGAGAAGCAGCACATCGTGGCCATCCAACCCAACGGTCACGGCTCTCTCTATCAACTCATCTATGTCGCTTCCTGGGGCAACGAGAAGAAATAGCCGTTCCCGGTTTCTTTGAACGGAATCCTGGGGTAAAACCCCGGTTGGCGCTTTCCCCCTGAAATAACCCACTACTAATCTATTCGTTGAACAGGAGCGATCGCGCATCCGATTATCGCAGCCTGGCGTATTCAGACTTCGCAGCGATGAGGATGGGAATGTCGGGGTCAGCGTCTATCCAGAGCGTGAGGAAATCCTGATAGGCGGCGCGGGCTTTCACTGTGTCGCCCTGCATGGCGTAAGCACGCGCCAGCCCAAGGCGAGCGAGAGCGCCCCACGGAAAGTTCACCACCAGTCCTCGATGGTCAATGAATTTCTGAAATTCCGCTGCCGCTCGGTCGCCGTCGTGCAGCATGAGATAGGCTTCACCACGCAAATAGACTGGGCACAGGGACATCGCGAGGTTCGTTGGTTCGCCAAGTTCGATCGTGCTCGCCGCGTTCAATAGTTCAATTGCCCGTCTCGGGTCTCGGCGTTCCAGGGCGACCGCCGCTCGGATGGTGGGTAGCCAATACCTCTGGACTAGCGTGTCCAGCGGGAAGGTTTTGTCGAGTTCAGACTCCAATTTCTCCGCCGCGGCCGTATCGCCCGCCCGCGCCAGTGCCAGCGCCGCCATGGCCCGCACATCGCGGTTCGCGGCCCGCTTCACTGCCGCATTAGCCTCGGCGCGTGCCTGCTGCCGGTTTCCCGATTCCACCTCGCGCAGCGTCTCCTCTGCCTCATACGTTGCAGCACTCTCATTGGCGTCGTTGCGCTGGGCTGATTCCATCGCCCGACGGGTTAGCTCGTGCGCGTTCTTCAGCTTGCCGAACCATCCTTCCGTGTCCGCTTGCGTGGCCAGCAACAGGCCTTCTGCGCCCGGCTTGCCCATGGCGGCTGAGACCAACCGCGCCATCTGCGCCGCATTGCCCTTCAGAAAAGCCACAAAATAGTAGTTCAGGAGCAGGCCCTCGCCCTCCAGATTGCGTTCCTCCGACTGTTTGTACACCGCGTCCGCTTCGTCCAGCCGGTTGAGGGTCGTGTAGGCGTAGCCGAGGCAGATATAGTTGAACTCCCTATCTGGCTCCAGGCGCATCGCCGCTCGAAATTCCTCCAATGCCTTTTCCAAGTTTCCCATGTTGACGGCAATGATTCCCCGGCCCCTGTAAGGCGTGGGGTCTCTCGGGTATGTCTGCTGCCACAGTTCGTAGGTCTGCGCCGCCTTCTCGAGCTCTCCCGTCGCGTTCAAGTAGTAGTCTCCCTCGATGAAGAAGCGCTCCCGTTCACTTGTCTTCTCCCGCAGGTCGTAAGCCTTCCGGGCATTCTCCGCCGCCCGCCTCACTTCGTCGACGTCCCAGTAGACACTCGACATCGAGGCGTAGGGCATGGCAAAGTTCGGATCAAGGTCCACCGCCCGTTTAAAGAACGGCAGCCCCGCTGTGCCCCCTTTCGAGGAGTACGTCTTTACTCCCAAGCTGTAGGCTTTAAGCGCCTCTAGCGATGCCGTGGTCGCTTCCTCCACCGGGGTAGCGTATTTCTCCACCGAGTTAAGCGACTCGCCCAGCTTACTGCGCAAAGTGACTGCCGCTGCGTCCAGAGCCTTGAGCACCGCTTCCTTTCCCGCCGCTTGCTCCTGCGCTTCCGCCAGCGCATCCCCCGTGCTGCAGCTCAGTGCCCTCAGTCCTAGCACGTACTGGCTACCTAACCCGGCGATCGATCCGGTCACCATTGCCTTGTTGTTCGTGCGCTGGCAGATCTCCCGGGTCACTTCCGGCGTTAACGGGTCTCCGGCGGGACGGCCCATCAGCTTCAATGTCGCATTTACCTTGTCCGCGGAAAGCAGGTTGAGAAATGGCGATTGCTCAAGCTGTGCCGAGAGTCCCTGCTTCAGCGTGTCATCGAAGACCGCATCGCCCGTTGTGTTGGTGAAATCCGCCAGGACAATGGTGTCCTTATCGGTGAGTTTCGGGGTACGGTGGAAACGCAGGTAACTGAAAGCGGCAAGCGCAAGAACTGCTATGGCAGCGGGAAGCACCACCTTCCAGGTGACTCGTCTCTGTTCTCCCCCTCCAATGGCCTCATGGTGCGCTAGATTTTTCGCAACTGCTGGTTTTGTGATCGTGCCGATAAAGCGATATCCCAGGCGTGGCAGCGTCTCAATGAGGCGTGGGCTCTCGGCGGAATCTTCAAGAGCTTCCCGTAGCCGGTGCACGGCCGCGTTTACGCCGTACTCAAAATCTACAAACGTCTTCGAAGGCCAGAGCGCTTTTTGCAACTCCTCGCGAGTTGCCGGCTCTCCGGGCCTTTCCAGTAAAATCTTCAGGATTTGAAATGACTGGCTTGGCAGTCGTACCCGTATTCCCAGCCTTTTTAACTCCTGGGTTTGCAAGTCCGCTTCAAAGGGACCAAAGGAAACAACGGTCGGACGCTGGCCATTTCCCGGCATGCGGGAACTCCTAATTGCGGAGATTACCACAGATTAGCTCTTAACCAGAGTGTCTCGATCTCAAACAGCCAGCACAAGCCCCTTCCTTCCAGAGGATTATACGAGAGACTGCCCGCGCGACGTCCCTAGGAGTTCATCGTGAAATTGACTCCGCAGCTGGCCCTCGATGCAGGTGCGGACCAATGTCAGCAAGATTCCATACCGATTCCATGCGCAGTCCATTGACCATAATACCTGACTGAAGGAACCTCTCGTCAAACGGGGCCCATGAACTGCTCCATTGCTGGCACTCGTCCCCGAAGAACAACTCCGCAATGGGACGCAGCACACCTTAAGTGTGTCCCGGGTTCCCGTTTCTATCAGGCCTGGAAATTAGAACCAGGTTCCTTCAAGGAGCGGAATTATGAGACGGATAAGTATTCTGATGTTGGTCTTCTTCGTTTGTTTTGTTTCCACCGCATGGCCGCAAGCAGAGTCACAGCGGGAACATAAAATCATCACCTTCGACGCTCCAGGAGCGGGCACTGGCGCTGGCCAGGGCACTTTCCCTTACGTCATCGTCCAAGGGGAGTGGATCGCGGGGAACTACATTGACGCGAACGGCGTGTATCACGGCTTTCTGCACGCTCCTGACGGCGCAATCACTAGGTTCGACGTCCCAGGCGCGGGCACAGGCGCTGGCCAAGGCGCAATCGAGGTTAAGGGCATGACCCCGGCGCTGGAGATCGTGGGAACCAACATGGATGCGAACAACGTGTTCCACGGCTTCCTACGTACTCCTCACGGCAAGTTCACTATCTTCGACGCTCCCGGCGCGGGCACTGCAAGCTCTCAGGGCACCGGAGGTCTCAGTGTGAATCCGGCGGGGGTAATCTTGGGAATCTACCTTGACGCGAACAATGTGTATCACGGATTGCTGCGCGATCCGGACGGCACCATCACTCCGTTCGATGCTCCCGATGCGGGAACGGCCGCAGACTCGTATGAAGGCACGTACCCCGCGAATCTTTCAGGCATTAATCCAAAGGGGGCGAGTGTTGGAGAGTCCGTTGACGCGAACTATGTGTATCACGGCTACCTGCGTGCTCCGGACGGCACCTTCACTAAGTTTGACGATTCCAACGCGGGCACGGGCGTGGACTCCGGCCAAGGCACACTTAGTCTAGGTATCAACCCTGCAGGGGAGATCTCGGGAGTATACATCGACGCGAACTATGTGTTTCATGGCTATATGCGCGCTCCCAACGGCACCATCACGGAGTATGACGTTCCGGGCGCGGGCACTGGCACCTTTCAGGGCACCAACGCTTGCTGGTTTATCCCTTGTTGGGGAGGCATCAACCCGGCTGGTACGGTCACAGGGTTCTACGTAGATGCGAGCTACGTGTATCACGGCTTCCTGCGCACTCGCGACGGCAAGTTCACCACCTTCGACGCTCCCAAGGCGGGCACTGGCGAATGGCAGGGCACTCAGCCCATGACTCTCAACCCCGACGGGGCGATTACCGGCTTCTATACAGACGCTAACAATGTGTTTCACGGCTTCCTGCGGCTCGCAGATCGGCAGTGGGAGTGGGATCGGTAGCAGGCAACGGCTCTTGTTCATGCTCCACCTCCGCGCAGCTGTGCGGTTCTCAACTGCGCAGCTCGCGGGGTAACAACCGTGGCGGCGCGGCATTGAATCCCGCCGCATATTACAGCCCTGCCACTCATGCGCTTCCCGGTGGAAACGGAAGGGGAATTCTATGTCTAGCCTAAGAGCGTTCTCGGTTCGCGCAATGACCAGCATGGCGCTGCCGTGCCTGGTCGTTCTTCTTTCGGCATTTCCAGCGGCAGCGCAGAGCAACAGCAGCAATTACATTTTCCTGCTGGCTTCCGGATTCCTTTGTGAGCCGGGCGACACTTCCACTTGCCCCGCAACGGCCAAGGGCAATCAAGGCGACAGCTACGAGATGAGCGGCGCAGGAACGTTCGACGCGAAGAATAAATCCGTGAAGGCAGCCGGGACTTACACCCACAAGTCTCCTAATGGAAATGTGCTGGAGACGGGCGTGTGGATTGCCAGCGAACTGGTGAACTTCGACTCCTATGGCAGTGCACCTGCGGCGCTTCTGCGCCAAGGACCGGCGCTCGGCCCTGCCCCGTTCGGACCTAAGCGGATGCCGATGTCTTCTGGTCCCATGCCGACAGACGGTCTCGCGGTATTCCGCATCCGCCTTCTGCCAATGCGGGGAGCATCAACAACGGCGGTGCTGCAGGTGAACTGCGCGCTGGGAGAGGTGCCCCGCGAACGATCCGTGGAAGGGATTCGGTTAACGTTTGAAAGGAATGGCAGCGAATTTTCCGAAGAAGTGAGCGGACGTGTGATGTTCCTTGCGATGCGGCCCGAAGTCAGCGCGCCTGCCAAGCCGCCGCAGCAAGAACGCATTCCGGATTCTGCGGAACCACCGAGTAGTTAGGGATAAAAATCCGTGCTGTAGTTCCGTCCCAGATTTGTCGTTTGGCTCTATCAACAAAGCACGACGTAGAGATCTCTGTCGGCCCACTGTTGGTCTATTCGTTGAACAAGCGCGGCTGCGCCGCCACGGCTGCGGCCGCCGCCGGTTTCCGCCGCGCAATTCCCACTACGCCCAGCACGGTCAATTCCGCCAGCGCCGAACGCGGCACATAGATCCGGTCGGTATTGGAATTGAAGTCCGGCGGCGTCAAGTGCACTCCGTTTTCGAGCAGCGAAAGCAAATCGTTCGGTATCACGCCCTCAAGAATCTGCTCGTCGCGAAACCGCAGCTTCACCCACAACCCATCAAGTTTCGGCCGGCTCAGAAATGATTTGCGCTCCGGCTCAAACTCCTCCGCCAGGTCGCGCACAAAATAAACGGCGCGCACTTTTCCCAGCGCAATCTCTTCGTGCTCGCCATCAGGAGTCAACAAATCCAACGCTTCGGCCTGCGAAAGCCGCGTAGGGTTCAGGAATCCGCGGATGACCTTGCGGTCCAGAAGTTCAATCACCACTTTTTTGTGGGTGGTGGCTGGGGTTCGCTGTTTCAAACTGAATTCTTCCGTTTCTGGCACGAAACCATTGCAGAATAGTTGAAGTTATGTTAATTTAAACACGTTTTTCCTGTCAACTCATTGTTTTGATTGGGTTTAGGTCCTGAGAGCCGGCCCTTGTCCGATAAAAAAGAAATCCTGAAATCGGCATCGATCATATCGTTGGTTACGATTGCCAGCCGCGTTCTCGGCTATGTGCGCGACCAACGCATCACGCTCCTCCTCGGCACCACTCTCAGCGCCGACTCCTTTGTTCTCGCCTATCGTATCCCCAATCTTTTCAGGCGCTTGGTCGGTGAAGGTACCGTCGCCGCCTCCTTTGTCCCTGTCTTCACCACCTACATGCGCGAACGCTCCAAGGAAGAACTTTGGGAGTTCGCCAACAAGCTTTTCTGGACCCTGGCTCTCTTACTGGCCGTCATCACCGTGCTCGGCGTGGTCTTCTCCCGCCAGGTGATCGTGCCATTTCCTAGCGCCACCGACATCAGCGTTGGTTGGACCGAAGCCATCGCCCTGAATCGCATCATCTTTCCGTATATCTTTTTCGTGGGGCTCGCCGCACTGGGCATGGGCATTCTCAACTGCTTCCAGCATTTTGCTTTGCCTGCTTCCACCACCGTCCTGTTGAACATCTGCATCATCGCATTTTCTACTGCCGCGGTTTGGCGCTATTTCCAGAGCCCGGCCGTCTCTTTGGCTGTGGGGGTGCTAGTCGGTGGCGCGTTGCAATTTTTGATCCTGGTTCCGCAGATGGTCCGTCGGGGGATGCGCTTCGATTTCGGCATTTCGTTCTCGGATCCGGGAATTCGCAGCGTGGCCCGCGTGATCTTCCCGCGCTTCTTCGGCCTGGGCATCTCGCAGATCAATTTCTTCGTGGATACCTACTTCGCCAAAGCCGCGCGCATGCCACGCGGCAGCCTCACCGCCCTGTACGTCGCCGACCGCGTCATGGAGCTCGTCCTCGGCGGCTATGCCATCGCCGTGGCCACCGCGATTCTGCCCATGATGGCCCATCAAGCCGCCGCCAATAATTACGATGGCTTGAAGAAAACGCTCACCTTCGCGGTGCGCATCGTCGCCTATATCACCGTGCCAGCCGCGGTGGGCCTGATGATTTTGCGCGAGCCCATCATCCGCGTGCTTTTCCAGCACGGGCAGTTCGTCGCGGAATCCACGCGCCTCACCGCGCGCCCCCTGCTGTACTACGCCATCGGCTTGCCAGCCCTGGCGTGCGTGAAACTCATCGTGCCCGCCTTTTACTCCGCGCGCGACACCAAGACGCCCGTCATCGTTGCTTCCATCTCCTTTGTCTTGAATATCGTCCTCAATATCATTTTCTTGCAATTCCTCTTCCGGCGCTTTCAGAATGGCGGCCCGGCGTTGGCCACCGCTCTTGCCACTTTCTTCGACTTCTTCACCCTCTTCATCATCTTCCGCCTGCGCTATGGCCCCCTGGGCATGTTTGAGATTTTTCGCTCCATCGGCAAGATTTCGCTCTGCTCCGTGATCATGGGCGCTGGCTGCATGATCGCCAATCATTACGCGAAGAACGCGCTCCAGGGCGCTTTTTCCCTGCAATTGGCAGTCTTCACGGGAATGATCCTGGGAGCCACCCTCCTCTATATCGGGCTGACGTGGATTTTCCACTGCCCTGAAGTCGAAGAGGTCTACGGGATTGCCATGCGGCGGCCGGGAGCCGCGGAAGGTTTGGCGGGTACGTAATGGAAATTGCCACGACAATTGCTGCGTTTTTGACCTACGTCAGGGTGGAGAAGGGGCTGTCGCCCAACACCGTTTCCGCGTACCGGCGCGACCTGCTCAAGTTCGACGAGTTCGCCAAAAAGAAAAAACTCACGCTTGAAAGTGTTTCGCGCGACGACCTGGTCGATTTCCTGGCCAGCCTCTACCGCCAGAAACTGGAGAGCCGCACCGTGGCTCGCCACCTCGTCACCATGCGCAACTTCTTTCGCTTTACCCTGATACAGGAGTTGCGCACCGAAGATCCTTCGCTGAACCTGGAATCGCCCAAGATCCGCCGCTCCCTCCCCGGCTATTTGCGCCTGGAAGAGGTCGAGAAGCTGCTCTCTCAGCCCGATGAAAAGCAGCCCGCGGGGCTGCGTGACCGCGCCATGCTCGAAGTGCTGTACTCCACGGGCTTGCGCGTTTCCGAATTGGTTGGCCTCCGCGTCATGGATATGGACCGCGCCGCGGGCTGCGTGCGCTGCATCGGCAAGGGCAATAAGGAACGCATCGTGCCCATTGGCAAAAAGGCGCTGGCTTTGGTGGATCGCTACCTGCGCGACTCGCGCCCCAAGCTGATCAGGGAAGGGAAGCAGGCCAACCCCACCGCCCTGTTCATCAATCGGCGTGGCGGGCCGCTCAGCCGCGTCGGCGTTTGGAAGATTCTCTCCGCGTATGGCAGGCAAGCGGGCATGCGCATGGGACTGACGCCGCACATGCTGCGCCACAGTTTTGCAACGCATTTGCTGGAAGGCGGCGCGGATTTGCGCTCCGTCCAGTTGATGTTGGGCCATTCCGATATATCCACGACGCAAATCTATACCCACGTCGTGGAGGAGCGACTCAAGCAGATTTACAAGGCACATCACCCGCGCGCCTAGCGCGTGGGTGGCCATACATTGCGGGTGCGGCAGCCCTAGCGGGCATGACCACCCTGAAGCGGAAGGAGCACAATGCCAGACTACATGTTCTTACTGGAAAGCCGGCTTTCACCCGAACAACGCGCGGCCATGCTGCGTGTGCAGGAGCTGGCCTCGGCCATGGGCTTCAATATCTATCTCACCGGGGGCACGGTGCGCGACCTGATTACCGGCGCCACGCTGCGCGACCTCGATTTCACGGTGGAAGGCAATCCTTCCAAGATGGCGCGCGAACTCGAGAAGGGCGGCGCCAAAGTCCTTTCCGAGGACGAAAAGTTGCGCCAGGTCGAGATTCTTTTCACCGGCGATTACGAGGGCAGCATCTCCGCCGCCCGCGACGATCACTACGTCCGCCCCGGCACCCGTCCCGAAATCCGCTGGTCCACGATTATGGAGGACCTGCGCCGGCGCGACTTTTCCCTGAACGCCATCTCCATCTCCCTGAATCCCGCGTCACGCGGCTTGTTGCTTGATCCCACCAACGGCCTTTCCGACATCGAGCATGGTGAAGTGCGCGCCCTCAGCATTCACAGCTTCACCAATCAGCCCGTGCGACTCCTGCGCGCTCTGCGCATCGCCGCGCGCATGGGCTACAAGCTCGAATCGCGCACCCAGGAATGGTTCAATCTCGCCATGGAAAGGGAGCTGCACAACACCATCACGCCCGAAGATGCCGGCGATGAACTGCGCGCCCTGGCCAAGGAAGAGCGTCCGCACCTCACGCTGAAAGAGTGGGAAGAGAACAACCTTTTGGACCGCGTCCACCCGCTGCTGGCCAAGAAGCACCCCGATTATGAGGCCATTAATCGAGTCATTAAGGTGCGCGACGACCTCTTCATGGCCGGATTCCGCCCCCGCCTGGCCACCCCCATGATGCTCGCGATTCTGGGACGCTTGAAGGACCGCGAGGCCAGCCATCTGCTCTCGAAACTGGGCTTCCGTTCCGCTGAAATCGATGTGATCGAAAGCTTCCCTGAAAAAGCCAACGAGATTCAGAGGGACCTTGCGGGCAAGAAGACGAAGACGCCGATCGACGCCTACCGCTACATCGAAAAACTCTCCATGGAGTACGTCGCCTATCTGCTTGCCGAATCGAATAACTCCGCCGCGGTCTCCAAATTGAAGGCCTTTCTCCATAAGTGGCGGCCCATCCGCCTGCTCCTGCCCGTTGTTGGCAACGAACTGGAAGCGATTGGCATGCCCCGCGGCCCGAAATTCGATCACGTGGTCCAGGAAGTATTCGCCGCGCAATTGAACGGCCGCGGCAAGACGCCCGAAGAGCGCGTGAAAATGCTGCGCAAGTTTTCCGGCATCAAGGAAGCGCCCAAGAAGAAAGAAAAGGAAAAGAAGCCCGCCAAGGCCGGGGAAAAGGCTGCTGCGGAAACCGCGCCGGCGAAACGCGGCGGAGCGGACAAGGGCGCCACGAAGGCAAGGCTCATGGCCTCCCAAAAAGCGGCCAACACGAAAAAATCCAAAGGCAAGAAATAGTTGCACTACATCCGGCGCCTTGGCAGCGTGCCAAGGCCGCCAGCTATCAATGGTCCGTCGGTTCCCGGAAACGCTTGTTGTCTCTCAGCTGGGGAAGCGCCTTAAGGTTTCCCGTCACTTTCACGGGAAAGCTCTTTTGGCTTTCTCCGCCATCAACACTTTCAGCCTTCAGCACAATCGTGAAGTCCCCCGCATGTGTGTAGCCGTGGTTTACGCTGCTTCCTTGCGCGGATATGCCATCTCCGAAGTTCCAGGAATACTCCACTACCGGCACGCTGCCCGCGTCGGTATCTCCCGACACGCTGAATGTCTCGCCGGCTTTTGCGCTCGCAGGCGCATTCACGCGGATCATCGGCGCCGTCTCCGGAACGCTCCCATCGATCAGCTTAATTACTCTCACTGATTCGGCCGGTTCATCTGTGATCTGCACGCTGGCGTTCCCGATTGTTAGCGAAGCGCCGGGGTTCAAAACGTCCATGGCTGAAAACGCGTACTCGGCCGGCAATCCAAGATCCGCAAGCCGCAACGTGTGCGAACGCGGGCTTTTTGTCCAATTGAAAACCGTAAGGATGGCCTGGCGAGGGCCTTCCTGCAGCAGAAAAATGCTGGGCTGTTCATCCTCCGGCGCATACGTCATCAGATCGACCGGCGTGGACGCGTGCCCCCACTTCGCCATCCGCAGCAGTTCCTTGTTTTCAACCAGTGCCAACCGGTCCTTCTCTGTGCCCAGCACCGTCATGTCGTCGCCAATCTCGTACATGCCCCCAGCGACCGCCGAAAGCGCAATTGACGCTTGCGCCGCGGCCAGCGGCTGGGTCCCCGGAAGTTTCGGCCTATCGTCGAAGCCCTCGCTCGTCGTATTGAACGCGTCTGGATCGTTCACGAAAAAATTGTTATCCATGTAAAACCGCGCCGCAATGCCCGTACCAGCGGTCTTCGTTCGTTCGAAACTATGTCCCGTGTCCGTTGAGACTCTGCCCGTCTCCGTGAGCCCCACCGTGTTCAACATGGGGCTTCCGTCCTTGTCCAGGATCACGTCATCCCCAACCGTGTCGCGAATAATTTGCAGGCCGATCCTTTGTGCCTGCAACGCAGTTGTATGCGGCCGGTAGCGGTAGCCCTCGATGGCCGTCGTATCCATAAAATCCAGCTTGATGAAGCGCACTCCGCATTCGCGCACCAGCGTCTTGTACGTTTGCCGCAGATACTCCTGTGCGCCGGGGTGTGTCGTGTCCAGGGCATACAACGTGTCGATGTTCTGATCCCAGACGTCGCCCAGCGGTATGGGATTCCCCTTGGCATCGTGAACCAGCCACTCCTTGTGTTTTTCGTACACCCACGCACGGTTGGTCACCTCGAATGGCGCTGTCCACACGCCCAGTGTGAGTCCGTCGCCCGTGATCCGCTGGCCGACGTAGCGCAGCCCGCTGGGAAACTGGGTTGCATTTGTCGTCGTAAATTCCCCGCGAGCGTACTGGTAACCCTCGTCAATCTGGAAGTATTGATAGCCCAGCGCCTTCAGGTGCTGCGCCTGCCAGTCCGCGTTCGCCAGCGTCTCGCCCTCGTTGATCGCGCCATAGAAAGCCGTCCAGCTCCACCAACCAATCGGTGTCTGTTTCGGCAGGCGTGGATGGTGCAGCAGTCGAATCGCCTCGCCATACGCCAGCAACTCCGCGTGATAATCCGGCCCTGCGGCGAAAAGCAGCCGCTCGGAAGCCAACGCTTCTCTGGGTTTCACCGGCAGGCTCAATTCCACCAGTGCATCTGGAGCAGCCTTCTCTAAATTAAACGCCTTCTGAATTTCCGTGGTCCCCGTGGAATCCACGGTGTAGGACGTCACCTTGGTTTGCTCTCCGCTGCCCTCGCTCTGTAACCGCAAAATGGTCAAAAACTTCTCCGAACTCAGTGCGCCAAGAAACAAGCTCTGCTTGCTCTCCCGGTTGTAAATCAACTGGCTGCCGACTCCGCGATGCAGGCCCCCGGCCGCCTTCCCCATATTGTAGATCCTCATGTCTGGCCAATCTTCGCTGAAGCTGTCGGAAAGCACGCGCTCCGCCGAAGGCGCGCCGCCCAGGTTAATTACTGGATTGCCGGTCGCCTCCACGTTCCGAATCGCTTGCACGGTGACCTCTTTCGCCCCAGCGTTCCGCACTTCGACTTTCACTGCGCCATAGGGCCGCTTTTCGTACAACTGCACCACGAGAATCAGATCCGGCGCGTCGTTTCTTCCAGAGCATGTCAGTGTGATTTGGCGTCCTGCTCCCAGTTCATCGCTGAACGCGGATTCGACAGCTTCATATCGCGGGAAATCGCTGGATCGCAGCCATTCCTCGTTAATCCGGGCCGCCACGCGACTCGTCAACACCGCGCGCTCCCCGCGCCTGGCAATCTGATACGAGCCGTCCCTCGCATCGATCTTTACGGAAAGCGTTTCATTCGTTAATTCTTGCGCTCCGGCCGGCAAAATCCCCAGCAACGCCCCAGCCACCAACATTCCCGCCACTCGCAACGTCCCCCGCAACCGGTCCGCCGGCAAGCCTGCACTACCACTAAGATTGCGCATTGTTTTCCTCACTCAGGAGATGAGCACTTCGTCGTAAAGCGAGTATACAAGTTAGCGAACGCGTTGCGTGGAATTCCGGCGATTCGCAACTCGCCTCCCCGCCCTGTGGGAAACGCAACAAACCCGTTCGCATTTCTTCTCCCGCCGATTTACAATCAACTTCCATGGGCAATCCGCAGTTTGTTCACTTGCACGTCCACACAGACTTCAGCCTGCTGGACGGCGCTTGCGATATCTCCGAACTTCTCGACGAAGCCTCGCGCCAGAAAATGCCGGCCGTGGCCGTCACCGACCATGGCAACCTCTTTGCCGCCGCCAATTTCTTCCATGAAGCCAGCAAGCGCGACGTCAAGCCCATCATCGGCTGCGAAGTTTACCTCGCCAAGGGCAGCCGCCACGACCGCGGTGAAAAAGCCGGCCCTCCCAATGGTGGCGAACGCGGCGAAATGGAACCCGGCACCCGCGGCAGCAATCACCTGGTGCTCCTCTGCGAGGACCTCGAGGGCTACCACAACCTGATCAAGCTCGTTTCCGCCGGATTCCTCGAAGGCTTCTACTACAAGCCGCGCATTGATTACGATCTCCTCTCGAAACACAGCAAGGGTCTCATCGCCCTCTCCGCCTGCCTGCGCGGCCCGGTCACGGAATGCGTCGTCGAGGAAAAGTTCGACCTGGCCCGCGATAATGCCTACAAGCTCCGCGACATTTTCGGGAAAGGGAACTTCTTCCTGGAAATTCAGGATCAGGGCCTGGAGATCGAGAAGGGTGTCAACCGCGAACTGATTCGCCTCTCCAAGGAAACCGGCATCCCCCTGGTTGTCACCAACGATTGCCACTATCTGCACCACGAAGATGCGCACGCTCAGGAAGTGCTGCTCTGCATCCAGACCGGCAAAACCATGAGCGACACGCATCGCATGAAATTCGCCACCGACCAGTTTTACTTCAAGACCGCCGAGGAAATGGCCAAGGTCTTCCGCGAAGTTCCCGACGCGCTCAGCCGCACCGTGGATATCGCCGCTCGCTGCAACGTCAAGATCGAGCACATCCCCAACGCGCTTCCCGAATTTAAGGTTCCCGAAGGCCACACGCCCGGCAGCTATTTTGAGAAGATGGCCCGCGAAGGTTTTGCCCAGCGCGTTCCGTACCTCGAACGCCTGGCCCAGCAGGGCGCGTTGCGCAATCCCCTTGCCGAATACGAGCGCCGCCTCTCCTCCGAAATCGAAATGATCAAGAAGATGCACTACGAGGGCTACTTCCTGATCGTCTGGGATTTCATCCATTACGCCAAGGCCCAGGAAGTTCCCGTGGGCCCGGGGCGAGGTTCCGCTGCGGGCAGCCTGGTCAGTTATGCGCTGCGCATCACGGACGTGGATCCGCTGCAATACAACCTGCTCTTCGAGCGCTTCCTGAATCCAGAGCGCGTCTCCATGCCCGATATTGACATCGATTTCTGCATGCGGCGCCGCGGCGAATTGATTGAATACGTCACCCACAAATACGGCCGCGAAAACGTTTCGCAGATCATCACCTTCGGCACCATGGCCGCCAAAGCCGCCATCAAGGACGTTGGCCGCGCCATGGACATTCCCTACGGCGAAGTCGATCGCCTCGCAAAACTCATTCCCGCAACGCTCGGCATTGAACTGGCAACCGCGCTCGAAGAATCGCCGCAACTCAAAGCCGCCATCGAAGGCGACGAAAAGCTCGGCGACCTGATGAAAGTGGCCCTGCGCCTGGAGGGCCTCGCGCGTCACGCCTCCACGCACGCGGCCGGCGTCGTCATTTCACCGCAGCCGCTCACCGAGCTTGTTCCCGTTTACAAGACCAACCGCGACGAAATCACCACGCAGTACGACATGAACGCCCTCGAGCGTATCGGCCTGCTCAAAATGGATTTCCTCGGCCTCACCACGCTCACCGTGCTGCACGATGCGGTCAAGATGGTCCAACAGAACCGCGGCGTCAAAATCGAAATTGACAATCTCATCCTCGACGACGAACCCACCTACAAGCTCTTCTCTCGCGGCGATACCACCGCCATCTTTCAGTTTGAATCTCACGGCATGCGCGACATCCTCCGCCGCTATCACCCCACTCGCATCGAGGACCTCACCGCCCTCAACGCCCTCTACCGTCCCGGCCCCATCCAGGGCGGCATGATCGACGACTTCATCAATCGAAAACAGGGCAAGACAAAAGTCGCCTACGAACTCCCGCAGCTCAAGGACATCCTCGAAGAAACCTACGGCGTCATCCTCTATCAGGAACAGGTGATGCAGATCGCCAATCGTCTGGCGAGTTTCTCGCTCGGGGAAGCGGACATTCTCCGCCGCGCCATGGGCAAGAAGAAAAAAGAGGAGATGGCCGCACAGCGCGCCAAATTCTTGGCCGGCTGCGAGAAAAATAAGATTCCCGATAAGAAGGCCGTCCACATCTTTGACCTGATGGAAGAGTTCGCGGGCTACGGCTTCAACAAATCGCATTCCTGCGCCTACGCGTTACTCGCCTACCAGACCGCATTCCTAAAGACCCACTATCCCGTCGAGTTCATGGCCGCGCTCCTCACCTCCGAAACCGGCAACACGGAAAAGGTCGTGAAGTACATCAACGAAGCGCGCGGCATGGGCATCTCCATCCTCCCGCCGGACGTCAATGAGAGCGATCTCTACTTCACGCCGGTCGGCGATTCCATCCGCTTCGGCCTGGCCGCCATCAAAAATGTCGGCGAAAACACCGCCAAGGCCATCGGCGAATCGCGCCTCGGCCAGGGCGAGTTCAAGTCTCTCTACGATTTCTGCGAACGCATCGAGCCACGATTCCTGAATAAGCGCGTTTTTGAAAGCCTCATCAAATCCGGCGCCATGGATTCGTTGGGGCCGCGCGAGCCCATGCTCGCCTCCGTGGACGAAGCCGTCGCCGCGTTGCAGCGTGCCGCGCGCAGCAAGGAATCCGGCCAGCACGGTCTGTTCTTCGGCGGTGGCGCCACGGAGCCCAAAGTTCATTTCGAATTGCGCGAAGCCGCTCCCTGGAGCGAGGAAGAGCGCCTCGCCAGCGAATACGCCATGCTGGGCTTCTACGTTTCCGGCCACCCGCTCGAGAAATATGTCGCGCGCCTGAAGGAACTCGGCACACTCACGCTGGAAGAAGTCGAAGGCCAGCGCAATGGCAAAGAGATCACCGTCGCGGGGCTCATCGTTGGCACGCGTCCCATGCGCTCCAGGAAAGGCGCGCGTTGGGCCATCTACACTCTCCAGGACATGACCGGCGTGCAGGAGCTTCTGGCGTTCCCCGAAAGCTTCGCGCGCCTTGAAAATATATTGAAGCCCGGCTTGCCGCTGCTTCTGAAGGCTCGCGTGCAGATCGAGGAAGCAGGCACGCGCCTCTCGCTGCAGGAAGCGCGCCTGGTGACGTCCATCGCCGAGCGGCCCGTCTCCGAATTCCGCGTGCGCCTCGATCTCGCGCGGCTGGACGAAGGCACCCTCGAGCAGCTCGATAACCTGTTTGCAAGCACGCCCGGGCAAAGTACAGTAGTGTTTGAGCTGTGTTCTCCCGACGGGAAGGTTGCGCTTTTGCAGTCGCAAAGGAAGATTTGCATTCAGCAGGAACTTATTGACGCCGTGCGCCAGATTTGTGGCCAGCAGGCGATTCAGATGGTGGCGTAATGTGCGCAGCGCATAAAGAGAAAAAGACCGCAACCACGAGTGATCGCCAGCGCGAAATCGAGCGCCTGGAAAAAGACGTCGACGAGTTGCGGCGCCTGGCGGCCAGCGATGAAGGCGAAGCCGAAGTCGAGCGCCTGAAGCAGCAGGTGCTGGAACTGCGCCGCGAATTCTACGCCCACATGGGTCCGTGGCAGCGCGCGCAAATCGCGCGGCACCCGCAGCGGCCCTACACACTGGACTGGATCAACCTCCTGCTGACCGATTTCATTGAGATTCACGGCGATCGCGGCTTCGGCGACGACAAAGCCCTCATCACCGGTATGGGGAAATTCCGCGGGCGCCCCGTCGCGGTCATCGGCCACCAGAAAGGCCGCGACACCAAGCAACGCGTCATGCGCAATTTTGGCCAGCCCAAACCCGAAGGCTACCGCAAAGCCCTTCGCGTCATGCAACTCGCCGCAAAATTTGCCCGGCCCGTGCTCTGCTTCATTGACACGCCTGGCGCTTATCCCGGCATTGACGCCGAGGAGCGCGGCCAGGGCGAAGCCATCGCGCACAATTTGCGGGAGATGTCGCGCCTCCCAGTGCCCATCATCGTTACTGTCACCGGTGAAGGCGGCTCCGGCGGCGCGTTGGCCGTGGCCGTCGGCGATCGCGTGAACATCCTCGAGAACGGCTTTTACTCCGTGATTTCCCCCGAAGGGTGCGCTTCCATCGTCTGGCGCGATTCCACCAAAGCGGAAACCGCGGCCATCGCCATGAAGATCATGGCCAACGACCTGCGCGAATTAGGCATCATCGACGAGATCATTCCCGAGCCCGATGGCGGTGCCCACAGCGATCACGAAGCCGCCGCCAAACTCTTCGCCGAAGTCCTCGATAAACAGCTTCTCGTACTAACCAATCAAACCCCCAAGGATCTCGTCCAAGCGCGCTACGAAAAGTTCCGCCGCATGTGCCAGTTCTTCGACATCGTCCACTAGTTCCTGTAGCGCAGGGAGAGTCTGCGAGCCCTGCGGCTTTTTTCTTAGGTTCAGATCCCGATTCGCCGATTAGCACCCACAGAGCGTCATTCCAATTCCAAAGATTGTCATTCCGACCGGAGCAGCCCGATTCTTCTCTTCCGCGCCGCATTTTGGCGCGTCGGGCTGCGGAGTGGAGGTACGGTTTTCCATCGCACGTTTTTTGTGCGATGAATCCCTCCTCAATTTCTACCGGCGCAACGTGTAAGTCTGTATCTGTCTGCGCGCATGCCTCCGGCTCACCCACCACCGCACCCACCCCCGTACCACATTAGCCACGCCTCGCTCATCCCATCGTTGTTCACACCCATTCCCCGCACTAACCTGATAAAGCATCGCGCGAATTACGGGCCCGGGGGAATCGGCGCCGTGCCACCACACGCTGTGCATGGAGAGCAGGGCACAATCATGTCGGAACCTTTCCGTCCGTACGAGAAACTGGTCGAAATCACCATCATGGGGAAGAAGTTTCAGGTTCCCGAGCGCAATTCGCTTTTGCGCTGCTTCCAGTTCATCAGCCCCGAGACGATTCCGTACGGCCGCTTCTGTTGGAATCAGGATTGCCAGTATTGCCGCGTCACCTGCCAATTACCCGATGACGACGAGCCCCGCGAAATGCAGTCCTGCAAGTTCATCGTGATGCCCGGAATGGAAATCACCGATTTGAGCCAGGAACTCAAGTGGTGCCTGCGCTCCAAGCTCCCCTCCGCCTCCGCTGCCGTCTCCAAGTAAGTCTTCCGGCGGCTCTTATGGCTGTTCCAACGACACAATAGAAGAAAACAGAGATGTCACCCTTCGCCATTGTCGCGGAGTAGGGGCCTGTTTCCGAGTTGCCGACCATCCACCCGGAAACGCGAATTCTTGAAAGCATACTGGGCTTGTCGTCCAGCGGATTTGCGTGTGTGATTACTAGCCAGAAGCGGGTTCGATGACGACAAACGCGAATCGTCCAAGTACGACCACGGACGGGAAGGTTGGTTTGGCTAGTGGGGCATCGGATATGATATCCAACTCAGACAAGGGGGATGTTGACATGAATTGCCGCCGCTTCAGCCGAGTGTCTTTGTTCATTCTTGTGTACTTGTTCGCTGCGCATCGTCTGTTTGCAGATTCCGTCGACGACTACCTTCGTGAGCAGATGAACGCGCGCCACATCCCTGGGCTGGTGCTTTTCGTATTGAAGG
>Ga0209039_10000821_pt1 | contig 29851 bp, 26 predicted proteins | sample BogFormECP12_OM1_FD_188238 | JGI IMG/M metagenome (GOLD analysis project Ga0209039, IMG submission 188238) | Bog forest soil microbial communities from Calvert Island, British Columbia, Canada - ECP12_OM1 (SPAdes) (version 2) | ecosystem: Environmental > Aquatic > Freshwater > Wetlands > Bog ... | reverse complement strand
CGGGAGACCTGCGGCGTGACCGTGGACATGGTCGACGAGATGGCCGATTTCATGTTCGTCACCATCGAGGCCGAGAAGCCCGGCGTCATGCAGCAGCTGGACTATGACCTGAAGATCACGTCCCGAAAAATGCTATACCTGCCTTACTATAAAAAAGGCGAAAGCATCGTGCCCGGCTATTGAACCGGGCTTTATTCTTTTTTATGCCCTACCATAGAGGCCGATGATCTCGGATTCCGCGAGCACATGCCCCTTCATTGCAGCGACGACGCCATTTTTAGACACGCCGGAAGGCACGTCGAGCTCGCTATCCAGCGCATACAGGTGAAACCGGTAGCGGTGCGGCTTACCGGGCGGCGGGCACGGGCCCCCATATCCGGCCATCCTGAAATCGTTCAGGCCCTGGGAGCAGCCCTTTTTAACGATCTTCTCGGCCGGCACTCCCTCGGGAAGCTCTGTCCTCCAGGCCGGTATGTTGTAAATGACCCAATGGGTAAAAACCCGGCCCGGCGCATCGGGGTCGTCCACGATGAGGGCGAAAGTCTCGGTGCCCTCGGGCGCCCCTTCCCAGGAAAGCCCGGGCGATATATCGTCGCCGTCGCACGTATACTTCATCGGGATCTCACGGCCCGGCTCAAAGGAGCTACTCGTAATCGTCAATTTTTCGCTCATGGTGAAACTCATCACATCACCATTAGTAAGTTAAAAAAACAAGTATAATTACATTATGAGGGGAGCAAACCAAAATTTTATTAATGCTCCCGCCCATCTGTCGACTATGCAGGAGAAGCACATGACCTATGCCGGGGCCGGCGTGGACATCGACAAGCTCGAGGCGATCAAGTCGGGCATCATCAAGAAAGGCTTGACGTTCAAGCGCAAGGGCTTCGGGGCCCCCATGGGCGAGATTGGCGCCTACGCCGGACTCATCGACCTGGGCGAGTTCGCGCTCGCAATGACCACCGACGGCGTGGGCACCAAGCTCATCATCGCCGACGCCATGAAGAAGTGGGACACTGTGGGCATAGACTGCATGGCCATGAACGTGAACGACCTGTATGTCATGGGCGTGGAGCCCCTCGCGTTCGTCGATTACATCTCCATCGAAAAGGCGGATGACGAATTAATAAGGCAGGTCATGGTCGGCCTGGACGAAGGGGCGAGACGGGCGAACGTCTCCATCATCGGCGGCGAGACGGCCGCCTTGCCCGACATCATCAAAGGCTTCGACCTTGCCGGCACCTGTATCGGCTACGTGGGCAAGGAGGACGTCATAACGGGCGACAACATCGAGGTGGGCGATGCGGTCATAGGCCTGCCCTCGACCGGCATCCACTCCAACGGCTACAGCCTGGCGAGAAAGGTCATCGAGGGGGCCGGCCTCAAGTACACGGACCCGTTGCCGTACGATAAAAATACCACGATAGGAGCCGAATTATTAAAGCCGACCCGCATCTATGCGGAAGTCGTCAACATCTTTAAGAACCATCGGGTCAAGGGGATGGCCCACATCACCGGCGGCGGTTTACACAACTTAAAGCGCATCACGAAGCTGGGGTTCGAGTTCAACGACCCGTTACCGGTGCCCCCGGTATTTACCTGGCTCCAGAAGCTGGGCGGCATCGAGACGAACGAGATGTACCGGACCTTCAACATGGGCATGGGCTATGTCATCATAGCCTCGAAAGAGGAGGCGGGCCGGATCGTCAAGATGACCGACGGCAAGATCGTGGGCAGTGTCGTCAAGGAAGGATGCAGCATAAGCGGTACCAGGATCTGGTGATATCCACCATGGCAATACTTTCTCCCCGCTTATGAACAAAATATCTATACTTCTAACAGCCTAAATAATGCACTATGAAACCGAAGGGCATCGTATTCGCCACCATCGGCACGGCTATCATACTCCTGGGGCTGTTCGCGCTGTTCCTGGCGCTCATGGCGCTCATCGCATCAGCGGCATGGTCCGTCTATATGGGCCTGGCCGGGCTGGTCTTGCTGATCATCGGCGCTGTCTTCGGTTACCTGGCATATTCTTCCATCCAGGAAGATAAGATGGGCGATGCCCGGTACCACAACATGGAGCGGCAGGTCCTGGCGCTGGCCAAGAAGAATAAGGGCACCGTCACCGTTGCCGACCTCATCAACGTCGGCGTCGAGTCGAACGAGGCTGAGAGCGTGCTGGACAGGATGGCGAGGAAAGGCATCTGCGACATCAACCTCGACGCCACGGAGCAGTCGGGCATAACGACCTATTCGTTCCCCACGCTGATACCGCTGGGCGATGAAAAGGCAAAGGTGTGACCATGTACCGACGTTTAGCTTCCATATTTCTTATTTTACTCATAGCTCTATTTCTGGTCCCGTACGCCGGGGCCCAGACGACCACCAGCTGGCAGGTCGGGGACCAGCACGTCATCCTCGATATCGATAGCTCGGGCACGGTGTCCATGCAATACATGATCAATGCCACGATACAGCAGGGTGTGTGGACCGAAGTATGGGTGCCGGTCTCCGACAGTAGCCAGCAGGTGCAATCGGTCACGGCCAATGGCCAGCAGCACAGCTTCCACATGGGCACGGACAGCAACGGCGTCACAAATGTCATGATAGAGGGCTTCAACCTGAACCCCGGCGACCACGTGAGCCTGACCATTAACTCGACGCTGTCCAATTTCGTCTACCAGTCCGACCAGCCGGGATACGACATCGTTACCTTCGCGCCCGTATACTGGGACATGCCCATAACGGATACCCAGGTTAAATTTTACCTGCCCGGCAACATATCTAAAGACCAGGTCTTCACCGGCACCGGCCTGCCGCAGTACGATAACTTCGGCGTGGAGAATGACCGTACCTGGGTCTACTTCCAGAACACTAACCTGGCGCCTGATGAGCAATTCCAGGTAGCCGTGAGCTTCCCCGATACGTACATGGCCTCGGGCGCAGCCGTGGCGGGCAATACCGGCGGATCCGGATTCGGGGGGTCGGGCCAGACGATCGATGTGGGCAGTGTATTCGACACACTGTTATCCCTGGCGTGTCCCGGCATCATAGTGCTCATCGTCATCATAGGATTGATCGGGAGCATCGGCTCCTACAATCGGAAACCCTACTCGTCGCCGGTCGTGAGCATGGACGGCATCGGCGTCAACAAGGGCCTGGACCCGGTGGAGGCGGCTACATTGCTTCGCGTAGACCCCAAACGGGTTTTGACGATGATCATGTTCGGCATGATGAAAAAGGGCAACGTAAAGCTTCTGTCAACAGAACCGGTGAAATTGCAGCTAGTGTCCTCGCAGGGCGTCAACTATTATGAAAAGCTCTTCGCCGACGCCATCGTGGATGATAAGCTCAACGAGGACAAGCTCCTGGACTGCTTCAAGGTGCTGGCCAGGCGGGTCGTGGATAAGACCCGGCCGTACTCGCGAAAGGACACCGAGGACTATTACCGCTCTAAGATCGACGAGTCGTGGGAGCAGATCAAGGCGGTCGATACGCCGGAGCTGAAGCTGGAGAAGTACGACACGAACATGTTCTGGCTCATGGCTGACGACCAGTTCACCAAGAAGACCACGGACTACGTGGCGAACGCGCCCGGCAGCAGTACGTTCAACGTGCCGACCTATTACTGGTGGTACCCATACTACTTCGGGCTGCCCCGCTATTATGGCACGGGCTATGGCGGCGTGCCGCAACAGCCATCGGGCATGCCTCCGCAAGCAGGCACGGCGAAGGCGCCGGCCCCGACGAACCAGACCACAACGAGCGTCGAGTCCTTCGCCAAGTCCATAACCCATTCGGTAGAATCCACGTCCGCCGGGGTCGTGGGAAGCGTCGACGGGTTCCTGGGCGTGCGGAACCAGGCTAACGCCCCGCCGCCGAAGCCGGCTTTCACGCCGTCATCGGGCGGGGGCGGCCGTTCGTCCTGCGCCTGCGTATCGTGTGCCTGCGCCTGCGCGCACTGCGCCTGCGCCTGCGCATGTGCCGGGGGCGGCCATGGCTGTACGTGACGGGGATGGTGAGACATGATAAAGACTAAGATCGATAATATTCGGCTACACTTAAGGGAAGAGGCGGACGGGACGGGAATGCTCGTCATCAACGCCTCGAACATCATTTACCTGGACAGGATAGGCACCGACTTCGTGAGGTACTATATCCGGTATAACCAGCGCAAGCCCCTCATGGGCACCGTCAGAAGCGCCGTGATCCGGCGCGTCAGGATGAAGTACAAGGTCAGTAAGGCCGAGGCTGATGCCGACTTTGCCCGGATCGAGGGCATCATCCACGGCCTCGTGGAGGGAAACGCCTGCCCCTTTACTTGCTTTGACGTTAAGCTGAAGGAGCCCCAGTACGGCCTGATGAAGTCGCCCATGCGCATCGACCTGGCCCTGACCTATCGGTGTAATAACAACTGCTCTCACTGCTATGCCGGGGGCCCCAGGGAAACGAAAGAGCTGACCACCGCCCAGTGGAAGCAGATAATTAAAAAGGCCGAAGCGTTCGAAGTGCCCAACCTGGCATTTACGGGAGGCGAATCTCTCCTGCGGGAAGACCTGGAGGAGCTGATCGCCTATGCCGGGAGCCTGGACATCGTCACCGGCCTGATCACCAACGGGCGGCTGCTCACAAAGGACCGTGTATCATCCTTGAAAAATGTGGGCCTCGACTACGTGCAGATCACCATAGAGTCGCCGGACCCGGCTATACACGATAAGATGTGCGGGGCGAACTCGTTCAATGATACCGTAGAAGGGATCAAGAACAGCGTCAAAGAGCTTTACACTACGACGAACACCACGATCACGCGCCAGAACTACCAGACCATTAAGGATCTGGTCCCGTTCCTGCATGATCTGGGCGTAACCAAGTTCGGCCTCAACGCCATCATCAGGGCCGGTAAGGGGACGAACGCAGAGGGATTGACGCCCGAGGAGCTGAAGGAGATGCTCCCCGACGTCATTAACAAGGCGAATGAGCTGGGGATGGAGTTCATCTGGTACACGCCCACCAAGTACCATCAGCTAAACCCCATCGAGATGGGGCTTGGTATTAAGGGATGTTCCGCCGCAAGGCTTACCCTCGCGGTGGAGCCCGACGGCAGCGTCCTTCCCTGCCAGTCTTACTTCAAGCCTCTGGGCAACGCCCTGACCGACGACTTTAAAGATATGTGGGGAAGCGACCTGGCGAAACACCTGCGTGACCACAGCTTTGCCCCGGAGCGGTGCCGTTCCTGTATCCAGTTCCCCATGTGCGGCGGCGGGTGTCCTCTCGACCTGGCGTGCGGGTTCTAAACTATTGTTTTTATTACCAGAAGAACTGAGGCCACACCGGGAACGTGCAGAAGCGCCCCGAGAATATGAACGGCAGCATTTGCAAGAGCTGCTGTATGATGTTATTCCATCCCGCCTCATACGATGTCGGGACATATCCTTCGTTCGCCCCGGCCGGAGGGACGGTAGAAGGCATGATAGAAGGCGTAATGGACGGCGTGACGGAAGGTGTTATTTCTTGCGAAGGGCCCATCGGAGTATTGCCTCCGGTGCCCGGCAATAACGTGGGCAATTGCTGTTGCAACATGGGCTGCATGTTGTATTCAGGCGCAGGCTGGGCCGGCCAGGATTGTTGCGCACCTTGCGCCATCATTCCACCGTACGACTTTGCCATAGGGGAAGGCTTGACGTTATTTATATGACCACCTTGACCGCCCGATATAACAGAAGTCTGGTTAATCCCGCTCTTTCCTCCTGTATTGAAAGCGGACAGATATCCGGATACGAAGAGCACCATGACGATGACCAGCAAAGCTAAAACAATGATCGAGAGGCCGAACTTAACGAGATCATGGACCATGCTCACACCCATTCATGGTATAGGACAAAGGGGAATAAAAGTAATGGCGAATTTCAGCGGCCGATATGGGGGATAGACGTGCGCTTTACACGCAATTAAAGGCCAAATCCATGTAAAATAAGCCATAATATATTAAATGATAGATATAATTTTATCTTTTGGTCATATCGATGAGCACGAACCGTAAACCATCGAAAAAGAGTGAGATAGAAGTACAGCCTCCTAAAAAGCACATAATAAACCAACCCCTGGTCTTGATGGCCGGCATCCTCGTACTTGGCCTGCTCATCAGGATCCTTCCCATGCTGTACACGATGGTCGACGGCAGGATCATCCTGTTGGGACCCGATTCTTATTATCACATGAGGCGGATCGTATATACGGTCTTACATTTTCCCGTCCCGAACTTTTACGACACGTACGTTAATTACCCGTACGGCTACTATATCGGGTGGCCTCCCTTATACGATATGATAAGCGCTGCGGCATCGCTGATGGTAGGGCTGGGGCATCCCGACGCCTTGACCACTGAGATAGTGTCGTCGCTGGTGTCGGTGCTGATGGGCATAGCCGCCATAGCACTTACCTATTATATCGTCAAGGACATAATAAACGAGAAGACGGCCCTTATCGCCGCGCTGCTCATGGCCATCATGCCCGCCGCCATATTCCGTTCCATGTTTAGCGTGGTCGGCCACCATGAGCTTGAAGTGCTCGGCTCCCTGGCCATTTTCCTGCTATTCACGCGTTCGATCTCGGGCGCGAAAAAGTCCGGCATGGGCTTCTCCGGCTTGAAGTATTCACGCCCTATGATCTATGCGGCCCTGGCCGGGATAGCCATCGCCTGCATGGTATTTTCCTGGGACGGGTCGCCCATTTTCATAGGCACGATCGTCGCCTATGCGCTGGTCCAGTATGCCTATGATGCCTTCAATAAAGAAAGCTCCGAGTACCTGACCATCGCGGGCGTGATCACCTCCGTCGTCGCTCTCGCCGTCGTTGCCCCCATCATCGCCATAAGCGGACTGGGCCAGATGTATGAGTTCGACCCGTTCATCCTCTCCTGGTTCCAGGTTCTGTACCTCCTGGCCTTTGCCGCCATCTTCATTATTACAGGCTTGCTTTCGAGCGCCCTGAAAAAGCGTGACGCGCCCTGGTACTCGTTGCCTGCGCTCATTGCTCTGCTGGCCGCGGGCGTAGCGATCGCAATCAGGCTTGCCATGCCTGATTTTTTCAACAGCATCGAGACGGGCATAATATACCTGATGGGAGTGGGCTCCGGTTTGAACACGATCGCCGAGGCCCAGCCGCTCTTTACGTACGGCGGCAGCTTCTCCTGGACGGCCCCCTGGGCTTATTTCTCCTTCGCAGGAATAATAGCCATACTGGGCCTGATGGCCTATATCTTCATGATGAAGGATAAAAAGGTCGAAAGCCAGGAGGTATTCCTGCTCATATGGACCGCAATAGTACTGGTCCTATGCTTGTTACAGAAGCGTTTCATGAATCTTCTGGCGGTGAACGTGGCGATCTTCGGAGGCTACCTCCTGTACCAGTCGCTCGAGCTCGCCGGCCTGGAAGAATACCTACACCCCTCCTCTAAAAAGAGTACCTCGTCCTCGAAGTCATCCGCATCTAAGTCGGGCTCCATGTCGCCGGCTCTTACGGGCGTGGCGGCGTTGGCGGTGGTCATTCTCGTGCCCGTGTTCTTCAACAGCATTTCCCTGGTCTTCACCCCCGAGCCCTATTCTCTCGACTGGAATAACGCCTCCTCATGGTTAAAGGACAATACGCCCCAGACCTCTTACGCCTACTCCGCAGACCTCGGCACTCATCCCGAATACGGCGTCATGTCCTGGTGGGACTACGGTAACTACATCCTCTACCGCGCGGAACGTCCCGCCGTGGCCAATAATTTCCAGACGGGCATCGACGATTCCGCGATGTTCTTTACCGCGCCGGACGAGTCGACGGCCAACGCCATCATGGATAACCGCAACGCGAAATACGTCATGCTGGACTCACGCATGGGTTCACCGTACGCCGGAGTAAGCAATGGTATATTCGAGGACATAGCCTACCTGGCGGGACAGGACCCGTATAGCTACCATAATAATCACACAGTGGTAAACGGGGTATTTCCAGCGAACGCGAAGTACTATGACACCATGTACGCTCGGCTCTTTTACGGTAACGGCTGTGGCATGAACATTTCGGGAGCAGTGACCGACGGTCTCGATAATTACCGCCTGATATACGCGACTAACGGCGCGGACCCGGTCAAAGTGTTCCAGTATGTTAAAGGGGCCGACATAACCGGAAAGGCCACGCCCGGCTCAACCGTTGATCTGAGCCTGTATCTTACTTCTCCGTATGACGAATGGTACTATAATCGCACGGAAACGGCGGGGCCCGACGGCAGCTACTCCTTCATCGTGCCTTACCCGACCTCCAACTCGTCCTTCATTAAGTCAGGGCCGGAATATACTATAACATGGGGCTCTTCATCATCTCAGGCAGAGGTGCCCGAGAGCGCGGTGATCGACGGGACGATGATACCGGCGCCATAGACAAAGCCCATAGTCGCCATGCTTTCGCATATGGAAAGCAGGTTTAGCGATAAGCATTTAACTGCGAAGCTGAATCTATAATTGGTTTTTACTATGGGCTCTGAACGGAAGGCGCCTGGCGTCACGCATAAAAAACAGGATGGGAGTAAAGCGTCAAATAAGCCTGCACGCAAGGCCGAAGTACCTAAGACGGAAGCGGCCACCGGAAGAACAGGCATTAAATTGCCTTTTTTAAACAAGCTCGACCATACGTCGATCCTTTTGGGGGCAGTGCTGCTCCTCGCGTTCATCATCCGGATGCTGCCACTTACCTATAGTATTAACGGCAGCCACGTGATCTTCGCCGAGTTCGACCCATATTATCACATGCGAAGGATCATGTATACCGTCGTTCATTTTCCGTTCGTCAACTCCTTCGACTCATACGTGAACTATCCGCACGGCTACGGCATTAGCTGGCCGCCCCTGTTCGACCTGATCAGCGCCGGCGCGTCACTGGTGGCCGGCCTCGGCCATCCTTCACAATTCACCACCGAATTAGTCTCGGCTACTGTGCCGGTCGTCATGGCGCTGTTCAGCATCGTGGCACTCTATTATATCGTGAAGGACGCCATTAACAAAAATGCAGCACTGATCGCTAGCTTTTTTTTGGCGATCCTGCCGGCATTCTCATATATCTCGATCTTCGGCTATGCGGGCCATCACGTACTGGAAGTCCTGGGCTCGCTGACCATGTATTTACTGTTCATGAGGAGCGTGACCAGCGCCCGCAGCGAGGGTTCGAGCCTACATGATCTCTTAAAACATAGAAAGCCTTTAATTTACGCGATACTCGCGGGCATCGCCATTGCGGCCATGATCTTCTCATGGGATGGCGCGCCCATCTACATCGGCGTGATCGTCGCCTATGCATTCGTCCAGTATACCTACGATGCCTTTAAAAAACAAAGCTCGGAATACCTGACCATTGCAGGCATCGTGACTTCTGTGGCCGCGCTCGCCGTGACGGCGCCATTCATCCTGGCCTGCCCCGCGGGCCAGCAATTCACGATCTCAGGCCTGTACCTGTCGTGGTTCCACATCATATACCTCATCGGGATCGTCCTCTTCTTCCTCATCATGGGCGGCCTCACTAAAATTTATGGCGAGCGCAAGGCTCCGTGGTTCTCGGCCGCCCTCACGGTGGCCATCGGCGTCATCGTACTCGTCGTCACTGCCAGGTTCGCCGTCCCCCAGTTCTTCAACGCCATAGAGGGCGGTTTCCAGTTCCTGACTGGCCAGGGCGACGTCAACGTGACAATCTCGGAGATGGAGGGCCTGTTCTACAACAATGGCCAGTTCTCCTTCGACGTACCCTGGATATACCTGTCCTACGCGGGCATCCTCGCCGTCCTCGGCCTGGCCGCATACCTCTATACCATGAAGTGGAAGGAGCTCCGCAACATAGAGATCTTCCTCCTGGTCTGGACCCTGATCGTGATCATCCTGGGGCTATTGCAAAAGCGTTTCATCTATCTTCTTGCCGTGAACGTGGCCTTATTCTCGGGCTTCCTGATATTCAAGGTCCTTGACCTGGCAGGCTTCTACCGGCTATACGGCGTAAAAAGGTCAGCCCACGCGAAGGAAGCCGGGATCACTCCCCCCATCGTCGCGGTGGCCATGATCTCCGTCTTGCTCATCGTCGGCATCCTGCTGAGCCCGATGACCTTTTCCACGTCCCCCGAATGGTATTCCGTCGACTGGAACAACGCGTGCCAGTGGGTGAACGACCATACGCCGAAGACATCGGACGTTTATTCGGCGGACGCGGGCACACATCCGGAGTATGGCATAATGTCCTGGTGGGATTATGGCAATTACATCCTGTACAGGGCGGAGCGCCCGGCAGTGGCCAATAATTTCCAGACCGGGGTCAGCGACGCCGCGAACTTCTTCCTGGCGCAGAACGAGTCAAAGGCCGATGCGATCATGGACAGCCTGAGCGCCAGGTATGTGATGCTGGACTACCGCCTCGGCTCTCCCGACCTCGGCGTCCCATATGGCGTCTTTAATAATATGCCATACCTGGCGGGACAGGACACGAATTCCTACTACATCAGCTATTACATGCCGGAACCCTACAGCACCAAACAGGTGGTGGACGGCAGCGATAAGTACTATGACTCCATGTATTCCCGGCTCTTTAACGGGGACGGGCTTGGAGGCAAGGACCCATTGGGCATAAACGTCAGCGGCCTCGGGCATTATCGCCTGCTATACCAGACGCAGGGCGACGACCCGGTCAAGGTGTTCGAATACGTCAAAGGCGCCACCATCACGGGCACGGGATCTCCGGGCGAGAAAATAGGGCTTCGGCTTAACCTGACCACCCAGGCGGGAGATGAGACGTACTATAGCTCGACTATAGCCGATGCTAACGGCTCTTACTCGTTTACGGTGCCCTACCCGACATCGGGCTTAACAGGCCTCGTGGCCACCGGCCCCGAGTACACGATCACCTCAGCCGCATCGTCCATCGGCGTACAGGTGTCGGCCGACGCAGTGAATAATGGCGGCACGGTGGCGGCGGGTGGTAAGCTATGAAAAAAATAATGGCGATCGCCGCACTTCTCGTGGCCCTCATGCTGGCCCCGGCCATGGCGGCCGGGGACTGGCCTCAGGCAAGGCATGATGCCGGGCATAGTTCGGTGTCGGACTCCATATTGGTGCCTCCCCTGGGCGTAGTGTGGCAAAAGAGCCTCGGCGATCATATCGCCGCTTCTCCGGTCGTGAGCAATGGCACGCTCTTTGTCGCCAACGATGATGAGAACACATTGTTCGCGCTGGACCCATCGACGGGGTCCAGGCTATGGGCCTTCACCTCGGGCGGCGCGATCGAGTCGACTCCGGCGGCGGCTAACGGCTCGATCGTCGTGGGCTCATACGACGGCCACGTCTACAGGCTCGACGCCTCCAGCGGCAAGCAGTTATGGGATTTTAACGCTAATAGTGGTATCTACTCCTCGCCTCTCATATATGAAGGCAAGGTTTTCGTGGGCACGGACGACGGCGACTTCTACGCAGTGGACTTTAACAACGGCACATCCGCCTGGTCACTGCCCCACCCGACCCAGTCATCCCCGGCAGGAGCTTACGATAAGGTCTACATCGGCACTGTGAACGGTACCTTTTATTGCCTGGACGCCGCCTCGGGCAACATCGTCTGGATGTACGAGAACGGCGACATGTTCCACGCTTCGCCCCTCATATACAACGGCACGGTCTACGATGCGTCACGTAACGGCACCCTGTATGCGTTCGATGCGGAAAACGGGAAAGTGACCTGGACTTATGACTTAGGCTATAACGTGGACTCGTCGCCTTCTATCGACCCGACGACGGGCACATTGTTCATCGGCACCTATAGCGGACATGTTTATGCATTCGACTCGGCCACGGGCGCCCTTAAGTGGACGTCGGGGCCCTATGGGCCGATATACCCCACCATCGCCATTTCGGGAAAATATCTTTACGGCGCCACGCAGGATGGCAAGCTATTTGCGCTGGACAGCGCCACCGGATCCAGCCTGTGGTCCTATGACCTGGGAAGCAGCGCGTTAGCCTCGCCCACAATATCCAATGGAATTCTTTACATGGCCACCATGGGCGGCAACCTGTTGGCTTTCAACCAACAGGCGGGAACGGCCACGCCATCGCCCACCAGCTCGCCGGCGGCCCCATCGCCGTTCCTGGACATCATCGTATGCATAGCCGTGCTATCTGCCGTTTGCCTGGCGAAAAGGCGATAAACGTAGGTAGTAACGGCAGATTTATCTCTTTGAAGCCGATAAGAAGGCAATATAACGGAGGACGTCATGAAAGTGGTCATACCCGCGGCGGGCGCGGGAAAACGGCTCTATCCGCACACGTACACCAAGCCCAAGCCAATGGTCTTCGTCGCGGGCAAGCCCATTATCGGGCACATCCTTGACAAGATGATCGACCTCGAGCCCGAGGAGGTCATCATAGTGGTCGGGTACATGCGGGACCAGATAATCTCGTACGTCAACCTGAACTATGCGGGCGTATTCAAGAAGGTTACTTTCGTAAACCAGGAACGCCAGCTCGGCCTCGGCCACTCGATATACGTCACCAGGGAAGCCGTGGGCGACAGCCCGATCCTCATAGCGCTGGGCGACATGATCTTCCGGGACGGCTATAGCGATTTCTACAGGCAGCACATGGGCAACGGTAGCTGCTCCGGGTCTATCGGCGTTAAGCTCATAGACAATCCGCAACACTACGGCATCATTTATATGAACGGCGATAACACCGTCAGGAAGCTCATCGAAAAGCCGAAACAATCGACGTCCAACCTGGGCATAGCCGGTGTTTATTTTATCGACGACACTCCCCGGCTCTTCCAGTCCCTTGAGCAATTAATAGCCCGGGGTGACCATGGTGAAGTCCAGCTGACCGATGCCCTCCAGCTTTCAGTGGAAAACGGCTCGGTGTACCGGACGTTCGAGGTGAACAGCTGGTACGACTGCGGCAGGCCTAAGTCCCTGCTGGAGGTCAACCGGATACTACTGTCGGAAAAAAACGTATCAGAGAACAGTGCAGTTAACTCAATAATCCTGGAGCCGGTCTCCATCGGTAAGAACGCCCGGATCGAGAACTGCATCATAGGCCCGCACGTATCCGTATCCGAGGGGGCCCAGGTGTATAATTCCATCATCGAGGACAGCATCGTCGGCAACAATGCCGAGATAAAATATATGATGCTGCGCAGCTCCATCATCGGCGACCACGCCATATTAATAGGGAAGTCGAACGCGCTGAACATCGGCGACTCTTCCACTATAGAATTCTGAGGAAAATGATCATGCATACATCAGTAGTGACCGGCGGCTCAGGCTTCATAGGCTCGCACCTTTGCGAATATCTCCTGGCCAGGGGGGAGCGGGTCATAGCCATCGATAATCTGGGCAGCGGCGATAAGTCCAACATAAAAAGCCTGGCCAAGAACGGCGATTTTACCTTCATCAAGCACGACGTGCGTAAGCCCCTAAAGATCAGTGAGAATGTCGATTATTTCTATAACCTTGCATCCCGGGCATCTCCTACGGACTTTGACCGCTTTCCCATCGAGATAATGATGACCAACAGCCTGGGAACGTATAATGTCATTAACATGGCCCTCGAAAAGAAGGCCCGATTCCTCATGGCGTCCACCTCCGAGTCATACGGGGATCCGGACGTTAGCCCTCAGCCCGAGACGTACTGGGGACACGTGAACCCCGTAGGCCCCCGGAGCTGCTACGACGAGAGCAAGCGCTTTTCAGAGGCGCTGACGATGACCTTTATCCGGCACCACGGCCTGGACGGCCGGATCATCCGCATTTTTAATACCTATGGGCCGAGAATGAGGCTCAACGACGGCCGGGTAGTCCCCAACTTCATCACCCAGGCCCTCGCCGGAGAACCGCTCACCGTATATGGGGACGGCTCCCAGACCAGGAGCTTCTGCTATGTCTCGGACCTTGTCAATGGCATTTACCTGATGATGCACGCCCCTACCAAAGGCATCGTCGTCAACCTGGGCAACCCGAATGAGATGACGGTCCTCGAGCTGGCAGAGGCCATCCGGAAGATGACCGGCAGTGCATCGAAGATAGTCTTTAAGCCCCTCCCGGAGAACGACCCCCTGCAGCGCAGGCCTGACATATCGCGGGCAAAGGACCTATTGGGCTGGGAGCCCGAAGTGGGGCTCGAAGAAGGGCTGCAGAAAACGATAGAATGGTTCAGGAAAAACACGATCGACCGCTCAAAAATTGTCGGCAGACTAAAGGAGACTGTGTTTTGATACTGGTAACTGGCAGCGGCCTCCTCGGATCCGAAGTCGTCAAGACCCTTGGGCAGGATCACGGCGAAGTCACCGGCACCTGTCATTCAAAGCCGAAAGCCGGCGCGGTACCGCTCGACCTGACGGACCGGGAAGGGACTATAGGGACCATTATCAGTCTGAAGCCCGACATCATCGTGCATACGGCCGCGATGACCAACGTCGACTATTGTGAGGACCATAGAAAAGAGGCGATGGCGGCAAATGCCGATGGGACAAAGAATATCGTGGATGCCGCTAAAAAAACAAACTCGAAAGTGATCTACGTGTCCACTGACTTCGTGTTCGACGGCATGAAGGGCATGTACCGGGAGGACGACCCGGTGGACCCGGTCTCGTATTACGCCTATTCGAAGCTCATCGGGGAATATTATGTAAAAGACCTCCCGTCTTATATCATCGCCCGGACCAGCGTCATCTACGGGAACGCCCGGCAGAACTACGTGAGCTGGGTCAAGGACTCACTGGAGAACGGCCAAAAAATACGGGTGGTCACGGATCAATATAATTCTCCCACGCTCTCAATTGACTGTGCTGAAGCGATAAGCGCGCTGATCAAACACGACGTGAACGGCGTATATCACGTGGCCGGGGGAGAGCGGGTCAGCCGCTATGAGTTCGCCAGGAAGATCGCATCCTTCTACGGCCTGGACGATAGCCTCATAGAGCCGGTCGTGACGGAGGCTTTAAATCAAAAGGCAAAGCGGCCCATGGACTCATCGCTTGACGTGAGCAAGATCGGCGCATATCATAAAATGCTTAATATCACCGACGGACTAAAAAAGATGAACGATTTGAGGGGTGTTAAATGAAGGGATTGGTATTATCGGGCGGCAGCGGCACCAGGCTCAGGCCGCTCACGCATACCGGGCCGAAGCAGCTCATACCTGTGGCGAACAAGCCGGTGCTACAATACGTGATCGAGGACCTGAAAAATGCCGGCATCACAGAGATCGGCGTCATCCTGGGCAATAACGGCAAGGAGCAGGTGATCGCCGAGCTTAAGGACGGCCGGCAATATGGCGTTAACCTGACGTACATCGAGCAGGGCGCCCCGCTGGGCATCGCCCACGCCGTTCAATGCGCTAAGGACTTCATGGGCAAGGACGATTTTATCGTTTATTTAGGCGATAACATGCTGAAGGACGGCGTAAAAGGCCTCGTGGACGAGTTCAAGGAGGGCCAGTTCGACGCCGCCATCTCGCTCCAGTCAGTGCCTAACCCACAGCAGTTCGGCGTCGCTGAGCTGGATAAAAAGGGCCACGTAGTCCGCCTGGAGGAAAAGCCGAAGGTGCCTAAAAGTAATTATGCCCTTGTGGGCGTTTACCTCTTCACCCCGCTCATTTTCGAGATGATCGGCCAGATAAAGCCCTCGTGGCGTAACGAGCTCGAGATCACCGATGCCATCCAGAAGCTGCTGGATAATAAGTACAAGGTCAGGTCTCACATCGTCTCTGGCTGGTGGAAGGACACGGGCAAGCCCGAGGATATCCTGGGCGTGAACCGTTTAGTGCTCGACGAGATCAAGCCGGTCGTGGCGGGCGTCGTCGATGAAGGGGCGAGCGTGGCCGGCCGCGTGTCGCTGGGTAAAAATTCCGTCATAAAGTCTGGCTGTGTCGTCCGGGGCCCCGTGGTCATAGGGGATGACTGCGTCATCGAGGAAGGTACGTATATCGGGCCCTATACATCGGTGGGTAACGGCTGTACGATCAAGGGTGCCTACGTGGAATCGTCGGTGCTCATGGGCGGTTGCCGGCTGGAGTGCGAGAATCACATCGTCGACAGCCTCATCGGCAAGAACGCCACCATCGCCTCGGCGAATCACGGCATACCCCGGGGCTGCAGGCTTATCGTCGGCGAGAACTCGTACTTGAAGATATAAACTTTTACTGTTCTTTTATTAGCGGGCGCCACCACCACTCGTTGTCGACGTACCAGCGGATGGTCTTCTTCATGGCCTCCTCGAACTTGTAGGCAGGCTTCCAGCCCAGCGCCCGGGTCTTATCGCTGTTAAGCGAGTACCGCAGGTCGTGGCCGAGACGGTCTTTTACATACGAGATAAGGGTCTCGGGCTTCTTTAGCTCCTTAAGTATAAGCTTAACGACTTCTACATTCGCCTTTTCATTGCCGCCGCCAATATTATAGATCTCGCCCAGCTTACCCTTGTGGAAGACAATATCGATGCCCGCGCAATTATCCTCGACGTAGATCCAGTCCCTGACGTTCATGCCCGTGCCGTAAACCGGCAAAGGCTCATTTTTCAATGCCTTCAGGATCATCAGCGGGATCAGCTTTTCCGGGTACTGGTACGGCCCGAAGTTGTTACTGCTCCTCGTGATCAGGACGGGGAGATTATACGTATTATAATAAGATCGGGCGAGCAGGTCCCCGGCGGCCTTGGCGGCCGAATACGGGTTCGAAGGGTTAATGTTCGAAGTCTCGTAAAAAGAGCCGTCATGTATGCTCCCGTACACCTCGTCCGTGGAGATCTGGAGGTATCGCCGGATATCGTACTTCCTCGCCGTCTCCAGCAATGTATAGACGCCTTTGACGTTAGACTCTAAAAAGTCGGCGGCGCTGCTGATGCTGCGGTCGACGTGCGTCTCCGCCGCGAAGTTGATCAGCTCGTCGACGCCATACTTCTCAATTACCCTGCCGACGGCATCTGCATCGCAGATATCGCCTTTCTCGAACTTTATGCTTTTCCGGACGTCCTTGAGGTTGTCCATGTTACCGGCGTACGTCAGCTTATCGTACACCAAAATATCGAGGCCCGGATACTTTTCCAGCGTATAATGAACGAAGTTGGCGCCGATAAACCCGGCGGCGCCCGTGATCATCAACGTCATCGCATCACCCGTGTTTCAGCCCCGGGGCCAGGCCCCAGTCGTATGGTATCTCTTTCGTATCGGCGGGAAGCCGGTACTCGTCCGGTTCCTTATAGTCGTACATCTCGGTGGGCACATTCACGATGAGCGCCTCTTCGGTGCCAATACACTTGAAGCCATGGTACACGAACGGCGGTATCTGCACCTGCACCGGGTTACGCTCGCCGATGAAAAACTCGTTTATGACGCCTTTTGTGGGCGAGCCGTCGCGTCCGTCGTAGAGGACTATTTTCATCATGCCATGAACGCAGACAAAGTTATCATATTGTTTCTTGTGATAATGCCAGCCTTTCACGACGCCTGGGTACGCCGACGTCACGTAGGCCTGGCCGAACTTTTTAAAAGTTTCCCAGTCAGGGCGCATGATCTCCATTAAAAAGCCGCGCTCATCAATGTTCAGCTTCAGCGGCTTCAGACTGACGCCATCGATCATCTTTTGAGGCATATTTTCCACCTGCATGAAGCTTACAGGCGTTTGCAAATATAAACCTTGTCAATCGAGTAAGCGAGCGTATCGGACTCGAGCGGTCGTTACGGCAGGTCCGGCGCCGTAAAGGTTATGTGGACCTAGCCGCTCTTATATCATGTTGCCTATGAGAACGACGCTCGTACTACCAGCCTACAATGAGGAAGAAGCCCTGCCCGCAACGCTCGATGAGTACATGGACTACGTGGACGAGATCATCGTCGTGAACGACGGCTCGAAGGATAACACCGATAAGGTCGCCTCCGAATATGCCGCGAAGTATCCCAAGATCAAGTACGTAAAGCATGAAACTAACCTGGGAAAGCCCGAGGCGCTGCGAACCGGCGTGAAAAATGCCACGGGCGATATTCTAATATTCACCGACGCCGACTGTACGTATCCCGCAAGTCACATCCCCGAGGCCGTCGCCCTGATCCAGAAGGGCGCGGACATGGTGCCGGGGGCCCGGATCTTTACAAAGGATAACGTCAAGTCGTTCAACAAGCTGGGCAATACCATCTTTTCGGCGCTTATCACCTATTTCTGTTATACCAATATCAGGGATGCCCAGACGGGATTCCGGGTCATGAGGAAGGACATCTTCCCCAGGCTGGACGTACCGGCCCGGGGCCTTGAGTACGAGACCAAGATGACCATGCGGGCGGCCAAGCTGGGCTACAATATCGTGGAGATCCCCATCGAATACCGGAAACGCGTGGGCACGTCCAAGCTGCACCCCTTCCGGGACGGCTATAACATGCTAAAGTCCATACCCTCCATCATCTGGGGCGAGAGCACGACCATGTTCAAGAGTGTCCTGCTCATTAACGGCCTTTTGTTTATTTTGGGCATTGCCTTCGGCCTATACTCCGTTTATGACAAGCTTGCCAACGGCACGCTGGTCCACCAGTATTATCCGCTCATATCGGTCATTCTCCTGCTGGCGGCCATGCAGTTCATGAGCTTTAGCCTGATCATGGATTTCATCGTGAACAAGCTGAACAAGATCGACGAGAAACTCAAGAGGTTCTAGGCCATGAACGTTATAGTCGAGCTGATCATATCCTCGCTGCTTGCCGCCGCCGGCCAGGTGACCTGGAGGCTCGGGCTGAGGAACGGCGGCGGCCTGGATTCATTCGACATGGGCACGATATTCCACGTTTTCACAAACTGGCAGGTGGATCTGGGACTGGTCCTCTACGGTCTGAGCACGCTGTTCTGGCTGAGCGCCCTATCCAAGAAAGACCTTTCCTACGTATACCCGTTCGTCGCCGGCACGTATATACTCGTCCTGGCCCTATCCTACTTTGTCCTGAAGGAAAGCTTCGGCCTCGACCGTGTCTTCGGGGCCGCGCTGGTGCTGACGGGCCTCGTGATCATCGTCCGGGGCGGGTAAAAATATCGATCTATTTTAATGCGCATTTCATGGGCATGACCTTAACGCTGCCGTTCTCGATGACATAGCTGTATCCCGCAGAGCGGTTAAAGATGCCGTTCAGGCTTTCGCCCAGCTGGGTATCGTGCCAATCCCACAGCTTGCTCTGGTTTTCGACCGTGATGGTCTGCCCGTTGCCCCACTGGAACCCGTAGACCGGGTAAAGATAGGCGCCGACGGCCTGTACCCCGATGGACCAGATGGCCAGGAACGCGATGACGGCCAGCACGGCCTTCTTCTTATCGCCGTCGGGCCAGGCCATGACCTCGTTGATGAAGAGTATTACAAATAATACGATGATCGGGATGATATCGGTGAAGAACCGGGGCCCGTAGCACCCGCCGCCCCACCATACCGGGAACGCGCCGTACGTGAGAATGGTCCCGAGTGCAGCGAGCCCGAAAAGATAGAGGACATGCCTCGTCTTTCGGTCCTTAATGCCTTTCACGTAAAAGATGCCGGCGAGGGCAAGGATCGCGATCGGGGTATACACCAATAACCCCCGGCTGGGGCTGACGAGAAGGCCCGCAAGCCGATACGGTATCAGGCCGTCGATGGTCAGCGAAGAGCCGAGGCCGCCATAGCCGCCGAAGATGCTGCCGAAGTAATACAGACTGTAGGCAAGGAATGGGATGGCTACCACGGCGCCCGAAATGATATACGCCAGTGCCGACTTGAGCTCGCTCCTCAGCGCATAATAGAGGACGGGTATCAGGAGCAGGCCGTTCGTAGGCCGGTTGAACACCAGCAGCGCGCTCAACGCCCCTAACAATATAAAGTGCCAGGTCTTTTTCGTTTTCATGCCTTTGGCAATGATCAACAGGATCAGGCATATCAAAAGCTCCGACATGCCGTGTTGCCACAACCCCTGGCTGCCGATGGTCCAGGTGCTCGTCCCGAGGGCGAAGATGGCCAGGCCAATGAGCGAGATTTTCCGGTCGAACATCTCCCGCAGCAGCTTATAAAAAATAACGCCGGCCAGCGCGGCGATGAACCCTGCGGCCAGCTTCTCCATGGCGTAGGCGATTAAAAAGAACATATGATTCCCCATGTCGATGGGAATGCCCAGCAGCTTCGTCATGAGAAAGGCCGGCAAGTACAGCGGCGTGGCCAGCAGCGGGACGACGATGGGGTACGAGGAGACTACATGGCCCTGAGACTCATAGAAATAATAGGTGCCCCACCAGTTCGTTGTCTGGTTGTAATAGGGCATGAAATTATCCAGGGTGAGCGTGCCCTTATCCAGGATGTTAAATGGCAGCAAGACCGCGGGGATCGTATCCGTCGAGCTCATGTAATAGAAGCAGTTGGACAGGTAGAGCGTGAACAGGACGACGAATATGATAAGTGCTTCCCATTTTATAAAAAAATCGGCGAGCTTTGCCTTACTGGGTAACATTGGTGCTTATTTTGGGAAGGCTCATATATAAAGATTTGGTATCATCCCTGTTAGCGGGATCTTTCAAGGTATATCGAACCCCTTCTCAATGATCTCCCTGAGTCGTGCGCCTAGTAAGGCATGGTCAAAGCGCTTCCTCGCCTCGAGGATATTTCTCTTCTGGGCCAGATAGCGCTCTGCCGGCCTGTCATTGATGATATCCAGGACGACGCGCTCGACCTCGTCCACATCCTCGCAGAGGTACCCGATATCGCCCAGGGCTTTGAAATAGTATTCGAAGAATGTATTACGGATGGCGATCACGGGTGTGACATAGGAGAACGCGTCGAACAGCGCGCCGCTCGCCGTAAGCCGATAGGTGTGGGGATCGTAAAGGAATATCGCATAGTGGACGCTCCTCGCGAGGCGGTCGAAGTCTTCACGACTTAGGGGCTTGTCCGGTGAAGGCACGGTCGCGGCAAAACCCGGGGCGTCGACCATCTCCCTGACGGTACGGTCGACAATTTGGCCGATCAGGACGAACTCGTGACCGCCATCAGCCTTATTTTTGACGTCCCTGGCGAGCTTGAACATCCGGTCGGTGCCCTTGCCCAGCGCGCCCACGCCGAAGGCGCCGAACCGGAGGGCGCCGTCAGGTAGCGGGCGGAGGCTTTCAGGCGGGCAGAAGAAGTACGGCATGTCGATAGCGTCCACGTACTCGTCCACGCGGGGCAATATCCTGCTCAGGTTCTCCTTGATAGGCTCGCCCAGGACCAGGTATCTCAGCCTCTTCGTGTTGAATGCCGGTAAAATGAGCCTGAACCAGAACGGCGCCTCGACGGGCAGCATTGACGGCGCCTTCAATATCTTTTCCATGATATCATGGGTAACGACCAGGCAATCAACGTGTCGATAGAGCCTCAATAATATCTTCAGGGATACAACGCAGGAACTGGTGACCGAGGTGAAGATCACCTTTCGCGTACCATTTTTGGCTGCCAGTTCCAGGGCGTTCCTGCAAATTATAAGATCCTCGATGAACCTTTTATAATTGCGAAAGTTTTGTTTGGGTATTTTGATGGGGACGTATTCGATGCCCATAACTCCCCGGTCTTCAAGATTCTTTTTTACTATGTCAAGGTGCTCCTTTCCACCCAGGAACGTTATACGCTCCTCGGGATACGCATGGGCTATGACCGACAGCATGGCTGAATTCACTTCAGCGTGGACGAAGCCGATGCTCTGGGGCTCGCAGACGATGATCATTTCCGTCCATCCAGGTGTAGTTTCGAGATCTCGGCTAAGAAGCCCTTTGCGGACCTACGCCATGAGTACTTTTCTGCCTGTTTTAGCCCTTTCTCACGCAGCGCGCTCCGAAGTGCGGCATCGGTCTCAAGGGCTATGAGCCCGTCGGCGAACGAGCCATCGTCATCGGGGTCGATATAATAGACGGCATCCCCGCATATCTCCGGTATTGACGTCCCTCTCGTCGTTATGACCGGGCATCCCGACGCCATGGCCTCCAGCGGAGGAAGGCCGAAGCCTTCGTATTTCGAAGGATAGACGAGCGCGATGGCCCCCGATAGCAATTGTTTTAGTTTCGCGTCCGGAACGTAACCCATCTCCTCTATGATACCGAGCCGGCGGCCTTCGTCGATCAGCTCCTTGAGCTCCGGCGAATAATAATAGACTTTTCCGGTCAAAACCAGCTTGTTCGTAAGCATCTTTCGCCTGTGGAGCCCCAGGAATACCTTCACTAGCCCCTCGATGTTCTTTCGCCTATCATAGCCCCCGACGTAGATAAAATAGTCGCCGTTACCATTATCGGGGATCGACGGGACATCCACTAGCGTCGAGCCCAGGTATATGACCTGCGGCCTTGTCCGGGGCTTGAAAAGGCCCTCGATACGGGCGCGGGAATACTCCGAGTCAGTGATCACCAGCTCGGACCGGTCCAGGCTGTCCTGTATGGTCTTTACGTACTTCCGTCTCTGTCGCTCATCCTTAAAATAGCCGGGTATCTCCATGGGCAGGACATCATGGATGGTCGAGATAACGGGCGTGCCCTTCAGGCCCGACGGAACGGAGCCGTTCATGGGAAAATGTATGAAAGCCGGGTGCTCCTTAATTACATACAGTGGTACGAAGACTGACCTCCACATGGATTCGGGGACAACGCGGCCCCCGAAGCCGACCGAAGACATATATGGGGGCAGAGTGTTTGCCAGCCTTTTTCTATGTAATGCGACGGCCGTAATCGACGGTTCCTCAACCTTACAGGCGTTATAGAGCCCCAGGGTGGCCCTGGCCATGCCGGCTGCCGGCTGCTCGAATACGGTACCCTCGATATACGCTAACATGATACTACCTTTTTTTCTTTTATTTCTGAAATAATCGATACATAATAAATGTGACCATGATCTCTAGACCGCCTTCTGCATCTCGCGCATCTTCCGCAACAGTATTCCTCCGCTGAGCACAAAGCCTACCAGGTTCTGGGCGACCACCGATAGCGCCGCCGCAACGGGCCCCAGCGTCGGCAGAAAGGCCACGTTGATGGCGATAAGGGCGGCAAGCTGTATGATGTTGATCCACCAGAACTCCTTGACCATGCCGAAGCTATACCCGATCACCCCGATGGGGCACATTAGTATCGCGATACAATATGAGAAGGAAAGGAGTTGTCCTAGGATTATGCCGCTGCTGTAGGCCTGCCCGAAGATCAAGGGCATGAAATAGGGGACCACGATCGAATAAAGCAAGCCAGGCACGGCGACCACGGCGCTCATGTAGAACGTCGTTTTCAGAAGCCGGACTGTCTCATCTGCGGTCTTCAGCGCCGAGCCCCTCGGCCAGAGGGCGGTATTGATCGCCCCAAGAATGACGGTCAGAGGTATGGTGAAATACATGGCGACGGAGTAGATGCCCACCTGACTCTTATCCGGGAGATAGAATCCCATGAGCCAGATATCCGAACGCATCATGATCGCGACGACAATGGACGATATCATCATGTACAGGGCGAACTTGTTCGGGTCCATATCGTCCAGCGACCTTCCGGCGTTCACCGCGGGCGCCCTGATGAATTGTCTCATGAGGTCCGAGACCGGCTTTCTCAAGTTCATGGAGGATATGAATGACGCCTTGGGCACCAGTATGATGAATGCAAGCATCCCGATGAAGGACGCGATCACGCTGACGCTGATGACCATTTCAAGAGACCAGTGTCCCAGCCACGCAATGATGAGGATCCCCAGCATGGATATGAGCGTCTGCCCTGTAGAGACGATCGCGTTCATACGGAACTGCTTGATCGACTGGAAGTAGACCATGGGTACAGCTGCGATAGCCCCGAAAATGCATATCAGGAGGGAAAGCTGGAGCAGGGGCGTTATCTGGCCCGCCTTCCACACAACATCCGCCAGGTAGGGTGCCAGCAGGCAGACTATAGCGGTCACGAGGAACGCCAGGGCGATGCGTAGCCGGAACGCCCATCGCAGGACGGCGAACTGGCCCTCTGTATCGTCATGGGACGCGGCCAGGGACGCATAGCGTATGGCCGTATGGTTGACCCCGAGATCGGTTAGGACAGCGACGAAGCCGGAAACGCTCATGATGAGCGCATAGTATCCCATCCCGGTCGCGCCCAGGCCGCGCGCGATGAGCACCGATGCGATCAGGCCAGCGATGAGCGTTACGACCTGGGGTATCATGGAGACGATCACGTCTTCGACACCCTTTTTCGAATCTCTCGCGATGCTTGCGATGCTTGCGATCTCATTTAATAATGACATGGTTCACACTCGAGAATCTAGAATTCCGCCCTTTAACAGGCCGATAAATTTCCCGGCCATTGTACCGACCGAAAACTCGTCGTAGACCGTCCGCCTGACCGCCATGTCGGTGTGGTCTTCTCTTAAATATTTTACTAGCGCGTCCGTGAACTCCTCCCTGTTTTGGGCCAGAACGCCATGGAAAATGACCTCAGGATGAGAGCAGTTATTAAATGTGACGGCCGGTTTCCCCATATACTGGGCTTCCAGGACCGGCCTGTCCTCCCCCTCCCAGAGGGAGCAGTTCGCGCAGACCGAGCAGTTCGCATAATAGGGCCATACGTCCTTCACATAGCCCAGCATGTGCACATTGCCTACTTCGGCGGCCCGGGCTCTCAGCTTTTCCTGATATGCCGAATTATCCGGCTTGCCGATGGTCACCAGGTGGACGTCGTCGCCCAGATCTTTTTTCACGTTAGAGAAGATCTCGATAAGCTCGTGCACGCCCTTATAGGGCCGGTGTACGCCCACATAAAGTACGTATTTACCGAACCTGTTCTCCACGGGCGTGGGCTCCGTCTCGGGGAACATGACGCCGGCATGGACTATGTCCATCTTACCCCGATAAAAGTACTTTCTCCGGAATTCCCCGGCCAGGTATTTGGAGATCGGCAATACCGCGCTCGCCCTCCTCGCCGAGACGAGCCGAGAAAAGTTGACGGTGGACCAGTTGTACAGTTCGGCCCTGTTTGATACAAGGTTCAGCGGGATGGTGCCCGGGTCGTGGAGCAGGTGGGGTATGTTCGTCATGGAAGCCACGAGGTCCATGGGCGTTATGTGCGTCGATATGGCGTCGAACCTACGTTTCTCGATGTCCCTCGCCGCCCGGAGCATTTTTCCCGGGCCCCGCAGGTCATATTGTAGGATCTCCACGCCTTCGACCTCTATGTCCGAGCGGACCACGGCCAGCTTCACGTTGTGGTGGCCGGCCAGCTCCCGGGCGAACTCTGCCACGGTAACGTCCACACCATTGCCCTTCGACAGCGAATACGTCGCCACGCAGATGTTCAATGTTTCCATGATTTGCCTCCGTCGTACTCTTCGACCAGGCGCACATACTGCTTGATGACGCCTCGCAACTCATAGGAGGCTGCCCTCGCCTTCGCCCTATCCGCAAGTCTGGCATATAGCGCTTTGTCGGCGGCCAGCGAGCTTATCTTTTCAGCCAGCCCCACAACGTCGCCGGACTTATACGTCAGCCCCGCATCCCCGGCCGTCTCCGGTGCCGCGGCGACTTCCGGCACGATGACGGGCTTACCGGCAGCCATTGCCTCGATGATGGGCACGCAAAAGCCCTCATGGCGACTTGCAGTCGCCCAGGCGTCGCAGGCCGCATAATAGTCTGGCAGTTCGCCGTCCGCAACGATACCGGCGAACTTCACCTTATCCTCTAATTGCAGTTCCGCCGCCAGCCTTTCCAGCCTTTTCCGGTCCGGGCCTCCGCCCACGATCAGCAGGCAGACGTCATCGTTGCTCGCCACGGCACGAATAAGCTCGTCGACGTGCTTGAACTCTGCCAGCCGACCCACGTACAAAAGTAAAAATCTATCGCCGATGCCATATAGCTCACGGACCCTGCGTCCATTTCCGCCGCCCATCCGGCTCAAGTCAGCGCCCAGGGGCATGACAACGACACGCCAAGAGTTCACGCCCGACCGGGTCAGCTCTTGTTTTACGAAGTCACTATCCACCTTAATGAGTGGAGTCCTTTTCATGGAATGGATATATGCCGTCCGGCGAATCCTCATCAGCAGCCGGTCCCGGGCTCCGACGACATATTCTATCGGAGTGAGGCCGTGGAAAGTCCACATGGCCCGGAGTTTCGGGTTATACCGCCTGGCCAGGTGGCATGCGGGCATGGAGCCCACGTCCGGGTTGACCAGGAGGAGGACATCGTAGCGCGATAGTTCCCTGGCCAGCGCGAAGGTCCCCAACAGCGCACGGAGGTTGGTGCCGATGCTGTGGGCGTTCCGGCCACCTAAAAATCGTACGTTGACCCCATCCACTTCGGGGCGCTCGTAGGCGAAGGTAAACACCGTCACTTTTCCTTTTTTTGCCAGCGCGGCCGCGGACGCCATCGTAAAATTACTGATCGCGTCCATGCCGACCATCCTGGTCGTTACGATAGCAACGTCCATGCCGCTACGCTCCATAAACCTCGAGCAGCCGGTCCGCCACTTCGTCCCAGTCCAGCACGTTCGCCGGCATGCCGCTAAACTTCACACCGTCAATGTAGCGTGCGAGCGTTTCGCCGTCGATCGGCACGTCCACTCCCGCGCACGAATCCCCCACGAACTCGGAGAGCGCAGAGCCGTTCGCGACAATGCATGGTACTCCGGCGGTCAGGGCTTCTGCGACGGTGATCCCGTAGGCCTCGAACTTCGAGAGCATGACGAATACGTCGGCCGTCGCATACCACCGTAATAGGTCCTGCCGGCCCTGGTCGGCCATGAAGCCCACCTTATCCTGGACCCCGGCCGCTATGGCTTCCCTCAACAGCGCATCCCTGTAGGGCCCTTTGCCGATGATGAGCAGCCGGTGCCAGGGCAGGAACGGCATGGCCCTGATGGCATACTGGACGCCCTTGTATTCCTCGAGCCTTCCCACATATAATATTACTTTCAATCCCTTGGGAAAGGGTTCCACGTCCTTGAAATCGGCCCTGGTCACGCCGTTCGGGATGACGATCGCCTTATTATCACATTTAAAATCCCTGCATACGAGCCTCTTTTCGAATTCCGAGACGCAGACGACACGGTCAGCCTTCTCGAAAATATGCTTCCCGAAATACGCATAGGGCTTCAGCAGAAGGTCCCTTAGCGGCGTATGGCCGTGGCCATGATAATGCGGTGTAAAAATGAGCTTCCGGGCCCTGGCCGAGGCGGCGAAATAGGCGGGGAACGCATGATAGCTATGGGCGTGGACGACGTCGAACCCATTCGCCTTTTTTAGGTACGAACGGAGGGCTGGGGACAAATAATAGGCGTCGCCCGGCGCAAAAACGGGAAAGCGCTTGACTTTTACGCCATCCAGCGTGTCCTCTGGCGGCTGGCGTCCCGTCGGGTCGGTGGTAAGCACGGTCACGTCATGGCCTTTGAGCACGAGCCGCCTGCTGATCTCGGCCACGTGGGTCTCCACTCCGCCGATATCGGGACTATACCTTGGACAAACCTGAGCGACCCTCATATCGATACCATGGATTATTGCTATCCTTCTTTCACCACCGCTTAAATATATTTCGGGCTTCCGGGGAGAACAAAACGTTTATTTATTTTAGCCGTTTGTATTTGTTGATACTTATGACTAGAAGCGCGCTGATAACGGGCATCACGGGCCAGGACGGCTCCTATCTATCCGAACTCCTGCTGGCAAAAGGCTATAGGGTCTATGGTTTTGTGCGGCGGGCAAGTACGACCAATACATCGCGGATCGAGCATCTCCTGGACCGGATCGAGCTTATCACCGGGGATATGGCGGACCAGACGTCTATCATCAACGCCCTGAAGATCAGCGAGCCCGATGAGGTTTACAACCTGGCCGCCCAGTCCTTCGTGGGCTCCTCCTGGTCGCAGCCGATATACACGAGCGACGTGACCGCACTCGGCGTTACACGGCTACTGGACGCCATACGCATCTGCGGGACCGGCTCCAAATTTTATCAGGCCTCGTCCAGCGAGATGTTCGGCAAGGTGCAGGAGACCCCCCAGAACGAGAACACGCCCTTCTACCCGCGAAGCCCGTATGCGGTGTCGAAGCTCTACGGCCACTGGATGGCGGTCAACTACCGGGAGAGCTACGGCATGTTCGTGTGCAGCGGCATCCTCTTCAACCACGAGTCACCCCGGCGCGGCATCGAGTTCGTCACCCGGAAGATCACTGACGGCGTCGCCCGGATCCATCATGGCATGCAAAAGGAGCTACATCTGGGTAACCTGGACGCGCGCAGGGACTGGGGCTTCGCCGGCGATTACGTGGAGTCCATGTGGCGGATGCTCCAGCACGATACGCCCGACAACTACGTCGTGGCCACTGGAGAGACTCACAGCGTCCGCGAGTTCTGCGAGATCGCGTTCGAGGAGGCGGGCCTGGACTGGGAGGATCATGTGAGAGTCGACCCGAAGTTCATCCGGCCGGCCGAGGTCAACCTGCTGCTGGGTGACCCGGCCAAGGCCAGGAAAGTACTGGGCTGGAAGCCGAAGGTATCGTTCGGGGAACTCGTCCGCATGATGGTGAAGAGCGATATCGAGCTCGTGCGCCGGGAAAAGATACAGTGACTGCTTTTATCCTATATTTACGGTGAGTGTCATGTCGTGGAAAGGCAAAAGCGTCCTCGTGACGGGTGCAAGGGGTTTCATAGGGGGATACCTGGTCGACGCGCTCCTCGGGGCGGGCGCAAGCGTGACCTCGCTCGGGATCGGCCCCGGGCCGAAAAGTGACGGCGCGAGGTGGATCTCCTGTGACATCACCGAGCCCGAGGCGCTTAAAGGGGTTTGCAAGGGCATCGACATGATATATCATCTGGCTGCCATCTCCAACGTGGTGAAGGCCATTGCCGATCCTGCCCTGGCGCTCAAAACGAATACGTTCGGCACTGTGAACCTCCTCGAAGAGGCGAGGTCATCAGGGGTAGGCAAGTTCGTCTACATGAGCAGTGCCCACGTCTATGGGGCGCCGGAGTACTTACCCGTGGACGAGAAGCACCGGACCGTCCCCCGGGAGCCCTATGCGGCGAGCAAGATCGCGTCCGAAGTGATCGTGGAGGCCTACGGCAACGCCTATGCCATGAAGAACGCCGTGATCCGGCCGTTCAATATTTTCGGCGTGGGCCAGGACGAAAGCTTCTTAATCCCGGGCGTCATCGCGCAGGCGCTGAAGGGTAAAATGATCAAGGTGGGCAACACCACGCCGACCAGGGACTTCCTCTACGTCGAGGACTGCGTCGACGGTCTCCTTGCCATCGGGGACCGGGGTACGGGGACATATAATCTGGGCTCCGGCAAGGAAATCCCCATCAGCAAGGTCGTGGAAGAGATCCGGGACTTGATCGACCCCGGCATACCCATCGTCAGCGATGAGGGCCGGATGCGCACGTCAAACGTGGAGATACCCAGGATGTGCGCAGATATATCAAAGCTAAGGACGCTCGGCTGGGACGCGAAGGCTGGCTTTAGGGAAGGCCTCGCCAGGACGATCCGGGGCGATCGTCCCGCAGTGAATTAAGATCATCAGTTGGGATCAAATGGGTGAAAAGCTCAAGGTCTGCATCGTCGGGCCATCAAAAAAATTCCTGAGCGGCATCAGCTATTATACGATACGGCTGGCCAACTCGCTATCAGGCGATTACGACGTGTCGGTGCTCTGCTTCAGGAACCTCCTGCCGAAGTTCATGTTCCCGGGCAGCAAGCACGTTGGCAAGGACCTGGCTAGCATAGACTATGGGGCCGGCGTCAAGGTGTTCAACGGCATGGACTATAATAACCCGCTGACCTGGTACCGGGCCTATAAATTCCTGAAAAGAGAGCGCCCCGACGTGCTCATCCT
>Ga0209039_10000820_pt1 | contig 29863 bp, 30 predicted proteins | sample BogFormECP12_OM1_FD_188238 | JGI IMG/M metagenome (GOLD analysis project Ga0209039, IMG submission 188238) | Bog forest soil microbial communities from Calvert Island, British Columbia, Canada - ECP12_OM1 (SPAdes) (version 2) | ecosystem: Environmental > Aquatic > Freshwater > Wetlands > Bog ... | reverse complement strand
ACTCGGCTTTTGACTTGCTTCATGATACTTAATTGTGGTATCTAATCCTCCAGAGTAATCCTAAGGAGGATATCAGATGCGTGGAGAAGACATCCATCAACAACGTCGAGACAGTCAAGCTGGAGAAGAAACCTCGGATGGCTGATTTCGCCATCTGGGCTACGGCTGCGGAATGTGCACTTGACTTCAAGAAAGGGGAGTTTATCCATGCCTACAACCGAAACCGGAAGGAAGCGAGCGACATCGCCCTCGAATCGTCTCCAGTAGCGACCGCAGTCTATGAGTTCATGCAAAAGAGGAACGAGTGGAAGTGCACGTTCGGCGAGTTGCTCTCTCCAATGCGCTTGCGCGTTCCAAACCCAACCTGAGAAATGCTGGCATCACGAATCAACGTCTGCCACGTGAGGCGGGGACGGGTAAGCGTCTCATCAGGTTGGAAAAGAGATCCGCGGCAGTGTCACAACCGTCGCAATCGTCACAGGCTCAGTTTGATCGAAAGTTGCGCGTGACGGTAGTTGTGACGGTAGGCGTGACAATGTTGGCGGCACGGAGACCGCATTTTCGGGGGGTTGTGACGATGTGACGGTCCGTGACGGTCGAAGCCAATCTAGGGACCCGCCAATACTGCCATCGGTTCCTGGGGAGATGAGCCGAACAAGCTCTTCGGGGTCCGATTGCCCGCGTAAGCGGCGGGCTTAATAGTCCATGAAAGCGGTGGGCCGAGTGGTGCACAAAACGACTTACGTGTGCTGCTCATGATGCCTCAAACCCGTGTGTCAGCATTCTGTCGGCTGGCAACACCACGGGGGCGAGCCTGACGGTGGCGACGGCCAGGCGCAAGACGGAAGCGCGAATCGTCGCGAGGTGACCGTGAAAGTTGAAACCTGAGAAAGTTGATACCATCCGGCCGCGCTTGCTGAACATCGGACAAGCTGCGGTATACCTAAACTGCAGCGTGAAAACGCTGCGCAGACTGGTAATGGAAAGGGCGGTTGCGTACTGCCAGCGGGCGTACAAAGCTCCCTTGTTCTTTGACATTAACGACCTGGACGCGTATATTATCCGCATTACTGCACGGTGATACATGCGCGTTTCAGCAGGAAGTCTGTACCGGCGCCGTGGCTCCACGTTCTGGTGGATGAAGTTCTACCTGAACGGGAAGCCCGTCCGGGAAACAACGGAAGAGACGGGTGAACCAGCCGCCGGCAAGGCAATGAGAAAGCGGATCACTGCCTTGGAGGCTGGTGAAGCCAGCATTGAGTTCCGCGGTTTGAAGGTTGCCGATCTCGTCCCGCTGATCGAGCGAGATTATGCTGACCGCCAACAGCGTTCGTGGGACCGAGTTGAGTACGCGTGGCGCTGTCACGTCGAGCCCTTCTTCGCACAGATGCGCGTTGAGGACCTCGGCTCCGATGACCGCGATGATTACGTCAAGAAAAGGCAAGACCAAGAAGCGTCCAATGCCACGATCAGCAAGGAACTTTCCTAGTATGCTTGAACTCGGCCGTCAGACCACGCCCAGGAAAGTCACCAATCCTTTCAAGTTCAAACGCCTGAACGAAGGCAATCCCCGCCAGGGATTCATCACCCAGGAACAGCTACGAAAGTTCACGAAGGCCTGCCACATAGCCAAGAACAGCTCGAGGGAGCAGCGCCATTACGCCGCCCTGGCGATTCTGGGCTACCACCTGGGTTGGCGCAGCAAGGAGCTGCGTGACCTGAAGGTTCGCCAGGTGGAACCCGAAACGAAGAGTGTTCGCCTTTACCGTAGCCAATCGAAGAATAAAGCCGGCAGGCTAATGAAGCTGGCAGCCGAGTGCGGAGATTGTCTCGCGCTACATGCAGGGCAAGAACCCGGACGACTATCTCATCACCCGATCGAATGGATTTCCCATCCGCAGCATCAAAGATGGCTGGCGTGAGATTGCCACCCGCGCTGGACTTCCGGGGATGATCTTTCATGATCTGCGCAAAACCGCCGCCAGGAACATGCTCAGGACAGGCGTGAGCGCCAGCGTAGTCATGGAAATCCTCGGATGGAAGAGCTTTGCGATGCTCCAGAGATACGACATTGTCTCGGAAGCAGACCTTGCAATCGCGGCGGATAAGCTTGACGCAGTCAAAGGAAATGGGCACAATCTTGGGCACATTAAGCTTTTCGATGGTCTTTCAGGTATCCAGAACTGGAAGGCTAAATACAAAGGAAAGAGTAAGTTAGTAGCATAAGGAAGTGCATGTGGGCTGGTGTTCACCCAGGACTTCAAATCCTGTGGGCCTGCCTATGGTGGGCCGGTCGGTTCGATTCCGACACACTTCCGCCAAAATCTTAAATGTAGTGGCTAGTGGTTAGTCTTTTGCTGCTCGCCACTAACCACGAGGCACTTTGGTCATGAGCCCAAGAAAGCGCAAGCCGTTCCAACGAACAATCGAGGTCAAACGCCAGGCACGGTTGCGCGTAGGTTCACCCCCTGCGGCGCAAACCCACCAGGACAGACGAAAGAAGCTGCCCAAACACAAGAAGCGAGTGGAGCAGGTAGAGCCAGAGATTGCCTAGTCGCGCGCCAAGGCGCGCACAACCCTTCTCAATCTGGATTACCGGGAAGGCTTGAACCAAGCCTAATTTCTCGACCCTCACCCCGGCTTGTATTCCGGGATTCCTTCGGTCGGAAGGAAGAGTGCCGGCGGGGTAGCGGAAAGCAATTGGGCCAGGGACTTCTGTATCGCCAGAAGGTCGGCCTTCGAGAAGCCTTCGCTGGAAATCTCAACGCGGCCATCCGCTTTAACCAGGAAGAGCGACGGCACATGGGCGAGACCGTAAGCTCGTGAAACCTCGTAGGGCGAGTCGTCAATCAAGATGGGGAACGTCACCCCGTAGGTGGCGGCAAATCGCCTGGCGTCCGGAGCCTTGTCCTGTACGACTCCCCAGATTTGCACGCCTTGTTCGCGCAGTTGCTGATAGATGCGTTCGAGGAATGGGAAAGTGAACTGGCAGGTGGGGCAGGAAACCTTGAAGAAGGCCAGCAAAACGGGGCCACTGGCAAGGGCCTCCGGCAACGCGAGGCACCCGCCGGTGGTCGTGGCAAGTTGAAAAGTCGGTGCGGTCTTCCCTGTGCTCAAAGCCGGCATCGATTTCGTTCCTGGCAATTTCGAGAAGCATTGTAGCAGAACGCGCAGCATCATTCCGCACCCGGGAGCCAGAAGCCAGGAGTCAGAAGCCCGCTCCTTCCATTCTGTCTCCTGACTCCTGGCTCCTAGTGGATATGCTTAACTTTCTTTTTCATATAATCCATCAGCAGGTATTGCCCAAGGGTATAAGGAGTGGTGAAGTAGGCTTTGCCGTGGCAGATTTCCGTCACCTTCTGAATGAAGTTAACCAGCCCATAATCGGCGGCGAGCATGAAGGTGTTAATCAGGATTCCGTTGCGGCGGCACCGCGCCACCTCGTGCAAAGTCTCTGAGACCACCAAAGGATCAAGCCCAAAGGCGTTCTTGTAAATCCGCCCATCTTCGAGCGTGAGCGCGGAGGGTTTTCCGTCCGTGATCATGACGATCTGCCGCATATCTTTCTTCTGTCGCGAAAGCAGGCGCTGCGCCAGCCGCAACCCCTCTCGCGTATTGGTGTAGTAAGGCCCCACGCGAACTCGCGCCAACTCCGAGAGCGGCATCTCTTCCGCTGAGTCATGGAAGAGGACGAGGTGCAGGGTGTCGCCCGGGTACTGGCTGCGAATGAGGTGGGTGAGGGCCATGGCAACTTTCTTGGCCGGGGTAAAGCGATCTTCCCCGTACAGGATCATGCTATGGCTGCAATCGAGCATTAACACCGTCGCGCAGGAGCTTTGGTATTCGCACTGGTGGACTTGCAAATCCTGGTAATCGAGATCGAGTGGGGTCTTCAGACCGTTGCGGCGAATCGCTGAAAGTAGGGTGGCATTGACGTCCAGATTCAGTGTGTCTCCGAATTCATAGCGGCGGCTGGACCCCTCGGATTCGACGCCAGTGGAAAGCTCGCGGGTATCATGCCGGCCAAAACTCGATTTTCCAAGCGAGCCCAGCAAGTCACGCAGAGTCTTGAACCCCAGAAAATCGAGGGCCTTGTCGGTGACCTCGAATCTGGCTTTGCCGTCTTGCGGTCCGGCGGAAGGATTTCCCTCCCGGTCCATAATCTGCCCCTGGCCGGGGTTGGGCTGCTCGACGGAGACGTAACCTTCTTCGGAAAGGTGCTGGAGCAGCTTGTTGATCTTCTCCGCCAATTCGGAGTTCTGATAGTCCTCCCAATTCTGGAGCATTTGTTGCAGTAACTCGTCAGGAATCTTTCCCTGATCGCGCAGGCCTTCCAGCAGCGCCTGATGGAGCTGCTCCATTGTCCGCTCGGAGTCCATTTCGTAAATGCTTTGGTACTGGTTGTAGAACCCGCTGTCGAGCAGGAAGTCCTGAAGCAACTGGAGCAGGTCTTCGGCACTGAGGTCGTCGAACGGGTCCGCGAGGTATTTGGAGTACTTGACGTATTTCATAATCGAAATTCGAAACACGAGACTCGAAATTCGAAAATCGAAAGTCGCCAAAGGACATCCGAGTTTCGAATTCCGAATTTCGATTTTCGCGTTTCAGCCCTTCCTAGTTCAGCGGACGGCGCCGCGGCGCCATCGGCGTGGGTTCCTCCGTCGGCCGCTCGCTGGGACGGTGTTCGGTGTGGTAACCCAATTCCTCGTTGCGGCTGATACGCTTCAGCGCGTACAGCCCTTCCAGAATGAACTCGCCGCTCGCGGCCAGCAGCGAAGGGTCGTCCTTGGCCTTCAACCCCAAAGTTTGAGTTTTCTCCAGCAGGCTCTGAATCTTTTTGAACTGCTGGAAAAGTTCTTCGGAGGATGAGTTGGGCGAATACCTCAGTGTGCCGCCGAGCTCGAACCACTGCACGACCGATTGAAGGGATACGTTGTCGAAGTGCTTCTTGAAAACCTTGGCGATGGCCTGGCGAATGACGTCGCGCGCGACGGTATCGGCGCCCCGCAACTCGCCCTCATATTCGAGTTCCAGCTTGCCGGTCAGGGAGGGCATGGAAGCGTAAATGTCGGCAGGGCGGGGGACGATCTTGGCCTCGTGGTGCTTTAGAGCGCGGCACTCTGCGCTGCTGATGGTGTTTTCCAGGCAAGTGATGGGCATGCGTTGGCTGACGCCGCTGCGTTTGTCCACGCGCTTGTCCGCCCGCGCTTCAAAGGCTATGGCCTCAATGATCTCGCGCATGAACTGCGGGATCACGAGGGGCTTTTCGCCCTTGCGGTCGGTCCAGGCTTCCTGCGCCGTGATGGCGAGGCCCTCTTCCAGCGTCGCCGGGTAATGGGTGCGGACTTCCGATCCGATGCGATCCTTCAGGGGGGTGATGATTTTGCCGCGCGCGGTGTAGTCTTCCGGATTGGCGGTGAAAACCAGCGCCACGTCGAGGGGTAAGCGCACCGGGTAGCCTTTGATCCGGACGTCCCCTTCCTGCATGATATTGAAAAGCCCCACCTGAATTTTGCCCGAGAGATCCGGCAGCTCATTGATGGCAAAGATGCCCCGGTTCGCGCGCGGTAAAAGGCCGTAATGAATCGTCAGTTCGCTGGCCAGGGTGTGCCCGCCGCGAGCCGCCTTGATGGGGTCGAGGTCGCCGATGATGTCGGCGATGGTCACGTCCGGGGTGGCCAGCTTTTCAATGTAACGTTGCTCGGGCTCGAGATAATCGATGGGGGTTGCGTCGCCCATCTCTTGCAAGCGTTCGTAGCACGCCCTGCAAAGGGGATGAAGAGGGTCGTCGTTGATTTCGCATCCGGCGATGATGGGAATAGCGGCATCCAACAGCGAGCTGAGCGAGCGCAGAATACGGCTTTTGGCCTGACCGCGAAGACCCAGCAGAATGAAGTTGTGTTTTGAGAGGATGGCGTTGACGATCTGGGGTGTCACCGTGTCGTCAAAGCCGATGATGCCGGGAAAGAGGGCGTCGCCCACAGCAAGCTTGCGGAGAAGATTGGCACGCATCTCGTCTTTGATGCTGACACTCTGGTAATGAGACTTCTTCAGCTCGCCCAGCGTTTTTAGTTTTTGCATTTTGCCCCAGCCCCAAATTCATTATAAGCCAGAGTGCAAGCTAACTCAATGAGGGGCGCGCTCTAAAATCTCAAATCTCGAATCTCAAATTTCAGACAACAGATTTCAAGCCAGAAATCTCAAATCCCGGGCATGACACCTCAAGTTTGAATTCTCAAATCTGGGATTCCAAGAGAGAATTCACCCATTGCGGACGTGGCCGTTCCTGCAATCGGAATTTTCAAATCTGAAATCGCCCGTGACCGTTTCCGCCGGCTTGTTTTTGGGATTCCTGTACTTGATCAAGCTGATTGAGGAGAATTTCAAGGGCACGCTGAACCAGCGTGCGGCGTTCCGACTCGTTGCGGAGGGTCAGGAGTTGCTGTTTGAAGTCGAGGTCGAGCGGGAGCGCGGCGGCGAGGCGAAAGGAAAGATAACGGTAAGGACGAGGGACGTGAACCGGCATTTCCGCGGCGTGGCGCAGCTTTCGCATGGCGTCGCGAAAGCGCGCGATGACAAGTTCTGCCGCCGCGTCGCTGAGGGCGTCCGGTCCCTCGTCTTCGAAATAATCGACCGCGCCTCGCAGGTAGGGCCGCTCGTCGTTGGTCAGCAGAATTTCAAAACGGCGCTTGCCGACCGTCAGGATATCCATCCGGCCATCTTCATACTGGCGCGTCAAGTTGACGATGCGCGCGGTGCAGCCCACGGCGCTGACGGCTTGCCCTTTCAGCAGCACCACTCCGAATTCCTGCTGGCCTTCTCCCGCGGCTTTGGCTTGAAGGCACTCGCCAATCATCGTCTTGTAGCGGTCTTCAAAGATGTGGAGGGGCAGGGGTTCTTCCGGAAGGAGCACTGCTTCGAGCGGAAACAGAGGCAGCAGATCGTTGTCCATGGCCATTCTCCATCGGTAGAGGCGGTCGGATAATCGGGAGATCCGATCGTCGAATCACCCCATGGTATTTGGTCAACGTAGCGACGCGAATTCCTTTCCATCCCAGGGGCACGCCTTCTCGATGTTAACGGCATCGACCGCTCGATCCCTTCCGAAAACGAAAAACTCTACCTTCCCTTTCCATACCGGCTCTTGCCCTTTGCCGTTGGGGCGGAACGTTACCTCCCCGGTGGTTACCGTTCCCGGCGCGCCAATGTTTCGCTCCGGCGGTTGGAGGATTTGCATTTTGGAGCTGTATTGCGAAAGATTGTGGAATTCGATGGGCGCTTGCCACACGACTTGAAACTGGCCACCCGCAATTTTTCGAATGCGCAGGTTGGCGCCATAAGTTTGCGCCTGCTCGCGGAAGGGTTCTTTGGTAATCACGCAATCGCTTCCATCGCCCAGCAGGTCGCGGGCTTCCAGGGAAGTAATTCCGGCGTTCATTTCACTGATGGGAATATTCAACGCCGCGCCGGGTAAATACTTTCCCTGACTGGCGGTGAAGATGACGAGTTTGGCCATTGACAGTGGCATGGTGACCACGTAGCAGAGCAGCGCCGGCGGGCTTTGTGCTTGCCGCACCAGGAATCTGGCAATACCCGTGTGTTCGGCGGTGAAATCCTCGAGGTAGGGAGCGCCGAGCAAACGCAACAATTCACTGTCCAACGGGTAGGATTCCGGGGGCTTCAGGTCAGACGAGTTTATCTCCACCCACCCTAGTTCCGATTTTCCCGTCTCCAAATTGAGCGCCCGCAGTTGGGCAAACTTGGCGCCATGTTTTTCCTTCGTTTTGAAGACCGGGAGCAGCGCTCCGCGGGCGAGACTACGAGAAGCCTTTTGCAAGTCGCCCATGGATACCGAAAAACTGTGGGAGCCCGCCTGGAGATCGAGCCATCCGATCGGAGCAGGGGGTTCAGGTTCCGCGGTCGGTTTCTTCTCCTTTGCTGCCACGGCCCAAGGCAGGGCAACACCAGCCACCAGCACAGCTAAGAGGGTTCGGGTTTTCATAGCAATACCTATTGTTGACGAGGCGCGGGAGTTTGACAAACACATTTTCACGTCTTAGACTGAGTCGCGAGGAATTAGCTCCGCCCTCGTCAAGAGCTCGCGGAGCTTTTGTTTTTTTGGGGCCTGCGGAATGCGGAAATTTTCTGCTAAAAATCGAAGCGGTCTCCCGGCGGCCTCCGTGCCGGAAGGCGGGTGCAGGCGGCTGGTTGCCACGAAGCTCCCCGGTGTTCTTTTCGTGGCGCTCCTCTCATCCGCGAGTGCGATCTCCGCACGTTTGGTGACCGACCAGACGGGCCGCCGGGTGAATTTGCCGGATCATCCGCGCCGCCTGGTTTCGATTGCGCCCAGCATCACGGAAACCTTGTTCGAGATGGGGCTTGGGGACTGGGTGGTGGGCGACACGGATTATTGTGACTTCCCCCCGCAGGCGAAGGCCTTACCGCATGTGGGCGCCCTGCTCAATCCCAATCTGGAGAAGATCGTGGAGCTCAAGCCCGATCTGGTCTTGGGTACCGATGAGGCCAATCGCCGCGAGACCGCTGACCAGCTTGAACGTCTTGGCATCCCGCTTTATGGAGTGACAGCGCATACGGTGGAAGGCGCCATTCAGTCTCTGGAGGACTTAGGACACATTCTGGATTGGGACCAGCCTACGCAGAAGCTCGTTTCGAGCCTGCGCGCCAGGGTGGCCGCCGTCGATAAACAGGTGCAAGGACAGCCCCGGCTGAAGGTGCTTTTTGTAGTCTGGTACCGCCCCCTCATCACGGCGGGAAACCAAACCTTCATTTCCAATGTCATCCGGCGGGCAGGGGGCGTTTCCATCAGCGACGACCTCAAGGGCGAATGGCCGCACATGGGTTTGGAGGATGTCCTGAATCGGGCGGCTGATGTCATTTTATTTCCCCAGACGGATGCCTTCGCCCCCGGGCTCGACGAGTTTCAAAAGCTGCCGGGATGGCGAGATTTGACGGCGGTAAAGAATCACCGCTTATACTTCGTTTCCGAAACCATCATGCGGCCCAGTCCTCGCCTGATCGATGCGCTGGAAGAACTGGCAAGGATTCTGAGAACAGTGAATAGTGAACAGTGAACAGTGGACAAACGTAGGGGCGGCCGTTGTGCCGGGCCTTGAGCAACCACGAAGGTTGCCTCTACGAACGGTCTGCCCACTATCCACTGTTCACTATCCACTGTACACTGCATTACCATGACTCTTTCTCCCACCCGAAGAAACGTGTTGTTGCTGCTGCTGGCGTTGGCCGCGGCGCTCATCCTGATTGACTTCGGCGCTTTGGCGCTGGGGGGCGTTCATCTCTCTCTGGGCGAGGTATGGTCGGGACTGCTGGGCGCGCATCCGGGATCGGAAGCAAGGGTCATCGTGCGCGACATTCGCCTTCCGCGCATCCTTCTAGCGATGCTGGTGGGCGCGGCCCTGGCGGTTTCGGGAACGGGGCTGCAAGCCCTGCTGCGAAATCCCCTGGCGGACCCCTACGTCCTGGGAATTTCGAGCGGCGCGGCGCTGGGCGCGATTGTGTCCCTGTGGATTGGCGGGCGGATGGCGGCGGCGACTCCGCTCACCGCGTTTGCGGGGGCGGTTCTGACCATGTCCTGGGTCTACTTGCTCGGGCGGCGCGCGGGACGGCTTTCAAGCTACACGCTTCTGCTGGCGGGAGTGGTGACGGCGTCGTTCCTTTCCGCCATGATCCTCTTTGTGCTGACGCTGCTCTCCACCCGCGACGTGCGGGGCACGGCGTTCTGGCTTATGGGCGACCTGAGCGTGGTCACGGACGTGCAGATTCGTTTCCTTTCCCCTGCCATCATCCTGGCGATCCTGGCGCTCTACGCCTTCTCCAAGGATTTGAATGTGCTTCTGCTGGGGGAAGGGGAGGCGGCGCACCTGGGTGTGAACGTGGCGCGCGTGGAAACGGCGGTCTACCTGCTCGCCTCGTTGCTGACGGGCTTGGCCGTCTCGGTGAGCGGAGCGATTGGTTATCTGGGATTACTGGTGCCGCACCTGGGGCGGATGCTGGTGGGCAACGACCATCGCACTCTCATCCCCACGGCGGCGTTTGGCGGCGCTATCATGTTGGTGCTCTCTGACACGCTGGCGCGCACGGTGGTCTCTCCGGCGGAACTGCCCGTGGGCGCTGTCACCGCTGTGGCCGGGGCACCGGTCTTCATTTATCTGCTGCGGCGCACCTCTGGGTAGGTGTCAGGTATCGGGTTTCAGGTGTCAGCGGAAGGAAAAACAAGGCAAAAGTCAAAACGCAAAAGGGAAGGGCCGAAATTCGAAAATCGAAACTTGAAAATCGCAGCGAGTTTCGAATGGGGAGAAGAACAAATCAAAAGGCAAAGCTGGAAAAGTGAAGAACAAGTCAAATGGCAAAGCCGACCGACCCACGATCGTTTTTGGGGTTCAACTTTTGCCTTTTGACATTTGCGCTTTGCCTTTTGACTTGCTTTTCTATGACTGAGCCTGTAACCACCACGATTGACTCCACCGCAAAGGGTACGGGCGAACTCATCGCCGATGCCGTCAGCTTCCGCTTTGCCCAATTCGCCCTCTCGCCCATCAGCCTGAAGGCTCGCGCCGGCGAGCTGATGGCCATTATTGGGCCCAACGGGTCAGGAAAATCCACGCTGCTGGATATTTTGAGCGGACACTTGAAGCCCAAGACCGGGGGAGTTTTTCTGGACGGCCAAAACCTGCACGGCCTTTCCCCTCGGGAGCGTGCCCGGAAAGTCGGCTTGGCGCGGCAGGATACGATTTTGCTGTTTTCGTTCGAGGTGCAGGAGTTTGTTCGTCAGGGGCGGCATCCGCACCTGGGCAACAGCCTGTTTGAGAGCCCGGAAGACGACCGCTGGGTAGCATGGGCTCTCGAGAAAACCTGCCTCCAGGAATTTGCTTACCGCCGGGTGATGGAAATGAGCAGCGGGGAATTCCAGCGCGCGGTTTTGGCCCGCACACTGGCGCAACGGCCGCGCTTGGTTCTGCTCGATGAGCCCACCGCGAACCTGGATATCGGTTACCAGGTGGAGATGTTCCGCCTGCTCCGCCAGCTTGCGAAATCGGAAAACTTCATCGGTATCGTCGTGACCCACGAACTCAATTTGGCGGCGGAAATGGCGGATTATGTGGTGCTGCTCGAAGGCGGAAACTGCCTCCGCCAAGGAAAGGCGGAAGAGGTTTTCCAGGCGGATTTGTTGAGCCGCGCCTTCCGCACTCCCGTCCTTGTTGACAAGAATCCTTCCAGCGGCCGCCCCCGTGTGACGTGGGTCGCGCCGTAACCGCTCTCCGCGGCGGCAGCTTGCCTCATGAGCGGATCACGAGGACCTCCAGAGGAATTATAGATACTTCTGAGCTACCTGGCGGAACTGGGCAGCGCGGACGTCTACCGCGTCGAACCCGTCGCGCATCGTCACCCCAAACGCCGAGCCTAACCCAGGGTCGCATACGCCGATACCGATATTGATGGCGCGCGCCAGCAGGGCGTCAGTTTGGGGCAGCATACCTTTCCAGTACTTTGGCTCCGGCCCCGTGTACAACGGGCAACGGAACGGGCAACCCTCCGCGATGGGCGTCCGCTTTTCCAGGATCTGCTCCATGTTCGAGTACACGTGCCAGCCCGAATCCGCCACCACGCGCGTGCCCAATTCCTCCGCCACCTGCCGGGCGATGTGCTCGGAGGGGAGAAACACGGTCAGCAAGGTGGCGCATTCGCCCTGGGGGTCAGTGATTTCGCGGAATTCCAATCCGCGCAGATCGGCGATCGCCTGCTTGAAGCGCTGCTTGTTCGAGTGCAGGTGCGCCAGGATGCTTCCCAGCTTGTTCAACTGTGCCAGCAGCACCGCCGCCGCCAGTTCGGTCATGCGGAAATCCAACCCCACAAAGGGCCGGCGTCCCACTTCCACCCCCGTGCGCAGGGGCGAGTGCCCCTGGTCGTGAAGGCCGAAGTACCGGCGGTAGGCCGCCTCATCACGCGTCACCACCATGCCCCCATCGCCTGCCGTGATGGTCTTGTAAATGTTGAAGCTGTAGGTGCCGACATCCCCAATGGAGCCTACGGCGCGGCCCTTGTAGCGGGCGCCAAACGCTTGCGCACAGTCCTCGATTAGCAGGAGTCTGTGCTTGTCCGCAATGGCCTTCAACTCGTCCAGCCGCGCCGGGTTGCCGAGCATGTGCACGGCCATGATGGCCTTGGTGCGCGGCGTGATCTTGCGTTGCACATCGGCGGGGTCCAGATTGAGCGTGCGGTCTACCTCCGCCAGGATCGGAACCGCTCGCGCGTAAATGATCGACGAGATGCTGGCAATGAAGGTGTACCCCGGTACAATGACCTCGTCGCCCGGACCCACCCCCAGCCCGATCAGCGCCACCAGCAGCGCCGAGGTTCCCGAGTTCATCGCCACAGCGTAGGGCAGGCCGACTCGCTTGGCTACTTCCTGTTCAAATTTGCTCACCTTGGCCTTGAACCCAGGGTCATCGCTGCTCCCGTAACGGTACAGACGCCCCGCTTCCAAAACCTCCAGCAGCTCCTTCTTTTCCTCTTCCCCGATTAATTCCGAACCCGGACCTGGCATCGTTATCCCTCCTTATTGATTCGTCGCCCCTGACGTCAACAGCGATTTTACACTAAGTCGCGGGTCGCCAGTGTAGACGAAAATGCGCGAAGCGCCTTGGAATAACTCTGCACACTCCGCTATTCCGAGACAGTTCTGCAACGTGCCGCAAATAGGCCAGTTGCTGTGGTGATGTTGATGTCTGCGATCAGCAATCCTTCCTCACCGTAGGGCTGGTAGCTGAGGAGTGTCCCATCTGGACGGACGATCGCCGACGTGGTCGGAGAGCCGGGACTCGCGCAATTGACGGTGGCGAAATAGCAGGTGTTCTCGGCGGCGCGGCACAGGGCCGCCTTTTCGTGAAATGTATTCGCGGGATCGGCGAAGGCCACTGGCCGGTAAGAACCGGGCTCCGCTTCATGAAAGTGCGGGTGAAACACAACGTGAGCTCCACGCCGGACGGCCCAGCGGACGGTCTCTGGATACCGCCAGCCTTCGTGGCAGATCACCACACCGAAAGTCAAGGGGCCGGCTTGAAAGACGCGGCGGCCAGAGCCGGGTGTGTAGGTGCCCTCTTCGGAGGGATCGATCTGGACCTTATCCTGAAAGGCCGCGACCGATCCGTCCTGATCGATAACCAGGGCGGTCGCTAACAGTGCGCCGTCCACAACGCGTTCCGTTCCGAGAACGACGTTGATGTTTGCCTTCGCGGCGGCTTCGGCGATGACGGACCAGGCGCGTTCGAGGAATTCGGGATCGGGAGGCGGCACGGGCTTGCCGATTCCTCGGTAGCCGGGGATGAAGCATTCCGGAAAGCAGATGATCCGTGCTCCCTTGATTGAGGCTTGATCGATGGCCTGCTCGGCGAGGCTGATCGACTCCTCGGGAGTGGCTGGGAACCTGATATTGGCGAGTGCGATTCGAAACGGGTTCACGAGTTTCCCTCTGGAAAAGAGTTCCCCACCGTAACAGCTATCGCGGGTTCGGCCTCATTGTATTGCAAATGAACCACTTGCAGCGAGAAAACGCCGCACGTTGTAGGCAAGCTGGGTCAGTTATTACCTATCCATACATAAACTTCTTGACACCGAAGGTCCACGATTCGTATATTGGAGGCTATTGTGCTTGTACCGTTGGGCGCGGCACGAGCCTATGGCTCACCACGGCGAGCGCCACCTCCCCCTGTGCATGGAGATTCCACATGGCTTTGAGGAAAAAACGGCGATAAGCGACAAGAGAGTGGCCGTCAGAGAAACAGACGGGAGGCGCTCGGGTGGTCCGTGCCACTCCCGAGGGGCGCGAGCGGAATTCGCGGTGCCCCGCACGCGCCGCGGGTTCTATTCCCCGCCTTGAAAGATCAAGCTTTGCAAGACTCCTCGCTATCCTTGAATGTTGATGAAAAAATGGAACTTAGCGAAAAATCGAGAGAATGGCGACGGCCGTGGCAGGAAATCCAAGCCTTTGAAAATAAGGCAGTTAATGAAAACCCGCATGGAGGATGCGAGAGGGCGAAGGGGAACCCCCTCGCAATCCTTGAATATTGCTGAAAATACAATAGGTTAGCGGAGAATCGAGAGGATGACGATCGCCGTAGCGGAAATTCAAGTCATTGAAAATAAGTAAGTTAAATAAAACACATTTCGCCAAGGGGGAAAAAGGGGAAATAAAAAATCGACCCTTCAAAATTCTATGTTAATGAAAATAAATGAGATAAAAAATTGATTTGAATCAAATTCGCGCCGAACCTTGAATGTTATAGAAAAATATACTACTTATCGCCTAGAACCTTGAATGTTATTGAAAGGGAAGGGGTAAGAAGGTTTAAGACGCCACGTGCCAGGGGTGGAAATCGGGATTCGGAGTTCGGGGCGGAAAGGTGGGCAGGACGAGATCCTTCGCGGCTGCTCAGGATGACAGTGCGGCGCATGGTGCCGACATACAAGCCCCCGCACCTGACACTACCGCACATCGGTCGGCAGGAGCGAAGATCAAGATGCGGGATGAGTACCGTCGAAGTGCCGCCGATTAACCATCAACTCGGCCGCCCACAATCCCCCATATCGGTTAGCGGTAGTGCGAGGTGAGAAGATGAATCAATTTGTTGACTTCGCAAATCGCAAATCACAGATCATTCAAGCACCCGATGGCCGGACCGCAGGTACCCTATGGGCCAAGGAAAAGCCGCGGACCTTTAAAACAGGCCCGCGCTACAGGTGCTTTGCCATTGCCCTTCGTGGGCGGGTGGGGGCTGTACCGGAAGCGTGTATAATAAACGGCTGGGCTGAGTGGCATGGCCATCTTGGCCATGGCTGTCCACGGGCGGGACGCCGATGAATCGGGGCAGGCTGCCCGTACGACCGAATCCGCAGCAAGGGAATTCTTTCATGACTGTTGCCACCGTGGCGCGCACGAAATATGAGGCGGTGATTGGCCTCGAGGTCCATCTGCAACTTCTGACGAAGTCCAAAATCTTTTGTTCCTGCTCGACGCATTTTGGCGACCCGCCGAATTCCAACGTCTGTCCGGTGTGCCTGGGTCTGCCGGGGGCCCTCCCAGTGTTGAACCAGGAGGCCGTGACGATGGCGATGAAGACAGCGCTGGCGCTGAACTGCGCCATCAATCCCCAGTCGCGTTTTGCCCGGAAGAATTACTTCTATCCCGACCTGCCCAAGGGGTATCAGATTTCGCAATACGACGAACCGGTCGCCTCGGATGGGTGGATCGACATCGAGGTGGATAAAACCCGCAAGCGCATCGGGGTGACACGTGTCCACCTGGAAGAGGACGCGGGCAAATCGCTCCACGAAGGGTTCCCCGATTCCGATACCAAGTCTTACATCGATTTGAACCGCTCGGGGGTGCCGCTCATTGAAATTGTGAGTGAGCCCGACCTGCGTACTCCCGACGAGGCGTTCGAGTACCTCACGCGCCTGAAGACCTTGTTGCTCTATCTCGATGTTTCCAACTGCAACATGGAGGAGGGAAGTCTGCGCTGCGACGCTAACGTGAGCGTACGGGTGGCGGGCGCCACAGAATTTGGGGTAAAGACCGAAGTTAAGAACCTGAACTCCTTCCGCTTCCTGCAAAAGGCCCTGGCGTATGAGATTGACCGCCAGATAGAAATCGTGGAAGGGGGCGGGACCATTCAGCAGGAAACGCGCCTCTGGGACAGCCGCGAGCAGCGCACCTACGGGATGCGTTCGAAGGAATTCGCGCATGACTATCGCTACTTCCCGGAGCCTGATCTGCTGCCCTTGGTGATTACGGAAGAGTGGAAAGCGCAAGTGCGGCAGTCCTTGCCGGAATTGCCGCAGACTCGCGAAGAACGTTTCATGAAGAATCTCAGTTTGCCCCCGCAGGACGCGGCCTTGCTCACGGTTTCCAGGACAATGGCGGAATTTTTTGAAGAGGTTGTGAAAGCCGGCGGGGAACCCAAACTCGCGGCGAACTGGCTACTGAACGAGTATCCTTTTCTGTTGCAAGAGGCTAAGGTCGCGTTCGTTGATTATCCTGTCGCCGCGGCGGATTTCGCCAAACTTCTCACCTTGGTGGAGCAGAAAACAATCTCTGGCACCATGGCCAAGGATGTTCTTCGCGAAATGATCACTGCCCGCAAAGGGCCGGGCCAGATCGTGGCTGAGAAGGGACTTCAGCAGATCAGCGACGTGGACAAACTCGCTGAAGTCGCGCGCGAAATCATCGCTGCCAATCCCAAGCAAGTGGAGCAATTCCGCAAAGGCAAGACAGCTACGCTAGGATGGTTCGTCGGACAGGTCATGAAGGCCACGCGCGGCCAGGCTAATGCGCAAATGGTGCAGGATGTGCTGAAGAAGGAATTGGAGTGAATCGAGTCGTCCGTGGTCAGTTGCAGTCCGTAGAGAGCGACGAAAGTCGAAAATCGAAACTCGCGAACGGCTCATCGAATTTCGAGTTTGGATTTTCGAATTTCGATCGAGACAACGGACAGCTTGGAGGAGGTACTCATGCTCAAGGTAGGAGACCAAGCGCCGGCTTTTTCATTACCGGCCGACTCCCGGGGTAAGATTTCGCTGGACGCTTTTAAGGGCAAGACTCTCGTCCTTTTCTTTTTCCCCAAAGCGGACACCCCCGGTTGAACCAGCGAGGCGAACCAGTTCCGTGACGCCAAAAAAGAACTGGACAAGCTCGGAGCAAGGGTTCTGGGGGTAAGTGGCGATACCGTGGAACAATTGCAGAAGTTTCGTGACAAGTACAAGCTGAACTTTCCCCTGGCGGGGGATACTTCCCACACCATGCTGGAGGCTTACGGGGTGTGGCAGGAAAAGAACCTGTACGGCCAGAAGTCGATGGGAATCGTGCGCACCACTTACATCATTGACCCCGAGGGAAAGGTTCGGAAGGTTTTTCCCAAGGTGAAGGTGGAGGGCCACGCCCAGGAAATTCTGGCAGCACTGAAATCCTGAAAGGTTCCGCCGGACCCGCTAGGCAGACACGGGGGGGAGCGCCGGCGCCAGTGGTTGGCTATGCTTATAGCCCATCGTGGGGTGATAGCAGTAGATCACGTGCAGGGTTCCGGTCTTGAGGAGGGGGAAGGAGACGTCCTCCTCGGCCCATCCTTCCGCCGTCAGGATCTCCTCAAAGGGTTTGATCTCATCGCCCTTGCGTTCCAGGAGGTCTCTTTGGAACTGTTGGTAGGCATCCTCCCCCAGAGTCACCACCGTTTGCAGGTTGGGGAACTGTTTCAACTCGTCACGCAAATGCCGCGCGCAATAGGTGAGGGCCTTTTCCGGGACGCGATCATGTTGGATGTGGCAGCGCAAGGCATCGGTCAAGACGAACGCCTGCTTGAAGTTTTCAAAGCTTTCCGCTCCCAACAGTGAGTAAAGCGCCGTGGCGAAGGGGGTGGGGCGCTCGGGATGTTTGTAGAGATAATTGTCGGGGTTCATGGGTGCGTCGCGGCCGATCACCACTACCCGGACGCGGTTCAAGTCAGGGTAGTCGCGCTTCAAGTACTTGGCCAGGAATTCGCGGGGAGGAATCATCACGGAGGACATGGCGGCGCAATCACGGCAGGTTTCAATTCGCCGGCACAGCGCTTCGATTTCCAGGCCGGGGATGCGCGCGCCGGCGTCGATGACCGGGCGCGCGGCAAAGGCCAGTTGCAGGAGAAGTTCCGGGCTCGCTCCGGGCGGGCCAAATATCAGATTGTCAATCAGCCGCACGGAGCCCACCCGAGCCGCGATCAGGGCCACGGTGCCTGCCGAAACCCGCTCCACGGGCTCGAGGTGCAAAGGATTGACGAGCGCCAGGTAATCCAGCGCCACCTGCGGTTCTTCCTCCACGACCTGCCGCATGATTTTCAGCAACTTCTTGGCCTGGACTTCCCCGGCCTGAACGAGCGTCTCGCCGTGGCTAAGGCTGCGGTGCAGCACGGTCGCGGCCTGGCGCGCTTCACGGCTGAGCAGGGCATTGCGGGAACTCAGCGCCAGGCCGTCGGCCTCACGCACGATGGGGCAAATCACCAGCCGCACGCTGAGGTTGAGGTCTTCCACCAGCCGGCGAATGATTTGGACCTGCTGAAAATCCTTCTGTCCAAAGTAGGCGACGTCGGGCTGCAGCAGGTTGAACAACTTCAGGACAATGGTGGTGACGCCGCGGAAGTGGCCGGGCCGCGTCGCACCCTCGAAGGGCGCAGCGAGCTTGCCCGGCTCGACAAAGGTATCGAATTCCAGCGGATAGATCTCCTCCTCGGGAGGAGCAAAAATCCCATCCACGTTGAGCGCGCGGAGGGCCTCGACATCTTTCTCGAGGTCGCGCGGGTAACTCGTAAAATCCTCTCCCGAGTTGAACTGTGTGCGGTTAACAAAGATCGAGACCAGCATGGTGTCACACTGCTGCTTGGCCCGGCGAATAAGACTCTGGTGGCCTTCGTGCAATGCTCCCATGGTGGGCACCAGTGCCAGCGACCTGCCGCGCGCACGCAGTTCTCGCACGTAGCTTTGCAGGTCCGAAACCGAGGTTATCAGCCGGGTGTGCATTCTCGTCGAGTTCAGTCGAGAGCCCGCCAGCGATGGCCGTCCGGGAGCACTGCAGGAGTGCGGGCCGAGCGGCAGGCCAGCATACTCCGTATGGGAAGCAGTTCAGCCCGTGCGGGTTGTTTCCTTTTCAAATTGCTCTCGCACGGCGGGGGTCCAGTGATACGACTCGCGGTCGTCGGGGTAGCGGCCTTCCGCGACGTCGGCGCGAAAACTGATCAAAACCTGGTGAAGCAGTTCGCGAAGGTTGGCGTAACTACGCACGAACTTCGCGGCGGGCAGGTAACTGAGTCCTACCAAATCGTGAAACACCAGCACCTGGCCATCGCAGTCGGGGCCCGCGCCGATTCCGATGGTGGGAATCCGCAAGCGGCGGGTGATAATGCCGGCGAGTTCACGGGGGATTCCTTCCAGCACGACGGCAAAAGCTCCCGCCTCCTCCAACGCTTCGGCATCCGCCATCAGTTCGGTGGCGGAATCGAGGGTCTTGCCTTGCACTCGATAGCCCCCCAGCGCGTGAATGGATTGTGGGGTCAAGCCGATGTGCCCCATCACGGGAATTTGCGCTTCCACGAGTTTTCGCACCAGCCGGGCGCGTTTCCGCCCGCCCTCCAGTTTTACGGCCTCCGCGCCACCTTCCTTGAGAAAGCGGATCGCGCTGGCCAACGCTTGTTCGTTGCTGACGTGATAGGCGCCGTAAGGCAGATCAACCATCAGCAAGGCCCGGCGAACTCCCCGGCGCACGGCTCTTAGGTGATGAAGCATTTCCTCAACAGTCACCGGTACTGTTGAATCATACCCCAAAACGGCTTGAGCAAGCGAGTCACCAACGAGAATTATTTCGACTCCCGCCTCGTCCACCAGACGCGCGGCCGAGTAGTCGTAAGCTGTCAAGCAGGTGAGCTTCTCTCCTCGCAACTTCCGTTCGAGGATGACTGGGACGGTTACTTTGCTCACGGCCTGAGAATTCTGGTCCATGGCATTGCTCCTTGATTCAGAGGCTAAGACTTAGAGGTCGACAATTCAAAGTGATGACTCCCACTCTATATTCAGAATTCAGCGTACAAATAAAAGACCCTCTCGGTCGCAGGAGGTCATTCCAACGCTAAGTGCGTAGCGTCCGGGGGCCCGGGAGGACCTCCACCCGCCTGGACGGAGAGGGTCTTCAAAACTCGGAGCTTGCTCGCGAGCGCGGAATTCGCGCCTCCGTGCTTTGGCGCGAGCCGCCCGTTGCACCCGTCTCAGTCCGCAGATGCGGATCCAAGCGGCAAGAAATACTGTGTGCCCGTGACCGGCTGGTTCAAGCGCTGCAGGAGTCCCTGGAAATCTTCGTTCCGGTCGACGAAATCGATCTCGGACGTTTGGATCACCAGCAAGTCACTGGACTTGTAATGGAAGAAAAAGTGCTCATAGGCATTCACGACCGCTTGCAAGTAATCATCGGAAATGCCAGGTTCGAACGGCACATTCTTCTTCTCGATTCGCTTTCTCAACGCCTCCGGTTTCGCCTGTAAGTATATCACCAAATCGGGGATGGGGACTTGTTCGGCAAACATTTCGTAATACTGATCGTAGACCTTAAGTTCCGCGTCGTTCAGATTCAGATAGGCAAAGATCTTGTCTTTCTCAAAAATGTAATCGCTAATGATGACCCGGTCGGTTTGTGCCGCCATGTCGAGGGCATGCCACTGCTTGAAGCGTTGGATGAGAAAGTGGAATTGCGCCTGAAATGCCGCACCCGGCTTCTCGCGGTAAAAGGCTTTCAGAAAAGGGTTGTCTTCGTCGTCACGAATGCGAGAGGCCTGAAGGCGGTCCGCCAGAAGATCGGCGAGAGTGGTTTTTCCCACTCGTATCGGGCCTTCGATGGCGATGAAGCGCAGGGGCTCGTGCAAGTGATTCATTGGATCATTAATTCTTTGAAGCATTGACTCAACATGCCATTGGGTTTCTTGCTTTCGATATAGCTCGATGACTCAATGATTCAATCACTCAATCTTGTAGCGGACCACCTGGCTCAAATCCGGCGAGTCCTGGAGTATCTCCGTCACGGTTCTTTTGCTGACCGGGTGCCGCGTGGTGGGCGCCAACTCCCGCAGCGGGACCAACACAAATCGCCTTTCGTTCATGCGCTTGTGGGGAATGGTCAAGACCGCGGTCCGCATCACCACATTCTCGTAAAGGAGGATATCAATGTCAATCGGTCGCGGGCCTTTGCTGACTCCCGGGCGCCGTCCGAGAATCCGCTCCACGGATTTGACGGCCTTCAGAAGCTGCATCGGCATGAACTCCGTCGACGCTTCCACGGCGCAGTTCAAGAACCACGCCTGCGGCCCGAAATCGACAGGCTCGGTTTTATAAAACGACGAGACCCGTTGAACCTTCACCCCGGCTTTGCCGAGTTCTTCCTGGGCGCGCCGGAGATTTGCCACCCGGTCTCCCCGATTCGATCCGAGCGAAAGATAGACCTGCTTGCTTGTCCGTAAGTCAGTGCGAGCGGAGGGTAGGGGAGGATTCGTTTCAGCCAACATGAATACCTTGGTCAGACGGATGCGCAGCTCAATCAAACAGCGTTCGTGGGCCGCTGCCGGGCAAGGGCAAATTCAAAAGCCGGTATGCCGGCTCATTGGCCTTCCGCCCGGATTTGGTGCGGCTGACGAAGCCCTGTTGCAGCAGGTAAGGCTCAACCATATCCACGAGCGTATCAACTTCTTCATTCAACGTGGCGGCGATGGCTTCCACCCCGACGGGCCCCCCGTTGTAAATGCGAATAATCGTGGAGAGGAAATTCCGGTCGAGGTCGTCCAGGCCATGGTCATCCACACCTTCGAGCTTCAAGGCTTCGCTGGCGACGCGGGAATTGATCGCGCCGTCGGCTTTGACATCGGCGAAATCGCGAACCCTTCGCAGCAGGCGATTGGCAATTCTCGGTGTTCCACGCGCGCGGCGGGCGATTTCCGTGCCGCCGGCTTCATCGAGTTGAGCGTGGAGAATTCCCGCGGAACGGCGAATGATCTTGCGGAGGTCGTCTACTGTGTAGAACTCGAGGTGATAAAAGAGGCCGAAGCGGTTGCGCAGCGGCGCGGAAAGGCTGCCGGCCCGGGTGGTCGCGCCCACCAGTGTAAACCTTTTGAGAGGGACGTTGATGGTTTTGGCGAACATCCCTTTGTCGACCACAAAATCCACCTTGTAGTCTTCCATGGCCGGGTACAGGAATTCCTCAATATTGGCGGGCAAGCGGTGGATTTCATCGATAAAGAGGATGTCGCCCTCGCCGAGATTGGTGAGGATGCCCATCAGGTCGCCGGTTCGCTCCAGGGCCGGCCCCGACGTCGTGGTGATCTTCGACCCCATGACGTTGGCAATAATGTAGGCAAGCGTGGTTTTGCCCAAGCCGGGCGGGCCAAAGAACAACACGTGCTCGAGCGATTCGCGGCGCTGCTTGGCCGCCTGCAAAGCGATGGAGAGCTTTTCGACAACCTTCTTCTGTCCCACGTAATCGTCAATGCAGGACGGGCGAAGGGTGCGATTGAAGCTCTCTTCTTCTTTCGAAATCAGTTCCGGCGAAACTAATCGTTCTCTGGGCATAGGAAACCAGGTTATAGGTTACAGGGTACAGGTTAGAGGGCACAAGGCACAGGTTAAGGAGGAACAGCCTGTAACCTGTCACCTGAAACCTGTTCCCTAAGTTTTCGGGTGCAACTGTTCGAAGACTTTGCGAAGAAAGTCCTCAGTCGTTTTCAGGTTCTTATTCTTGGCGAAGATCTCCTCGACCATTCGCACCGCCTCGGTGCGCGAATACTCCAACTGCTCGAGCACCTGGAGGGCTTCCTGTTTCAGCCCCACGGCGGATTCTTGTTCGACGGAAAGGGGTTCTTCCGTGCGCGCCAAAGCGAACTTGGCCATTTTCCCGCGCAGTTCGGTAATGATCCTTTCCGAAGTCTTGGCGCCGATATAGGGGAGTTCCTTCAGGAAGGCGGCGTCGCCGCCCTCGATGGCCATGGCGATTTCATTCAGCGGCCGGATGAGGCATTTCAGCGCCCGCATAAAGCCCACGCCCGGTACCGTGGTGAAGGTCTCAAAAAACTCCCGGTCGAGCGGGTCGAGAAAGCCGACCAGCTTGGGAGTCAAATGACCGCCGCCCAGGCCGCCATCGATGTAATAGATCGTGTAAAAGGTCAAGGGATTGCGGCGCTCGCCTTCCGGCGCGGTGCGGAGGCGCGACGCGATCCCCGAGGGCACGAAGATTTCATAGCAAATCGCCTGCACTCGAACCAGGAGCGAATGGCGTTGAATACGGTCGTAGAGAACTTCACCGGTTAATTCGGAAATCAGGGTTTGCTACCTCCTGCTACGGGCTATTTATGTCACGCACCCTCGAAGCCTTACAAAGATGCATGACCTGGGGTATATCTCTCTGCGCTCTCTGTGCCGAAGAGCCTTTAACACAGAGATCACTGAGTTCTCTGCGGCCTCTGTGTTAGAAAACCTTTGGCACGGAGGTCACGGAGGCTTGGCAACCGATTCGCTACCCGTAATTCTTTCTAGCTATCTGCTCCCCAGTCCTCTGCCATGCGCGGCAATGCGCATCGCGTTTACATAACAGAGCGCGACGGCCAGCGCGTCGGCCACGTCGGGCGGATGCGGCGTACGGTCGAGCGAAAAGAAATGCTGGACGGCGCGTTGCACTTGGAGCTTCGAGGCATTGCCGTTGCCGGTCACCGACTGCTTCACGCGCTTGGCGGAAAAGCTCAGCACGGGAATTCCCTCCAGCTTTGCCGCCAGGCAGATGACTCCCCGCGCATGGCCCATCAGGATCGCGGTGCGCGGATAATCCGCGTGACTGTACACTTCCTCCAGGCACATGGCCTGGGGGTTAAACTCCTTCATCACCTGCTGGAGTTCGTGGAAGAGCGATTCCAGGCGCGCGGGAAGATTCTGCCCTTGGCTGGGCGGCAAGCGGATTACGCCCGCTTCCAGCAGCTTGACTTCACTCCCGTGGCTCACCACCACGCCGTACCCGGTGATGTTCAGACCCGGGTCGATTCCAATAACGCGTGTTAGCTCCTGGGGTGCGCCGGCCATTCGAAAGGATTGTAACATCCAGCGGGCAGTTGGAAGTAGTCAGATGTCAGTCAGTTGTCAGTATTGGTGGGCATCGGCCACTTATCCACAATGGTTTCTGGTCACCGAACCTCGAAAATCGAAATTCGAAACTCGCGAAGGACGTACCGAATTTCGAGTTTCGAATTTCGGTACGTGCGACGGACCACGGACAACTGAAGGCGGACGTCCTTAACGGGGTGTCGAATCAGGCAAGCCGCCGTCCACGGGAATGGTGGCGCCGGTGGTGGGTGTTTGCCGCGTGGCGAAGAACTGCACGGCTCGCGAAACGTGCTGGGCGGTCACCGCGGCCTTCAAAAGATTGCGCGACTGGTAATATTGTTCCAAACCTTTTTCATCCAGTCCGCGCGCGCGCATACGGTCCGGACCGACTTCTGCCCACAGACCGGAGCGGCGGCTCCCATGCGAAAAGACGGCATCCGGGGCCACCATGTTGACGCGCACGCCCAATTCGGCCATTTCCTGGCTGGCAATGCGGCCCAATTGATGCGACGCAGCTTTGGTAGCGCTGTAGGCGCCGAATTTCGCGCCCGGCATGAAGACGTTCTTGGTGGAGACCAGAATGATATCGCCGCCGGTTCCCTGCACGCGGAAGTGGCGCGCCGCTTCGCGCAGCAGGAGGAGAGTTCCCTCGGTATTAACGCGCTCGACGCGCTGGAATGCCGCGAGGTCCATCTGCTCGAGCGAAGAAACCATGGCGACGCCGGCGTTGACGATCACCAGGTCGATGCCCCCCCAGGTTTTGATGACCACCTCAAATCCCTGCGTCACCGAGGCGGGATCGGTGACATCCAGGGGAGCGGTAATTACTCGCTCGTCGTATTTCTTTCTAAGTTCCTCGCCTAAATTATCCAAGGCCGCGCCGGGCAAGTCGGTAAGCGCGACATGGCATCCATTATCCAAAAGGCCCTCCGCGATCGCCGAGCCAATCGCTCCGGCAGCTCCGGTGACCAGGGCAACCTCGCGTCCGAGCGGTGGCTCATCGGTGCGCAACTTAGCGTGTTGCAGGGTGAAGTATTCCACTTCAAACAGATGGTCCTCGGTAAGGCCGCGATAGGTTCCCATTGCGGCAATGCGCGCTTTGGCGGCCAGCGTTTGGGCGGTGATGTCGTGCGCGATGCGCGCCGCGTGCGCATCCTTGCCCGCGCACAGCGCCCCGACCCCGGGCAACAGAACCACGCGCGGCAGGGAATCGAAGGGTTTCATGCCGGGAGGCATCAGCGCGGCATTCCGGGCAAGGTACGCCTGGTAGTCCGCCGCATAAGCCTCTATTCCCTTCAAAAGCTGCTCCCGCACTTTAGCCGGGTTGCTGAAGTCGGGGTTATCGACCCACAGGGGCAGAGCTTTGGTCCTGACCAAGTGGTCGGAAGTCAGCGTAGGCGTTAGGGCCAGCTCTTTGCCGCGATCTGAGCCGAGAAAATCCAGGACCTCCTGATTGACCAGCGGTTGCAGGATCATGCGGCGGTAAGGGCGGTCAGCGTCCCCGCCGGGTTGTGCTAGCAGTCCACGTACCACGGGCGCGACTGTCGCAAGCCGTTTTTCCGCGTCGGCCAGCGACGCCGGCATGACGACCACGAGCGGCTTGGAAGCGCGCTGCGCGGCGAACTCCTCCGCGCGAGTGACGAGGTCAATCATGCCGGAATAGGCTTCGCGCGCCGTTTCGCCCCAAGTCATGATGCCATGCTGCATCCACACCAGCGCGTGGCATCCGGGGTGCGCGTCGTAGGCGGCGATCACGGCTTTGGCCAGCTTGAATCCCGGCTTCACGTAATCGACCAGCGCCACACCCTCTCCCAGTGCTTCGCGAATCAACTTATCGCCCTCCGGCTGGTTGGTCAGTACCAGAATAGCGTCGGCGTGGGTGTGATCGATGTACTTGGCGGGGAGGTAGGCGTGCGAAAGGGTTTCGATGGATGGCGCTGCGGCGTTGGGTGCGAGCCGATGCATTTGGAACTCGCCCGCCATCGCGTCGTCGGAAAGCTCCAGGAGGGTGCACAGCCGCCTGAGATATTCAAGGTCGAGGGGAGTGTGGCCTTCCGGCTGGATGGTTCCCAGATTGAATCCTGAGGCCTTCATGAAAAGGGCGGGAATTTCCTGGCCAAAGACGTTGCGATAAGTTCCTTTGAGGGAAGTATTGCCGCCACCGTGGAGCACCAGCGCGTCCTCACTACCCAGCAGGCGGGTGGTGTAAGTTCGCAGAGCCAAGTCGGCTCCCCACTGCGCAGCATATTGCGCCAGGAATTGATTGGCGTCTTGATCAGACCAACGATTTTTCATGGGTGTCCTCGAGAAGGTGGTTGTCGAGGTGGGCTTCAGCCCGGCATTGGGCCTCCAAGAAACTGTTCCCGCCTCATGAGGTTACGGAAACGCTCCAAAGAGCTGTCATTCTGAGGAGCAGCAGCGACGAAGAATCTCGCATTGCCTTGAAAACACTCAGAGCGAGGTCCTTCGCTGCGCTCAGGATGACAGCATTGGAGAGTTTTTCCGCAGCCTGTACAGGCGGCCTCTACATTTCTACCGCCGGCTGTTGACCGCCGCCACGGCGTCGAGCATGAATCGCGCGTTAGCTTCCGGCGTCTTGCCGTCGAACACGGCGCTGCCGGTTACGATCAGATCCGCGCCGGTGGCGGCGACCTCGGCAATATTCTCCTTGGTGATGCCGCCGTCGACGCCCAGAATGATGTTCCTGCCGGAATCGGCGATCAGGCGCTGAACGCGGGCGATGCGCGCGGTAGTGGCGGGGATATATTTCTGCCCGCCCCAACCGGGGTTAACGGCGAGGAGCAGGATGAATTCAAGCTCATCGAGAAGCGGTTCGAGCGCTTCCAACGGCGTGCCCGGATTCAGCGCCACGCCGCGCACGATGCCGCGCTCCGCGTCGTTCACGTTGGTGAGGCTCGCGAGCTTCTGAAGCACCCGATGCACGTGCGAGCAGGCCTCCACGTGAATCGTGATGATGTCCGCCCCCGCGGCGACGTAGTCCGCAACCTTCTCCAGTGGTTCTTTGATCATCAAGTGTACGTCTTTGAGCAGGGAAGTCTTGATGGCCTTGATGAACGGCGGCCCTACGGTCATCATGGGGCAAAAGCAGCCGTCCATCACGTCCACGTGCGCCAACTTCACGCCTGCCCTCTCCAAGAGCGCGATTTCCGAGCCCAACGACAGCAAGTTGGCAGTGACCACACCGATGCTGACCGTCGGGGCGGCAGCGCGGAGCAGGTCGAGACCTTTGTGATTGGCCATGCTTTCCCTCGTCTCGAGGAGCCAGAAGTCAGAAGTCAGGAGTCAGGAGTCAGGAGTCAGGAGTCAGGAAAAACGAGCCCTATTCTTGCAGCTGACTCCTGAATTCGCACTTCGTTACGGTTCAAGGCTTGAGGAGTCAGGGGAAGAGGTTTCATTCTGACTCCTGACTTCTGTCTCCTGACTCCTACCGCCTAACTCCTTACTCCTGCCACCTCATGCCGCAGCGTCTGATAGAAGTCGTAAGCCTGTTCCGGCTTCATCAGCTCATGCACCACTTTTCCGACCGCCTGAATCATAGCCGCCGGAGCGTCCGACTGAAAGATGTTCCTGCCCATATCGACACCCGCGGCGCCCTCGCTCACCGCTCGGTAGGCCATGGTCAGCGCGTCGATTTCCGGCAGCTTCTTCCCGCCCGCCATCACCACGGGCACAGGGCACGAGGCCGTAATGGTCTCAAACCCCTCCGGCACGTAGTAGGTCTTCACCACCTGCGCGCCCAGCTCGGCGCAAATGCGGCACGCCAGGCGGAAGTACTTGGCGTTACGCACCATGTCCTTGCCGACCGCGGTCACGCCCAGCGTGGCGATGCCGTAGCGCAGGCCGGCGTCCACCAGGCGGGTCATGTTGTGAATCGACTGCGTCTCAAACTCGCCGCCCACGAAGACTTGCACGGCCATGGCGGAAACATTCAGCCGCGCCGCGTCTTCAACGTCCACGGCAATGTGCTCGTTGGAAAGCTCCTTGAGGATGCTCGGCCCGCCGCTCGCCCGCAGCACCACGCCGTGCGTGAAACTCGCGGGAATGGTGGTGCGCAGGATGCCGCGCGTCAGCATCAGGGCGTTGGTGTAAGGCAGCAGCGGCACGATGTTCAGGTCGATGCGCTCGAGGCCGGTGGTGGGCCCCTGGAAATATCCGTGATCGATGGCCAGCATCACCGTGCGGCCGGAAGCGGGATTGAAAACTCTCGCCAGGCGGTTCTGCATGCCCCAGTCGAGCGCCCCCGCGCCCTTTACGAAGAAGGGTTCATGCTTCGCCGGAATGTCGGCGTAAAATTGCTTGGATTCTTTCTCAGCATCAAACTCTGGCATGGCGCATTATCCTTTCCGAGATGTGGTGGCAAAGAGCATTTTGGCTCTGTGATTGTCCTTGCTCTCGAATCCTTTGTCAATGCTGGCGGTGGCTGATCCTATTCACCGCAGAGGCGCGGAGGAAACGAGGTGTCAGGTTCCAGGTGTCAGGTGCGAGTAAAAGCCCAGCACCTAAGAGGGAAAACCTGACACCTGATACCTGATACCTGACACCTATTCAGCGCCTCCGCGGTAATGATAGCAATTCTCCTCGTTTGGAGTAGAATCTGGATTTCTCTCAGTACACGACAGCCGCGCAAGGTGGCAATGCGATTCCGCAAAACGCCGAACTTTCTCATTCTGGCGACGGGGTTGGTTTTTGCCCTGTCTCTCTGGGCGCAGCAGAAGAGCGTAGGGCCCAGCGGCGCTGGGCCGAGACCGAACGCCGTTCGGCCCGACGTTGCGGGTGCCGCCGGGGTCTTGACGCCGCCGGGTGCGCGGCAAGAACGAGCAAGTGTAGCGCAGACCTCCGCCTTTTGAGGTCTGCGGTTCTTCCCTCGACTCGCGCTCCCGAACCCGAGGGTAGGCGTCGGTCTTTGCGATTTGTGGTTTTTGTTAGGGAAGAACCGCGGACCCCAAAAGCGGGGGTCCGCGCTACGTATCAGGTTCGCGCCACGTTTTTCTATTTTCGGTATAATCACCCCATCGATTTCCCTCAGTCCACACGACGCAGGTGAGGTGGCCATGAGATTCCGCAAAACGCTGACTTTTCTCATTCTGGCGACGGGGTTGGTCTTCGCCCTGCCTGCCCGGGCGCAACAAAAGCCCTTCACCCAGGAGCAGGTCAGTAACATGGTGCGCGACGGATTCGGAGACGAGTCGGGCGCCAAGCTGATCGAGCAGCGCGGGATTGATTTCGCCCCGTCCGAGGACTTTATGCAAAGCCTCAAGGCCGCGGGCGCGAGCGAGGCATTTCTTAACGCCCTGCGCGCCGCCAAGCCACCCGAGCCCGCGAGCGCAAAGAAGCCGCTGAACCAGGTACAGGTTTTCGCCCTGCTGGTGGGCCAAGTGCCAAGCCACCGAGTCACCATGCTGGTCCAGGAACGCGGAATCGATTTTGAGCCCACGGATGACTACCTTCAGGAAGTGCGCCTGGCGGGTGGCGAGGACGAACTGGTCAGCGCGCTGAAGAGCGCCAAGGTGACGAAACCCGCGACGGTTGACCCGGCAGCTGAGGCGAGGCAAGTCCAAGTTCGGGAACACGTGGCGCGTGGGGCAGAATTTTTCCGGGGCAAACGGTACGCTGACGCCGAGGCCGAGTTTCGGGCGGCGCTTCGTCTTGACCCTCAGAACGCCGAGTTACACGACGACCTCGGCATCGCGCTCGGAGGAAAAGGGGACAAGCACCGCGCTATCGGGGAATTTCACGAAACTCTGCGCTTGAATCCGAAGGACGAGTACGCGCACGTCAACTTGGGCGTTGCATTCGGAATCGAGGGCGACTTGGATGGAGAAATCGCTGAAGACCGCGCAGCGTTACGATTAGACCCCGACAATGCCTTGGCGCACGCCAACTTCGGCATCGCGCTCGGAAGCAAGGGCGACTGGGATGGAGCGATTGTCGAATACCGTTCGGCGCTGCGCTTGGACCCCAATAACGCCTTTACGCACCTCGGCCTCGGCCTCGCGCTCGAACACAAGGATGACTGGGATGGAGCGATCGCTCAGTACCGCGAGGCGCTGTGCCTGAATCCGAAGTGAGCTTTCGGGAAGGGTGCGTAAGATCGTCTGGGCGAACCTGATTCAGGGTTAATTTCACGCTAGGATGCGACGGACGGAGGTCCGGCCGATTTGCA
>Ga0209039_10000819_pt1 | contig 29863 bp, 33 predicted proteins | sample BogFormECP12_OM1_FD_188238 | JGI IMG/M metagenome (GOLD analysis project Ga0209039, IMG submission 188238) | Bog forest soil microbial communities from Calvert Island, British Columbia, Canada - ECP12_OM1 (SPAdes) (version 2) | ecosystem: Environmental > Aquatic > Freshwater > Wetlands > Bog ... | reverse complement strand
GAGCGACGGGACCCAGTTCTCGTGCGGGAGGTTGAGCTCCCGGGTGTCCTCGATCGAGACGATCTTCATCTGGGGCGGGATGAACAGGAGCGTCGCGTTGAGGGTGGTCGTCTTCCCGCTGGCCGTGCCCCCGCAGACCATCATCGACTGGCCGTTCTCGATGGCGATCCACAGGTACGCCATCATCTCGGGGCTCATCGTCCGGAACTTGAGCAGGTCGACGGGCGTGAACGGGTTGTCGCGGAACCGTCGGACCGTGAACGTGCTGCCGTGCTTCGTGACGTGCTTTCCGAGCGTCGCCTGCAGCCGGGAGCCGTCCGGCGTCGTCGCGTCCAGGACCGGGCTCGCGACCGAGATGTGCTTGCCCGAGCGCTGCGCGAGCCAGACGACGAAATCGTCGAGCTCGTCCGCGGTCTGGAACTTCATGTTCGAACGGATGGAGCCGTACTTGCGGTGGTAGATGTAGAGCGGGATCCCCTGACCGTCGCACGAGATGTCCTCGACGTCGACGTCGGTCATCGGGACCTCGATGACCCCGTAGCCGATGAAATCCCGTTCGAGGTAGTAGAGGATCCGGCCCTTCGTGACCGGGCTCGGGGCGAGCTCCCACTCCTGGAGCTGGCGGTCGACCATGAGGCGAAGCTCGCGCCGCTTCGTCTCGGGGTCGTGCTCGGGCAGGGGTTCGAACTGGTTCACGAGGACGACCCGGAGGCGTTCCAGGAGGTCCCGCTCGATGCGGGAGAGAGGTGGCTCGATGACCTCGTAATTGTACTCGTTGCGGACGTTGTGGAACGTGATGCGGATGTAGGAAAGGCCCGGCCGGATCGGCGCGAGGTCGAGCTCCTTGAGCGCCGGGTCGGAGAGCGGAGGAACCACCGTCACTTCGGCCTCGGAGCCCTGGCCCGAGATCCCGAGACGGGCGAGCTTCACGGGCCGTGGCTCGGACGAGCCCCGGCGGAGCGAGGCCCCCATGCGGAGGAACGCGGAGGATCGCTTCTTCCGTTCGTGGGCGGTTGGAATCGCGGTCCCCTCTTCCTCGGGGGGCGGGGTTTCGATCGATTCGCCTGCCATGAGCTACCTACCTTCCTCCGTCCGCTATCCCGCGTTCAGCGGTGGGACGACGAACCGCATGATGAGCCAGCCGACCGCGAGCATGATCGTCGCGTGCTGCAGGCCTTCGGCGATGCGTCCGTTGACCAGGACGCCCGCCATGATGCCGTCCCCGACTGCGTGGGCGATCACCGCCACGAGGAACGCGAGGAAGAGGGCCGGCACGAACCCGAACGCGAGGTTGACGCCCCCCGATGACTGGAGGCCGGAGGTCGAGACGCCCTGGCCCGCCGTGATCATCTGCGGCAGGAAGGTCGCGCACATGATGTAGATCGTGACGAGGAACACGAAGAACGCGATGTAGATCACCGTCACGTACGTCATCATCGAGATCTGGCGCGCCTGCTGCGAAAGCTGGGCCTCGCGGGTGTCGTGCGCCACCATCGAGAGCACGTCCGCGACGTTCCCGCCCGCGTCGTTCGCGCGGGTGACGATCGACACGACCCGCTGGACGAGCGGGGTCGGGACCCGCTTCTCGAAGAGGTCGAGCGCCTGGGCGACGGGGACCCCCCACTCGATCTGGCTCGCCATCTTTTTGATCTCGTCGGTGAGGAGACCGTAGCGTCCCGTGCTCGCGACCACGATCGCGTCCGGGAGCGTCATCCCGAACCGTCCCGCCTCGGAGACATCGCGCAGGAAATCCGGCAGGCGCTCCTCGACCTTCCCGATCCTCCGGAGCTTCGCGGTCATCGCGAAGCCGTACGGCGCGATCAGGCAGAGCATCCCGAGAACGAGGAAGTCGATCGCGGGGTTGGCCCCCGTGGCCTCGCCCGGAGCGAGCGTGATGGTGAGCGTGCCGACATAGTTCATGATCGCGACGGCCCAGAAAGCGGCGGCGACGATGCCGCCCGCGATCAGGAGCCAGATCTCGCGCGTGAGCCCCGCGGACTCCGTCTCGGTCGGGGCGGTCGAGGTCCACCGCACGGTGCGGGTCGCCGAGGCTGACGGAAGCGCGTTCGCCATCTTACGTCATCTCCTGGGCGATCGAATACATGAAGAAAATGAACCCGAACTGGGCGAGCGGGATCATCGCCCCGACGATCCCCCAGAGCATGTCGATCATGAACGCCCCGCCCCCACCGATGACCGCGAAGATGGCGATGATGATGATGAGGAACAGCGGGAACGCGACGACGACCGTCACGAACGTCTCGGCGAGGAGCCCCATCGTCTCCACGCGCTGGAGCTGTTCGAGCTTGTTCTCGCGCTCGAACTGCTCGGCCTTGAGCAGGAAGTACGGCTTCAGCTGGCCGCCGCTCGTGGCGGTCGTCACGACGCCCTGAAGGAAATCCTGGAACCGCTTCGACGGGGTCCGGGACGCGCCGTTGCGGATGGCGGTCAGGATGTCGACCCCCAGGAGCTCGGTGTCCCGGGTGATCCACGCCGCTTCCTCGGCGACCTCCCCGTAGACCTTCTGACGGCCGAGCTCCCGGAAGATCGCGTCGATGTTCACATCGGCCGAGCTCATCGCCGAGATGAAGCTCATCGAGGGGGAGATCTTCCGGTCGATCTTGCGGCCCCGGTCCTTGGCCTTCGAGGCCGGGGTACCCTTGAGCACGAAGAACGCCCCGATCGTCCCGAACACCGGGAGCAGGACCCCGATGAGGATGCCGAGGAAGGCGACCCCCGAGGAGACGAAGAGGTAGCCGACCACCACCCCGGCGACCAGGGTGGCGATGCCGACCACCAGTGTGGTCGCGTAGACCACGGCCAGGTACTCGTCCGAGCGCATCCGGATGTGGGCCTTGACGAGGTTCTCGTCCAGGGTGGGGTCGGGGGGCCGAGCGAGGACGCGAGAGCGGAAGGTGCTCCAGGCCCACCGCTGGAACCCGGACATGCTGGAGTGGGTCGGCTGTGCGCCGCGCTTCAGTCGTACCGCACGGGTCGGGACGCTCGTCGGGCCGACCACGCCCGCTCGGGCCGTCGGAGTCGCGGGCACGGCGCTCACTCCTTCCCCGGCGGAGGGGCCGCCTTCGCCGCTTGGGCCGCCTGGACGCGCCCCATGACCTCGCTCGGGTCCTTGTAGTACTGCGCGATCGTCCGCCAGAGCTGGCGGTAGTCGGTCGTCTTGCTCTCGACGAGCCACCGGATGACCGCCGTGCGACGCTGGAACTCCGCGTCCATCTCGTCCGTTGTGAAGTTCTTGAGTTCCATGATCTTGTCAAACAGGAACGAGTGGCCCTTGAAGACGAACTTGTCGGTCGCGGGGTCCCATTCGTAGACGGTGTTCGTGATGAGCTCGTTCGTCTCGGGCTCGAACCCGACGATCTCGAGGACCTGCTTCAGCCGCCGGACGACCCCCTTGTCGATTCGGGTCTGGATCTGGATGATGACGTTGTTGAGCGCCGAGAGCAGGATCCGCGGGGTGTTGATGGGCGGGTTCTCGAGCCGGTTCACCATCGACTTCACGCTGTCGGCGTGCATGGTCGAGTAGGTCGTGTGGCCCGTCGCCATCGCCTGGAACATCGTGTACGTCTCCTTGCCGCGGACCTCCCCCACGATGATGTAGTTCGGCCGCTGGCGGAGGGCCGCGCGAACGAGGTCGAACATGTCGACCTCCCCGGCCGCCTTTCCGTCCGACCCGCGGTCGCCGGTCCCGCTGCGCGTGGCTCCCGGGATCCAGTTTTCGTGGGGCAGGTTCACTTCCCGCGTGTCCTCGATCGAGACGATCTTCGCCGTCGGCGGGATGAAGAGCGCGATCGCGTTGAGGGTGCTCGTCTTGCCGGCGGCCGGGCCACCACAGACGATGACCGACTCGCCCTGCTCCGCCGCGAGCCAGAAGTAGGCGACCATCTCCTCGCTCGCCGTCCCCATGGCGACGAGGTCGACCGGGGTGAACGGTCGTTCCTTGAACCGACGGATGGTGAAGCTCGCCCCGCGGGTCGTGACCTCCCGACCGTAGGTCGCCTGGACTCGGTGGCCTTCGGGGGTCGTGCCGTCCAGGATGGGCGCGGAGACGCTGACGGCCTTCAGGCAGCGCTGCCCGAGCATGACGATGAACGAGTCGAGCGCATCCTCGTCGGAGAACGTGACGTTCGTCTTCACCGACTCGTACTTCCCGTGGAAGATGAACAAGGGGACGTCGACACCGTCGCAGGAGATGTCCTCAACCTCAGGGTCGAGGATCAGGGCGTCCACCGGCCCGTACCCGACGAAGTCCCGGAGCGTGTAGTAGATGATCCGCTCCATCGAGATGGGGCTCAGCGTGATCTTTCGGCTGCGGAAGTACTCCCGGGACTCCTCGCGCAGGTACGTCCGCTTGTCGGCGAGGCTTAGGGCACCCACGTCGCTCCCCAAGATCCGGGTCAGGGTCGCCTTCAGGTGTTCGACGAGCTGCTTTTCGTGCGCGGAGAGCTGCGGCTCGATGACCTCGTAGAGGTACTCCTTATTCCGGTCGTTGTAGGTGATCCGAGAGTAGGAGTAGGGCGGGTTGACCGCGCTCACCTCGAGCTCCTTCATCGTGGGCTCGAGCAGCGGCGGCATCGCGGTGATGAACGTCCCGGGGAGCGCGGCGGGGATTTCGGCCGTCGGCCGCGGGGCGAGCGGCGAGACCTCGGCTCCCGTCGACGGGGTACGGGGGATCTTGACTCGGAAGGTTCCTGCGGCCATGGATTATCTGACTAGATGCCTCCGACACCCATATTCACTTGTACGCCGGCATAGAATAGGTTCGCATAGTTCACCTGGAAGAGATTGACGACGAGCAGTGTCGTGGCGCTCGTGGGATTGTAGCAGCCGCCCGTGTAAGGTAGGGTCTGGGCATGGCCGACCGGGTTCGTGAAGTTGTAGCTCGGGGTGTTCGTTCCGGTGCCCGACCAGGTCGGACTGACCACGTACGGGAGCCCGCTCACGTTCATCGTGGCCCGGAGGAACGATGACCAGGCGCACGGATACTGGGTGCCCAACTCGAACGTGTAATTGAACGGCCGCAGGGTCAGGTTGGTGGGGGAAACCTGCTTCCCGTTCGACTCGATCTGCTGGGTGTAGCGGAGGTGGCTGTAGACCTCCTCGGAGCCTTGGCCGATCACGGTCGTGGCGTTGCCGTAGAGCTGTAGGAAGCTCGAGTAGACGGTAGTGTTACCGGCGAGCCGGGTCACGTTGAACGGGGGCGAGAACGCCATGACCTGGTAGCCCGGGGACTGGGCCTGGATCACCCCGTCATTCTCGAAGTAGAATGTCTCGCTCGTGTAGTATCGGTTCGGGAGCTGCATCTGGAGGACCCCCGAGGCGGCGTTCAGGAAGAATGAACGGGAGCCTCCCGGGCCGGTCGAGAGCGTTTGGTTCTCGAAGATGCAGTAGGCGGGGTTCACCGGTTGGCCGTAGTTCGCTACCGTGGCCCCGGTGCCCCCCTTGGAGTAGAATCCGCCCGGGCACGTCTGGGCAAGGAAGCTCAAGGTTGCCTCGGTCGGCTGGGCAATGAGGGGGACGCCGCCCGAGCTGATTGTGAACGGAGTGCCCAGTGACGGGGGCAGGCCAAGGGCGTATTGGCTGTCGATATCCCCCTTGAACTGGGCGAATGACGTCGCCGCCGCGTTGGTGAACTGAGCCTCGTTGTCGGTCATCCAGAGGGGCACGTACTGCGTGAGGAAGATCCCGAAGAGCGCGAAGAAGACCAGCAGGGCGAGCAGCGTACCGATGACGGCGACGACTCCTCGCTTCCCGGAGCGGAGGCGACGTGCCCGGCGATAGCGTCGCGCCGACCGAGTAACTACCGTTCCCCCCATCCGATGGACCGCGGCCCGGAGCGCAACCTCCGAGCAGCGTGAATTAGGCCCGATTCGTGTATAAATAGGTGCGCGGCGCACGCCGGGAAGATACCGCTACGGCGTCGACCCCTCACCCTCGGGCTTCTCGGTCGTCCACGGTAGTGGGCCGAGAGGCGATTCACCCCCGCTCGCCGCCGGCATTCGCCGATGCCCCCTTCCGGGTAGGTCGGTACCCTACTCAGCCCCGCTCCGCACAAACCGTATGAACGGTCGGCCCTCCGGAGGGACCGCGCGGTTGTGGTCTAGCGGTTAGGACGGTAGCTTCCCAAGCTACCTACTCGGGTTCGAATCCCGACAACCGCACTTTCCCTTCTCGGGTCGGTGGACCGCGGCTCAGACCCTGTAAGGCCCTTCGGTCCCCCCGAAGAGCGGGCACCGAATCCCCGCACGCCCTCAGGTCCCGGCTGCCTGACTCGAACAGGCGACCTGAGGATCTCCACGGGGGCTGCCGGATTTCCGGCAGTCTCGCCTACAGTCCCCCGCTCTACCTCTGAGCTAAGCCGGGACGACCCGAGGAGCGGCGGACGACCTATAAACTCTCCGTCGGCTAAGTTGCCCGGGTTCCCGTCGTGCGCGTTCTCGAGCATCGCCGCCACAGTCGTCGGGACCCGACCGACATCCACCTCAGCCGGGAGGGGGTCGAGCTTGCTCGCCGCGTCGCCCCCACGCTCGGTCGGTTCGACCGGGTGGTGGCGTCCCCGAAACCCCGCGCCGTCGAGACCGTCCAAGCGCTCGGGCTCTCGCTCGACGCAGTCCTCCCCGAACTCGGCGTGATGCCCGACGACGCCGGGCTCGCGGGCGACGCGCCGAGCCTCCGCTCGTTCGCGGACTACGTTCGCGCGACCGAGCGGAGCGAGGCGGCGGCGGAGTACGCCTTCCGCCAGGCCACGCTGATGCGCGCGGAACTCGCGCGGCTCCCGGAGGGAGGAAGGCTCCTCTTGGTCTCTCACGCCGGGGTCATCGAGTTCGGCGCCGCGGCGGCCCGTCCCCAGGAGGCTCTTTCCTGGGGTCCACCGGCCGGGGACCTCGAAGGGGTCCGCCTCTTCCTCGACCAGGGAGACTGGGTCCGGGGGGAGGTCCTCCGGGTTCGAACGTGAACCGCGATCGACGCGACTATGCCAGCGCGCTTCGCACCCGCGCCGCTACCTCTTCAGGAGTGCCGCTCGCGTCGACCGACCGGAGGAGCTGGCGCCTCCGGTAGTATTCGAGGAGAGGCGCGGTCTGCTCGGCGTACACCTTGAGACGATTGGTGACGGCCTCGGCCCGGTCGTCGGGGCGCTGGACGAGTGGGGTCCCGTCGAGGTCGCACTGCTCGCCGCTCTTCGGAGGCTTGGTCGAGAGGTTGTAGACCGACTGACACTTCGGGCAGACCCTGCGCTCCGAGAGGCGACGCACGAGCAGGTCCGGAGCGACGTCGAGCGAGACCACCCGGTCAACCTCGGCGAACGTGCCGAGCGCCTCCGCCTGTGCGAGATTACGGGGGAACCCATCGAGCAGGTAGCCATCCCGGGCATCCGGCAGCTCGAGGCGTTCGTGGAGGATCTTGAGGACCAGGGCGTCCGGCACGAGCCCTCCCGCCCGCATGTATCCCTCGGCCTCGAGGCCGAGGGGGGTTCGGGCGGCTACCGCGACCCGCAGCAGGTCCCCGGTCGAGAGGTGTGGCACCTTGAGGTCGCGGGCGATCTGAGCGGCTTGCGTTCCCTTACCGGCCCCGGGCGGGCCCAGGAAGACCACGCGGTGCATCATGCCTCGCCGACCTGCACCGGCTACTAAGGGGTTTTCTCGGGTCCCGTCTCCCCGATACGGCTTCCCCGGCACGGTTTCCCGGCGATCGCGTCCTCGAGGTTCGCGAGGTCGCGGCCGGGAACGATGAGGAGCGGGATGCGGGCCCGTGCCAGCGCGTCGACGCCGAGCCGGTCGAAGAGGAAGTTCTGTCCCGGCTCACCCGAGGTCCCGGCATGGACCATCGCCCGGAACTCTGCCCAGGTCAACTGTTCGATGCGACGCGCCTCCGGGTTCGTCCGCGGGTCCCGGTCGAAGACACCGTCCACGTCGGTGGCGTTCACGACGCGCGCGGCGCGGACCCGGACCGCGACGAGGGCCGCCACCCCATCGGTCGTGTGCCCGGGCTCGGTTCCGCCGAGGATGACCGGCGATCCGGTCTTGAGCTGTTCGACCACCGCGGCTACGGTCGTGGGAGGATGCGCGGGGGCCGGCGGGCCGACGCGAGCGGCCAGGAGCCGAGCGTGGAGCCGCGTGACCTCGATGCCCACCTCGTCCAGCTCGACCTCGGTGAGCCCAAGTGTCCGACCCAGGCGGATGTACTCCCGGGCGGTTCGGCCGCCGCCCGTCGTGACGATTAGCGGGCGCTCGGCCCCGAGCCGTCGGAGAAGGTCGGCGAGGCGCTCGAAGTACTCCGAATCCCCAGTCCCGGTGAGGAGGACGGAGCCTCCGATCGAGACGACGACGGGGGCCCGGTCGGACGGGGGAGCGGTCACCATTCGAGCCCGGGAGGGCCCCTCGGGCTTATCACTAATGGGCCCAGGGCGGCGCCGGGTTGAATAGGGGGGTGGTTTCGGGGAGACCATGCCCGAGGACCTCGAGCGGGCCAAGGGGGTCGCCGCCCGCCACGCGGTGGAGCACCACGTGCGCCCCGGCCTCCGTCTCGCGTTGGGCACGGGCTCCACCGCCGCACAAGCGGTCCGGGCGATCGCGGAGCGATTCCCTAACGGGAAGTTCGACTGCGTTGCGAGCTCCCGAGGCACCGAAGAGCTCGCTCGGGAGCTTCGGATCCCGGTCCGGCCCCTCCGCGGGGACGACCGGTTCGACCTGATGTTGGACGGCGCGGACGAGGTTTCTCCGGCGCTCGATATGACGAAGGGCGGAGGGGGGGCGCTCCTTCGCGAGAAGCTGCTCGCCCACCTGTCGAGCTCGGTCGTGATCATGGTAGACCCCTCGAAGCTCGTCGGGGCGCTCGGGGAGCGGGCCTCGATCCCGGTCGAGGTGGTACCGTTCGGGCGTCCGGTCCTGGAGCGGGAGCTCGCCGCCGAGGGGTACCGCGTGCGGCTTCGAGTGGGTCCCGACGGCCGCCCATTCGTCACGGACAACGGCAACGAGATCCTCGACCTTTCGCCCCGGGAACCGATTCGCGAGCCGGCCGCGGCGGCCGACGCAATCCGCCGACACACCGGGGTTATCGAGACCGGCATCTTCGCGGGCCTCGCGAGCCTGGTCGTCGTCGGGTACCCCGACGGCCGTGTCGACGAGCGCCGACCGAACGCCGCCCGTCGGGTCGGGTCGACCGCCTAGGTCTTTCCGACGAGCCGCCCGCCGGGGCCTGCGTGGAGCAGCAACGTCCGCTCCACGCCCGGGAGACGGGCAAGACGGCGGCGGACCCCCGCGGCGTCCCGGGCCAAGGTGAAGATGTGGAGGTGAGCCCCGGCGTCGTGGGTGTACGCCGCTACGGGGCGGCCGGCCTCCCGGTTGATCGTGCGGACCTCGGCGAGGAGAGCCCGCGAGGTCGTCGTGAGGTAGTCCAGCGAGGGCCGGGTCGTCTCGCACACCTCGCGGAAGCTGTCGCATTCCGCCATGACGAGCGGGAAGAGCCGGCCGGGGTCCCGAGCCCCGATCGCGGCGCGGATCCTGCGGATCCGTCCCGGGAGCTCCGCAATCCGTCGCGCGTAGATGGGGCTCGTCGCGACCGTGGCCTGCATCGCGTCCGCGGAGCGGACCGCCTTCACGGGGGCGGCCTTCACGATCAGGACGAGGTCCACGAGCGCCGGCCAGTGGTCCGGGCCGAAGAGGGGTCGGACGTCGCAGTCGCCGCCGTCGGGTCGGACGCCGGCCCGCCACTCCACGAACCCACCGAACACCGAGCGGCCGGCGCTCCCCGAGCCGAACCGGGCCAGTCGGGACAGCTCGCGTCCGGAGAGCTCGAGGTCGAGGGCGGCCGTCGCCGCCCCCGCGAGGGCCGCGAAGCCGCTCGCGCTCGAGGCGAGCCCGCTCGCGGTCGGGAAGTTGTTGCGGGAGCGGACCTCCGCCCGGTCCGTTACGTCGGCCATGTCGCGTACCCGGTCGAGGAAGCGGACCACTCCCTCCCGCGGCCCGCCGGTCGCAACCTCTCCGTTCAGCTCGACCCGGTCGTCCGAGAGCTCCGAGTCGAACCGCACGGTGGTCCGGGACCGGAGCCGGTCGAGGGTCACCGAGATCGAGGAGTTGTACGGGAGCGCCCGCTCCCGGTCGCGGTCCCCCCAGTACTTCACGAGCGCGATGTTGGGCGGCGCCTCGTAGGTGGCTTCGCGCCGGGGTCCCCGCGTCATTCGGTGGGGCCGGCACGGCTCCGCGGAGTACTTATCCGCGACGGCCGCTCGTGCTCGACGTGCCCCGCGCCCGCGACCTCCCCGAGCCCCGCCCCACACCCCCGCTGCCGGACCTCGAGCACGCCGTGCGCCACGGGTTCCACCACGAGGTCGGGTTCAAGGTCGATCTCGCGCGCAGCGGCCGCGGGACCTGCATCGTCACGGGCCGGGTCGAGCCGCGGCACCTGAACATCAACTCGGTCGTGCACGGCGGGGTCTACGCGACGATCCTCGACACTGCGATGGGAGGCGCCGTGGTCTCGATGCTTCGGCCAGGCGAGACCGCCGCGACCACCTCGCTCTACGTCGAGTTCCTGCGGGCGGCCCGGGAGGGTGATATGCTGACGGCGCGGGGAGAGGTGCTGCGCCGCGGCCGCCACTTCGCGTTCGCGGAGGGGGACCTGGTCGGCGAGGCCGGTCGTCGGTTGGGGCAGGCCCACGGGACCTGGTACATCTGGGCGCCGGAACCCAACACCCCTTCCTCGACGCGTTCACCGAGACGCCGACGATCGGGCCCGGCGCCCGCGCGTCCCGCTCAACGTTAAATACGAGGTTCTGGGTGGACCGCTCGGCTGACGGCCAAAGCGGTGGGGAAACACCCGGTCCCATTCCGAACCCGGAAGTTAAGCCCACTGGCGTTCCCCGCGGTACTGAAGTGCGCGAGCCTACGGGAAACGGGGAAAGCTGTCAGCCTCCTTCCTTTTGTTTCCCGCCCGGGATAGCTTAATCCCCGGTCGCCCGTCCCCGGGTTGATGTGGCTCGGGGCCCACCTCGGGATTTCGGGAGGGCTCGCCGAGGCCGTTCGAGAGGGTCGGAAGATCGGGTGCGAGTCCCTGCAGATCTTCTCGAAGAGCCCTCAGATGTGGAGCGGTCCGCCGATCGCCCCGGACGCCGCCGAAGCTTTCCGCATTGCCGTGCGAGCCGAGGGCCTTCGGGCGACCGCGGTCCACCACGGGTATCTCGCGAACCTCGGGAGCCCGAAGGCGTTCGGGCGCAAGCGCTCCCGCTTCGCGTTCGTGGACGAGGTCCGCCGCGCGGACCTGCTGGGGGTGGACGCGCTCATCTTCCATCCCGGGGCGCATCTCGGGAGCGGGGTCGAAGCGGGCCTTCGGACGATCGCGGAGAGCCTCACGGCCGTCCTCGAAGAGGTTCCCGAGAGCCGCGTCCGTCTCCTGCTCGAGAACGCGGCCGGGCAGGGAACGACCCTGGGGTCGAAGTTCGAGGAACTCGCCTCGGTCCTCGCCCAGGTCGGTCGACCGGACCGGCTCGGCGTGACGCTGGATACCTGCCACCTCTTCGCGGCCGGGTTCGACTTCCGGGAGGATCGCGGCTACGGAGAGCTGATGGACCAGGTGGAGCGCGTCCTCGGGCGCGGAACGGTACGCGCGTTCCACCTGAACGACGCGAAGGCGAAGCTGGGCTCGCATCTCGACCGCCACGAAAACATCGGGAAGGGGGAGATCGGGCTAGAGGGGTTCCGTCACCTCGTCAGCGACCGCCGCTGGGCGGAGACCCCGGGATACCTCGAGACCCCCCTCGACGACCGGGGATACGCCCTCTATGCGGCGGACCTGAGCACGCTCCGGGCCCTCGTCGAACCACCGACCGCGGCCCCGAAGACGCGCACGACGACCCGGCGGAGCGCCGCGCGCGGGTCAACAGTCAAATAGCGCGCCCCGCCTCCGCGCGCCGTACATGCCCGAGGGAGTACCGGTCGAGCTAGTCCGTTCGTTGGAGGCGACCGCCCGGGAGATCCGGCAAGAGGTCATCCGGATGACCTACGCCGCCCAGAGCGGCCACCCCGGAGGAAGCCTTTCCGTCACCGACCTCGTCACGGCGCTCGTCTTCCACGAGCTCAGGATCGACCCCGCCCGGATCGACTGGCCGGACCGCGACCGGCTCGTCCTGTCGAAGGGTCACGCGTCCCCGGCGCTCTACGCGGCGCTCGCGCTCCGGGGGTTCTTGCCACGCGAGGAACTCTCCTCGTTCCGGCAGCTGGGGAGCCGCCTCCAAGGACATGTCGACCGCACGAAGCTCCCCTGCATCGAGGCCTCGACCGGCTGCCTCGGCCAGGGGATCGGGATGGCGGTCGGGATGGCGCTGGACGCTCGCCTCCGCGAGGCCCCGTACCGGACGTATGCCATCCTCGGGGACGGAGAGTGCCAGGCGGGCCCGACGTGGGAGGCGCTGATGGCCGGCGGGCACTACCGACTGTCCAACCTTGTGGTGATCCTGGACCGCAACGGGCTCGAGACCGACGGCTCGACCGAGTCGATCATGGGAATCGAGCCGATCGCAGAGAAGTTGCGTGCCTTCCGTTACCACACGGTCGAGATCGACGGCCACGACTTCCCGCAGATCCTCGGCGCGCTCGCCGAGGCGCGGCGGACGACCGAAGGACCGACCGCGATCGTCGCCCGGACGGTGAAGGGGAAAGGTGTTTCCTTCATGGAAGGGAAGCACCAGTACCACGGGAAACCGCCCAACAAGGCCGAGGCCGAGCGGGCGCTCGCGGAGCTCGCGCGCCCGAGCGAGGCGCGACCGTGAGCGCGGTGATGATCGGCCCGGCGGAGAGCCTCCGGGACGCCTACGGGAAGGCGCTTCTCGAGCTCGGGGAGAAGGACCCGAACCTGGTCGCAATGGACGCCGACCTCTCTGGCTCCACCCGGACCATCCTCTTCGGCCAGCGGTTCCCGAAGCGGTTCTTCGACGTCGGGGTGATGGAACCGACGATGATGTCGATCGCCGCAGGGCTCGCGCTCCAGGGCCGGACCGTCTACGCGAGCACGTTCGCGGTCTTCGCCGCCGGCCAGGCGTACAACTTCGTCCGCCAATCGATCTGCTACAACCGCGCCAACGTGAAGATCGTCGCGACCCACGGCGGCCTCCTGGTCGGCGCCGACGGGGGGACGCACCAGATCGTCGAGGACATCGGGTTGATGCGCGGCCTCCCCGGCATGACTGTCATCGTGCCCGCCGACGCCCCGACCACCCGCACCGCGACGTTCGCGGTCGCGGAGCGGGACGGCCCGGCGTACATCCGCCTCACGCGCGAAAACCTCCCCACGGTCACCGACGGCTCGTTCCGGATCGGAAAGGCCGCCGAGCTGAGGAGCGGGAGCGACCTCACGATCGTCGCGGTCGGGTCCCTCGTCGCGCGCGGGCTCGAGGTCGCCGAGGAGCTCTCCAAGGTCGGCGTGTCGACGCGCGTGCTCGACTTCGCGTCCGTGAAGCCGTTCGACGAGCCGGCGCTCCTGCGCGCGGCTCGGGAGACCGGGGCGATCCTGGTCCTCGAAGAGCACAGCGTGCTCACCGGGGTCGGCGCGCTCGTCGCGTCCACGACCTCGGAGAACTATCCGGTGCCCGTGCGCCGCGTCGGGGTGCCGGACCTGTTCGGCGAGTCCGGCGAGCCCTGGGCGCTCATGGACCGCTACGGAATGGGGAAGGAGCGGATCCGGAACGAGGCCTGGGAGCTCCTGAGGGGCCGGGGCAAGGTTCAGTAGCCCAAGCGCGTTGGGAGGTAGGACGATGCAGCTGTTCCTCGATACCGCGAGCGTGAACGAGATTCGGACGATGTGGGATATCGGGATCCTGGACGGGGTCACGACCAACCCGACCCTGGTCGCGAAGGAGGGCCGGAAGTTCGAAGAGGTCCTCCGCGAGGTCTGCGCCCTCGGGGTGCCTTCCGTCTCCGCCGAGGTCGTCGCGACTGACACCGAGGGGATGCTCCGCGAGGGCCGCCACCTACGCGAGATCCATCCCGCGATCTACGTCAAGGTGCCGATGACGACCGCCGGCTTGAAGGCGACGAAGGTCCTCGCGAAGGAGGGCACCCGCGTCAACATGACCCTCGTGTTCAGCGCCAACCAGGCGCTGCTCGCCGCGAAGGTCGGCGCCGCCTACGTGAGCCCGTTCATCGGGCGGCTCGACGACCAGGGGGAGGTCGGGATGGACCTGATCCGCGACATCATCCCGATCTACCGGAACTACGCTTTCTCGACGAAGGTCCTGGTTGCGAGCGTCCGGCACCCCATCCACGTGCTCGAGGCAGCGAAGATCGGGGCCGACATCGTGACGATGCCGTACGCCGTGATGGAAAAGCTCGTCCAGCATCCCCTCACCGACCTCGGGCTCGCCCGGTTCCTCAAGGATTGGGAGAAGGTCCCGAAGGGCTGAGCGCCGCGCTTGCGGACCGGTGGATTATATCGGCCGCCTCGTTACGTCGCCGCGCCCGTGACGACCGAACCCCCGCTCCTCGAGAAGTACCTCCTCCTCACCCGGGAGGCCCTTGCGAAGGTGACGCCCGCCGCGCCCGAACGGTCGTTCCTGCGGGGCGCCTCGGACGACTTCCTCGCGATGGCCCGCTCCTACCTCGCCGACGCGGAGCATTTCGTCTCCGCGGGCGACCGCGACCGGGCCCTGGCCGCGGCGAGCTACGCCCACGGCTGGCTCGACGCGGGCGTTCGGCTCGGACTGCTCGACGGAGGGAACGATGACCAACGGTTCACCCTCTTCCGATAGCGACCCTCCCCCGAATCCGGAAGGGGTCCCCGAGACGGCGCTCGCGAGCATCGAGGCCCATCTTCGGCAGCGCGAGCTCCGACGCGAGGAGCTCTACCAGCGGGCCCGTCGCCTGCGACGGCTCGCCCAATCGACCATGTCCCGCCTCCACGCCGAGCGCGCCGTCCCGCCGGCGGTCGCGGACGTTCGGAAGGAGCTCGCGGAGCTCGCGGACTGGCTGCGGCGGGAGGGACGAGGCGACGAGGGACTCGCGCTCGACGCGCTCCAGGAGGGCGTCGAGGCGGTGCTGCTGGCCGCAATCCTCGCGGGGAGCCCACTTCCCGGTCCGTCCGGCCTCGGGGTCGACCCTGAGCCGTACCTGCTCGGCCTCGGGGATGTGGTCGGCGAGGTCCGCCGTCTTGCGCTCGACCGCCTCGCGCACGACGACCTCGCGGGAGCCGAGGCCCGTCTCGCCCTGATGGACGCGCTCGCACGGGACCTTCTGCGGTTCGACACGACCCGGGCGATCGTGCAGCTCAAGCCGAAGCAGGACACCGCCCGGTCGCTGCTCGAGCGGACCCGGGGCGAGGTCGTCATGGCCCGTCTCCACCTCCGAGCCCATGCCCCGGGCGCCAGCCCGGCCCGGGAGGGACGATGAGGGACCCCCGGAGGACGATCGCCGTCATCGGGGGGTCGGGGATCTCAGGGATCTTCGAACCGGGAACGACGAAGACTCACCGGGTCGCCACGCCTTGGGGAGCCCCGTCGGGGCCCATCGAAGAGGGAGAGGTGGGCGGGGTCCGTACCCTCTTCCTTCCCCGACATGGACCGGGCCACACGATCCCCCCGCACCGGGTGAACTACCGCGCGAACGTCGACGCCCTCCGGTCGCTCGGCGCGGAGGCGATCGTAACCGTGAGCTCGGTGGGGTCGCTTCGGGAGGAGCTCGCTCCGGGCACGTTCGTCCTCCCGAGCCAGTTCGTCGACCTCACGAAGCAGCGGCCCACGACCTTCTACGACGGCGGCCGTGTCTTCCACGTCTCCCTCGCCGACCCGTTCTGCCCCGACCTCACGAAAGCCGCCGCGGCAGCCGGTCGGGAGATCGGGACCCCGTTCGTGGAGGGAACAACGTACGTCTGTGTCGAGGGGCCCCGGTTCAGTACGCGCGCCGAGTCGAAGTTCTTCCGGTCGTTCGCCGACATCATCGGCATGACGCTCGTCCCTGAGGTGACGCTCGCCCGCGAGCGGGCGGTCTGCTACGTGTGCCTTGCGATGGTCACCGACTACGACGTCTGGGCCGACCGTCCCGTCGAGACGAAGGAGATCCTCGAGACGATGCGGCGCAACGCCGATCGAATGCACCGCGTGCTGGCCGCGCTCTTGCCGCGGGTGGCGACGCCGCCGACGTGCGCCTGCGCGCACGCGTTGGACGAGGCGGGCGTCTAACCAAACTGCCTTAGGTCGCCGGTCCGCGCCGAACGGTGATCGGGATCCGGCCGGCGGCGAACTCGAGCTCCGCGATCTCGACCGGGTCGACGAGCGAGGGGGGCACGTCGGTCAGGATCGGGGCCCCCAGCGAGATCTGGAGCGCCCGTGCGCCGAGGATGCGGGCCCGCTCGAAGCGGGTGAACTCCGCGGCACCGAAGGGGCGAACGGTCGATGGATTGGTCACGCGGTCGCTTCCCCCGGCCACCGATAGCGCGGCGGCCGTCAAGGGCTCGGCCACCTAGGGCATCCTATTTACCATTTGCCCCGGTGGGGGCCTCGGGTCGGCGCGCCGGCGTGGGCCTGGATCGAGCGATGGCACGAACTCCCCGGGAGCCGAACTGGAAAGCCCTGCTGAACGGCTGGGACGCCCAGCAGGAAAGCTTCCATCCGGACCGGGAACGACGGTTTTCCGCGATGTTCGACGCAGTCGGAGCGGCCACCCCTCGACGGTTCACGGCCCTCGACCTCGGGTCCGGTCCCGGGTCGTTGAGCGTTCGCCTCCTCCGTCGATTCCCCGCCGCCCGCGCCATCGCCGTCGACTACGACCCCGTGACGCTCCGGATCGGTGAGGGTGCCCTAGGGAGCTTCGGCGGACGACTGGCCTGGGTCGATGCCCAGCTCGGCGCCCGAGGGTGGACCGATCGACTTCCCCGACGTCGGATCGATGCCGCGGTCAGCACGACCGCGCTTCACTGGCTTTCGGAGGCCGGTTTGCGCTCGCTCTACCGGGACCTCGGTCGACTCCTCCCGCGCGGGGGGGTCTTCCTGGACGGGGACTATCTCCCCTGGGGCCGCCGGGAGAAGGGTCTCTCCCGGGTCGCCGAGAAGGTCCGGGAGCAGCGGTTCCGCGGCATCCCCCTCGACAAGGAGTGGGAGGCCTGGACCGAGTGGTGGGAGCGGGCCGAGAAGGTCCCCGCACTTCGCCCGTACTTCGAGGAGCGCAAGCGGCGCTCGGCGCACCACCCCCGACGCGGCACCCTGCCGCTCGAGGTCCACGAGGACGCGCTGCGACGCGCAGGGTTTCGAGAGGTGGGCATCATCTGGCAGGATTTCGAGAACCGGGTCCTGTTCGCCCGCCGCTGACCGTCCCCGAGGGTCTCGCCTAGGTCCGGGGGGAGAATCCCTGGGTGGCGGCACCGCCATCGACCATCCGGCCGGCGGGTCGTATCGTCACTCGTAGCCGAATTGTCGTCGGGCGAAGGCCGTCATCCGTTCCGGGCCCCACGGCGGCTCCCAGACGACATCGACCTGGACCTTCTCGACCCCGCTCGCGTTCCGGGCGGTCGTCGCGACCTCCTGGGTGAGCGCCTCGACCGCAGGGCAGCCGGGGCTCGTCATCGTCATGCGGATCGTGAGGCCGCCCGAAGGGTCCCAGTCCATGCCGTAGATCAGACCGAGGTCGATGATGTTCATCGGGATCTCGGGGTCGTAGATGTTGCGCAGCGCCTCGTGCACCTTCTGCTCGAGCTCGGGCCGGGCCGGGCCCTTGCCTGCGCCGGAGGGGACGGCAGAGGTCGAGGGGGTAGGGGAGACCGGCGGTGGCGCGGCCGGGGCCGGAGGCGAGGCCGAGGGGAGGAACGGGCCGACGACCTCGAACCCCGCGTGGGCCGGGTCGGCGTGGTAGCGGACCTCGGCGTCCAAGAGGAACTTCAGGCTGCTCTCGTCCAGGAGGAGTGGGAGCCCGTCGATCGTGACCGGGACGTCCCGGACGGACGCGTGGTCGATCATCATCTGGGCGTGGGGGCGCATGCCCCGCTCGACCCAGAGCCGGATACCGGAACCTGAGGGCCGACCGACGAGCGCGGCCGCGAGGGCTGTTTTGGCCTCGGGAGTGACCTTGAGCCGGACCGGGGGTGTCTCGGGGGCGAGGCCGCTGCGCGGTGCCGGGTCGGGGGTCATCAGGTGCCTCGGGGCCGTCGGCAGTGGCCCCGAAGAGGTTTACCTGTATCGGTCCGCGCTCGACGGCTAACCGCCCGTGACGTCGCTCAGGAACTCCCGGATCGTGCCGAGGAACTCCTTGGGCTGCTCGAGGATCGCCATGTGGCTGCTCTGCGCGAGGACGCGCAGGTGCGCGGGCTCGATCCGGTCCGCCATCTCGACCGACGGTCCGAGGAAGTAATCGTACCGACCGGTGACGACGACCGTGGGGACCTCGATCTTGGAGTAGTACTTCCGGCCGTCCCAGCTCTTGATCGTGCCGTCGCACGTGAACTCGTTCCCGGTTCGGGTCAGCATCGCACGGTAGACGGTCTCGCTCACCCGGGTCGCCTTCCAGTCCGTGGACGCCCCCTTCACGAAGCGGGTCTGGAACGGCTGGTAGACCAGCTCGGCGAGCTTCTTGTACTCGGCGGTGTCGAACGCCTTCGCCTTGGCGAGGTCCCGCAGGCGGTGGCGCTGGTTGGGGCTGGCGCAGCCGAGCATCAACCGGAACGCGGCGTGGATCTCTTCCTCGCTCCCCGCGGTCGCGCAGAGGAGGAGCGAGGTGAGGTTGCGCTCGTACCGGTGCGCGTACTCGAGCGCCACGAACCCGCCGGTCGAGTATCCGAGAAGATGCAGCTCGGTGATCTTGAGGGCGCGCCGGATGGCCTCGACATCCTCGGCCATGTTGGCGATCGAGTAATCGGCGGGACGCTTCGGGGCCCAGCTGTGGCCGACCCCGCGCGGGTTGAACAGGACCACCCGAAGGTTCGCGCTCGCGAGACGAAGGAGTCCCCTAAGGTAGTGGTAGGTCCAGCCCGGGCCTCCAGGGTGGACGAGAAGGGTCGCCGGACCCTCTCCCTGGGAGACGTACTCAAACGACCGGTGTCCCGAAACGGTCACGCGCCGCACGCGAGCCATGGAACGACGTAACACCTCTACATGAAAAACGTCACCGTGCGGGACCCAGTGCGCTGGGGCCCCGGTCCCTCCCCCCGGATACCCCCGGGGTACCGCGGAGAGTGGTCAGAGGGCGATAGAGACCGACTCAAATCCCCCGACGGCGTCGGTCGTTCGGTGCCCGGATTTGTGACGAAGCGTCCGAGGGTCGGATTCGCCTCGCTGAGCGAAGTGGAGGAGGCAGGGGCCCGAAAGGTCAGTCCCAAGACCTGGTCGTACATCGAGGCCGCCGCGGCCACGGGCTGGACCGACCGCGCGAACCGGAAAGCGTTCGACCGTTGGGTGTTGAGGCCCCGCGTCCTCGCTGGGGTCCGCGAGGTCGACCTGAGGACCCACCTCCTCGGCGAGGCGGTCCGTGCCCCGGTCTACGCCGCCCCTATGGCCTACCAGGGCCTAGTCCACCCGGACGGGGAGGGGGGCCTCGCCCGCGCGGCCAGCCGGGCCGGCCTCCTCGCGACGTTCAGCACACTCTCCTCGTGGTCCCTCGAGGAGATCGCGAGCGCCCGCCCGCGCGGGCCTCGCTGGTTCCAGCTCTACCTGCAACCGACGTGGAGGGCCACCGAACGCCTCGTCCAACGGGCCGAGCGGGCGGGGTTCTCGGCCATTATCCTCACCGCGGACACGCCGGTGCTAGGAGTGCGTGACGGCCAGCTGCGGAGCGGATTCGCGATCGACTCGTCCATCCCGCTCGGCAACGGGCCGGGGGTCGTGCCCCCCTCCCGAGGCCCAGAGCCGGTCGGCGAGACGTACTCCATCGGGAGAGGTTTCGGGGAGACCTGGGAGGTCGTCGACCGCCTTCGGGGAGCGACCCGCCTGCCGGTCATCGTGAAGGGTATCCTCTCCGCCTCCGACGCTCGTTTGGCGGTCCGCCACAGGGTCAGGGCGGTCATCGTCTCGAACCACGGGGGTCGGCAGCTCGACCGAGCTCCCGCAGCCCTCGACGTGCTCCCCGAGGTCGCGGCCGCGGTCGGGAAGCGGGCCGAGGTCTACCTCGACGGAGGGGTCCGGCGGGGGAGCGACATCCTGATCGCGCTCGCGCTCGGAGCCCGGGCCGTAGGGGTCGGGCGCCCCCTCCTTTGGGCGCTGGCCGCGAACGGCGAGGCCGGGGTCGCCCGGTACCTCGCGCTCCTCGCTACCGACCTCGCGTCGGCGATGGTCCTGGTCGGTCGACACACTCTCGCGGAGGTCGACCGGAGCCTCGTCGCGCCCGCGCTGGTTTAGGACCCCACCCGCTGTCCCGCCCGGGGCCCCTCGAGAGCGGCGCGCTTCGAAAGCGGAGGGCCGCTCCGGTCGGCCCGACCGTGCCTTGGGTCCCCGCAAGCCCTATCTGTTGGGTCGGGCCAACGGAGCCTACCCATGCCCGCGGAGCTCACCGACCGGCTATCGTTGCTCGAGGAGGAGATCATCGCCCATCTGTTCGTGCTCCGACCCACGATGGCGTCCTACCTAGGACTCCACGAGTACGATGGACTCCTCCCCGACCTTTCCCCCGAGAGCACGCTTCGTTGGACGACGACCGCGAAGGAGTTCCTGCGCCAGCTCCGGGAGATCCCCGAGTCCGACCTCGCCGTGCCCCGCCGGCTCGACCTGAACCTCCTAAGGCTCCTCCTCGAAGGGAACCTCTTCGACCTCGAGGAGACGCGCGAGCTCGACCGGAACCCGATGAGCTTTCTCTTCCAGCCGGACCTCACGAACTACATCGCCCGAGACTACGCCCCGATCGCCGACCGAGTCGCGGCAATCGTTCGGGTCCTAACGTCGGTCCCGGCCCTGCTCGAGACCGCGAAGCACCGGCTCGAACCGGTCCTTCCTCGACCGTTCGTCACTCTCTCGATCCAGATCGCCGCCGGCCTTCCCTCCCACTTCGAGGAGGGCGAGTCGTTCGCGGCGACCGGGTCCGCCGAGCTGCGGGACGAGGTGCGGAAGGCGCGCGAAGGCGCCGACGCCGCGGTCCGGTCGTTCACCGAATGGCTGCAGACCGAGCGGTTGCCCCAGGCCACGGACGATTTCGCGCTCGGGCGCGAGCGGTTCCAGCGCCTTCTCTGGGTCCGGGAAGGGCTCACCCTGCCCGTCGAGCAGGTGCTGCGGCGCGGTCACGATGACCTGAAGCGCAACCGGGAACGCTTCGCGGAGATCGCGCGTCGGGAAGGGGTCTCCGTCGACGAGCTCGTCGCGCGCCTGTACGAGAAACACCCCTCGCCGGAGGAACTGCTACCGCTCACCCGCCGTCTGACGGACGAGATCCGGGAGTTCGTGCGCACGGAGGGGCTCGTCACCATCCCCGAGCCCGAGCTCGTCCACGTTCGGGAGACCCCGCCCTGGGCCCGCGACCTGTGGACCGCCGCGATGAACCCCCCCGGTCCGTTCGAAAAGCCAGTGGACGGGATCTACTGGATCACTTCGGTGGACCCGGCGTGGACCCCCGCCCAGGCCGAGGGCTGGATGCGCACGCTGAACCACGCGATGCTGAAGAACACGACCGTCCACGAAGTCTGGCCGGGCCACTACCTCCAGTCCCTTCACTTCCGCAAGACCAGCCAGACGCTCGCCCGGAAGGTCTGGTTCTCGTACTCGTTCATCGAGGGATGGGCGCACTATTGCGAGCAGGCCGCGCTCGAGGCCGGTTTCGACGGCCGGTCGACCTCGGCCGAGGTGACCCAACTGCACGACGCACTGCTCCGAGACTGTCGGCTCATTGCGTCGATCGGCATGCACACCCAGGGCATGTCGGTCGCCGACGCGGCCCGTCTGCTCCGGACCGAAGCGCATCTCGAGGAGGTCCACGCGCAGCGCGAGGCGATCCGCGGCACCTACAACCCCGAGTACTTCTGCTACACGCTCGGCAAGCTCGCGATCCTCGACGTGCGGTCGAAGTACCTGGCGACGAAGTTCCACGGCTCCGCTAAGGAGTTCCACGACACCCTGCTCGGGTTCGGCACGCCACCGATCGGGTTCCTCGACTCCCTGCTCGCCGGTACGTAGGCGCTTCCCCGCCCGCCTTTCCCTGGGGTCCGCGACGGCATTCTGACGTTCCGGCCCTCAGGGGTGGTACGCTTCCGACGAGAGCCCCGGGGCTTCGCCGCCCTTCCAGGCGGAGCGAGGCCAGCCGGATGGTTTCTCCAGGGCGAGGCGGATCGCGATCCGAGAGAGCTCGGAGATCCACTCGACCTGGACCGCCTCCGCGACCGGGACTTCGCGGACTTCGGCGATCTCGGGAGGACGCGCGGTGGGTTCCCCCGCGAGGTGCTCGAGAGCGAAGGCGAAGTAGACGTCGCTCTCGCGGGCGGTAAGGACCTTGTGACGGGTCAGGAGCAGCCGACCGACGCGGGCGGTCACGCCGGTCTCCTCCTCGAGCTCCCGGACCACTGCGGCCTCGAGGGATTCCCCGGGGTTCACGTACCCGCTCGGGATGGTGAACCGCGTCCGATAGACCGCCCGATTCACTAGGGCCCGCCCGTTCCGCAGGAGGACTCCGCCGACGCCCAGCCGGGTGTGAGGGGTGGGCAACGGCGGCAGCGAAGCGGCGGACACTCCGGCGAAGGGGGCGCCTTCCGCTTTCAGTGTTTCGTGGTCCCGGGACGTGGCCAAGAGGAGTGCGGGCACCGGGATTTGAACCCGAGTTATAGGCTTGGCAAGCCTATGTGATAACCAGACTACACTATGCCCGCAGCGTTCGGGGCCATCGCTCGTTCTATCTAAAGCCGCCCCTCGCGGACGCCGCTAAAAGCGGTAGCGGTTCAGGAACGATTGGTCCTCGATACTGATGTCGTTCAGGACCCGCGCGACCGTCCGCTTCTGCGAAAGGAAGAACGGCAGGACGCTGATGGAAAGCTCCCCCCGGGCGAGGACGCGCGTCCCCCCGGGGACATCCTCGTACCGGACGTCCAGGTAGGTTCCCGACGTCCAGGGTCCCTCGCTCTCGAGGAGCTCCCAGCGCGCGCGCTCGGGAGGTAGGTAGGTGATCTTCCAGCGCGACCTCATCGGTTTCCGTCGCACGTCGATCACTCGGTCGACCACGGTCTCGGAGCCCGTGCGGCTCACGGTCTTCTGGGATTGGATGAGGGGATGGATGGTCAGTATCTTCGTATCGCCGAGGTGCTCGTTGAGGAGCTTCCAGATGATGTGCCGGGGCGCCGCGATGAGGTCCTCATCCTCGTACGTGACCATGGGGTCTGCCGGTGCGAGCGGACGGCCCCTTAAGATGATTCTCGGACAGAGGCTTCGCCGCGTTCGGGTCCGGATGGCTCGCCCCGGGAGACGGCTGCCCTTCCCGGACCGGAAGGAGGGCGCCCGGGGCGCCTCCCGTCGCTCCTCGCGAATCCGTGCGAAGCGCGGAGCGGTCGGGCTCCGAAGCGCCGGGTTATTACGCGGGGGGTGCCGTGGCGGGCGGAGGGTCGATGAGCGAGCCGTGGAACGAGGGCGACACGGTGGCCCTGAAGCGGGTCGGCGCTCCGGCGCTCCTCCTTCGACTGGCCCGCGGACCCCAGAAGGTCGGCAACGAGGGGGTCCTCGACCTCACCGAGCTGATCGGGCGGGCCCCGGGGAGCGCGGTCATATGGCTCGGGACGGCGTATCGGGCCGTCCGGCCCTCCCTCTCGGACCTCTTGGGTTCCTTGCGCCGTGGCGCGCAGATCGTCACCGCGAAGGATGCCGCCCACCTGCTCTACCTGGCGGGGGTCGGCCCCGACGCGACCGTCGCCGAGGCGGGAGCCGGCAGCGGAGCCCTGACGGTGGCGCTCGCGTACGCGGTGGGACCGCACGGTCGGGTCATCTCCTACGACCGGCGGGAAGACTTCCTCGACGCGGCTCGTGCGAACGTTAGACGGGCCGGGCTCGAGGCACGCGTCTCCTTCCGGTTGAGGGACGTGGCCACGGATGGGCTGGACGCCACGGAGCTTTCGAGCGTCGTCCTGGACCTGCCCGAGCCATGGGTCGTGCTGCCCTCGGTCCGCTCGTCGCTCGTGCCGGGCGGCTACGTCGCGACCTACACCCCGACCTACAACCAGTTGGAGCGCACGGTCCGCACGCTCCGGGACCTCGGATTCGACGAGGTCCGGGCGGTCGAGCTCCTCGAGCGGGGATTGCACGTCGGCGAGGGAGGCACCCGCCCCGCCTTCGAGATGCTCGGCCACACGGGATTCCTGGCGGCCGGTCGTCGGGTCGACTGAAGATGGTCGTCGCATCGCTCACGCTCGGCGCCGTCGTGGGAGTGCTGCTCTCGGGCGCCTTCCTCTATTGGGAAGTCGGACGGTACGCGGAGCCCCAGGTGCCGGTCACCCTCTTCGACGAGCGAAAGGAGCTGTTCGCCTACACCGCCGGCCTGTTCGTCGGGGTCCCGCTCGCGATCGCCTTCATCCTGTTCGAGATCTCGATGGGAAGCGGCTCGTTGATCAGTGCCCTCGTGTTCCTCGCGCTCCTGGTCGGCGGGGACGAGGTGGCCCAGTGGGCGCTCCTCCGCACCAAGTACTGGGGCACCGAGCCGGCCAAACCGTTCTACGCCCTGGGCTACCGCGCGGCGATCGGGGGGATCATCTCGCTCGCCATCGTCTCTCAGTACCTCAGCAATCCCACGATCTCGGTGGACGGCACCGCGCTCGTGCTCCTCACGTCGATTGCCGTCGTCGCCCTTCAGGTGTCGGGGAGCTTCCTGTCGCTCCCTGCCGTGGAACCGGACGACCGGCGCGGCGGGGGTGTCGTCGCGGGGGCCCTGTTCAGCGCCGTCGGGTTCTTTCTGCTCGGTCTCGGCTACCTCGGGGGGGAAACGACGGCCTACGTCGGGGCGCTCGTCGCCCTCCTCGGGGCCATCCTCGTCTACCGTCGCCTCCGGCCCACCCTCGCCCGCGTCCCCGCCCCCTCGGCGGGACCGGAGCCGTTGGCTCCCGAAGGGCCGCTCGCCTACGGGCGGACCGAGCCCCCCGAACCGCCGCCCCCGGGAAAGCCACCGCGCAAGAGCGGGTAGGACCGGGCGCCGGCATCCCTCGGCGGCAACGTCCCGGATAGCCTCTTAAGGAAATCCGCCTCCCACCGGCGGAATGGCGACCCCGGAGAAGGTCCCGCTCGGGCGACGGCTGCGCCACGGGATGAGGACCTACCGTGCAGGGATCTCGATCATCGTCCTCGCGGTGGGGGTCCTTCTCACGGTCCTCGCGTTCGGGGCCTTCACCCCGCTCTCCACCGTCGGTCCGTTCCCCGCTATCAATGCGGCCAGCCAGGTCGGCTGGAACTGGGACCTCCTGTTCGTGATCATCGGACCGATCATCGTGGTCGTGGGCGCGTACATGGTCGGCGCGTACTTCAACGCCCGACACAAGTTCGAGCACCTGATGCTCACGAAGAGCAAGGCCGAGTTCCTCAGGAACATCACCGAGATCGAGGACCTTCTCTGGGACCTCACGCCCCGCGACGAACAGCGCTACGAGGCAAAGCGCGCGGAGCTTCGGGTCCGCCGATAGGGCCCGGGTCACGCCCCCGTCCCCCGTCGAGCTCGCGGTAAGTACGGGTTAAGTACCGAAGGCCGGTCCACCGGCCGTGGCGGCGACCGGCGTCAGTGGCGGCGTCCGGGAGTTCCGGTTCCGGAAGCTCGAGAAGCCCGAAGAGTTCCGGCAGGTGCTCGAAGTGCACCGCGCGGTTTGGGGCGATGAAGGGGTACCCGCGCCCCTCCAGCGGGCCTTCCAGGACAACGGAGGCCTCGTCCTCGGGGCGTTCGTCGACATCTACCTCGCGGGGTTTGCGATCTCCTTCCTAGGATGGGACGGGACCACCCTCTTTCACCACTCGCACGTCACGGCCGTCCGCCCCGAGTACCAGAACCACCACCTCGGGTTCCGCCTGAAAGCGTACCAGCGGGACGAGGTCCTGAAGCTCGGCCTCTCCGAGATCCGCTGGACGTTCGACCCGCTCCAGAGCCGCAACGCCTGGCTCAACGTCCGTCGCCTCGGCGGAACGCCGGACCAATACTTCGTGCACTACTACGGCCAGATGGCCGACACGTTGAACCGCGACATGGAGACCGACCGGCTCCGCCTGCGCTGGGAGGTCGCGACCCCGCACGTGGAGGAGAGGCTCGGAGGACTGTTCCCGACCGCGGAGGAGAACCTGGCCCGATGGAAGCGTTCGGTGGCGATCGTGGAGACCGAGGTAGGCGACCAGGGCCTGCGTCGGCCGACGGCCGTCACCGAGCCGAGCGGGGAAGTGGCCCACCTCGAGATCCCGTTCGACCTCGAGACCGTCCGAGAGCATGAACCGGCGACCCTCCGCCAGTGGCGGCACGCCGTCCGGGACGGGTTCCGGGCCGCGTTCGACGTGGGGTACCGGGTCGACGACTTCGTGGTGATCACGACCGATCACGAGCGGCGAAGCTTCTACTTCCTCGCGCCGCCCTCGAAAGAGACCGCCCGGAGCGCCGCCCCCGCGGCCCCAAGCGTATAAGGCCGTCTCCCGCCTCTTCGTCGGCCGGGTCATCGACCGAACGTGACGAACACGCCCGCGCCTCGCGTTTCCTGGGTCCTCCTCGCCATCCTCGCAGTCGCCCTCGCGACCGGCGCCGCGGCGAGCATCCTCGTCACCGCCTCGACCGCACCGCCGCCCCCCTCCCAGTCGGTGTCCCTCGTCCTTCTCCCCCAGTGGGTGGTCACCGCGATCTCGGTGGGGATCGCCGGCCTCGTCCTCGGGACCCTGGTCTACTGGGGCCTACGGTCCGGTCCGAACCCGACACTGACCCGAATGGCCCTCTCCGTCCTCATGGTGGTCCTCCTGGGGATCCTGTTCGTGATCGGCGCCCGGCTCCTCGGCTTCGGGGGAGGGATCTATCTGAACGGTTCGGGCACGGCCACCGGGAGCAACACCACATCCCCCATCAACAACACGACCGTGATCAAAGGGAGCCTCAATGGAACGGGCGGGGGAGCGATCACTCTCTTCCCGGGCCTTCCGGGCTGGGTACCGTTCGTGATCCTCGCGATCGTCGTGCTCCTCGTCGTCGTCGTCGGAGTGCCTCAGACCCGGCGTTACCTCGCCGAGCGGGGCGTGGGCGGCCGCCTGCGACGAGGTTCGGCCGGGACCGTGCCGACCGGCATGCGTGACGCCCTCGCCCGGGCCTCCTCCGAGCTCGACCTCGGGGGCGACCCTCGTCTCGTGATCCTCGCGCTGTATGCGGCGATGCTCGAGCACCTGCAGCCGATGGTCGACGACATCGGGACGAGCACGCCCGAGGAGATCCGAGCCGCGCACCTCGTGCGCCTCGGCGTCCGAGCGGAGGCGGCGAGGACGCTCACGCGGCTCTTCGAGGAGGCCCGGTACTCGACCCACCCGATGGGACCGGCGGAGAGCGCTCGGGCGCAGGAATCGGTACGGGCGGCTCTCGAGGACCTTGCCCGACGGACCCTCCGCGAATGAACGTCGCGTTCACGGTGCTCTTGGGCGTCGTGGCGATCGTCGCGAGCGGGCTCGCCGTCGCCGCCGGGACGAACGAGGGATTGGTCATCCCGACCGCCACCATCGCGGTCGCGGCGGCCGCGCTCCTGCTCGTCCAGGTCGCCACGCGGACTCGTTGGCCTCCCGGCCGAGCTCTTCCTGCCTTGCCCGCGGACCCGGGACGCGTGCGCTCCTCGCTCCGAGCCGGAGTGCACGGCCGTCCCGCGCTCGTCCTGCTGCTCGACAGCCTCGAACGGGCCGAGGGTAACCCGAATCGGCCGAACGCGACGATCGAGGAGATCGCCCGCATCGGGACCTTGAGTCCGGAGGAGTTCCGGGAGTACCTCACCCAGCGCGTGAGCTCCCTCGAGGGACGGACGTGAGCGGTCTTCCCTCTCGCCCCCTGCAGTGGCGACCGCTCGCTCCGTTCCTCCTGGCGACGGGAGCCGCGCTGTCCCTCGTCGCTGTCATCACCCGAAACCCGACCCCGCTCTTCCTCGCACTTCCCCTCCTCCTCGCGCCGGTAGCGGCCGGCATCGTCGGTCCTCGAAGGTCCCCCCCGGTCCGGATCGACCTCGCGATCGAAGGGGCAGCGGCCGACGTTCAGGTCCGAGGAGCGGTCGTGCCGGAGCCGGGTCTCGATGCTCGGGACCTTGTGGTCGAGCTCGAGCGCCCGGCGAGCCTGGTCGGGGAGAGCGTTCCTCGGTTCGACTACTCGAGCTCGCAGATCCGGTTCCGCGCGAACTGGACCGCCCCCGAGCCCACGATCACGGAGATCCCGGTCCCCGAGGTCCTCTGGCGGGACCCGATGGGGATCGTGGAACGGGAGGCGATCTCCTCGACGTCCCCCGTCGTGGTCTCTCGGTATCCGCCCGAGCTCCTCCGGATCGGGGCCGTCCGCCTCGAGCGCACAACGCCGCTCCCCGGCGAGACCCGCTCCCGTAGGGTCGGGGAGAGCGGCGAGTTCCACGGGATCCGTCCCGCGCGTCCGGAGGACCCTCCCCGACAGATCAACTGGCGCGCCACCGCGCGCACCGGACGACCGCTCGCGAACGAGTACGACCTCGACAAGACCGGAGACCTCCTCATCCTGCTCGACGCCCGACCGACGCCGCTCGGACCGGCGCTCGACGAGCGCCTCTTCTCGGTCGCCCGAGCGGCCGCAGTCGGGCTCAGCGACTCCTTCCTCCGCGTGAAGTCGAGGGTCGGGGTCGGGGTGTTCGGGGAGTTCCTCGACGTCGTCCCGCTCTCCACGGGCCGGACCCAGCGGATCCGGATCGAGACGGCCCTGAAGCAAGCCCACCTTTCCCCCGTCTCCGCACCGGCGGAGCGGTGCGCGGTCTCCGCCCGGCGCCATTTCCCGCCGGGGCTCACCACCGTCGTCTTCTCGAGCCTCTCGGACGATTCGTCGGAGGACCTCAGCCCGTACCTACGGCGGCGGGGCTTCCCGGCCGTCGTGCTCAGCCCGTCGCCCCTCCCGCTGATCGCGGCCGCGTCGCGTCTTACCGGCGAGGACGAGGAGCTCGCCCGTCGGATCGCCCGGCTCGTGCGCCGGGACCGGATCGCGCGGGCGTGGCAGGAAGCCCCGACGATCGACTGGGACGACTTCTGGTCGCTCGGGAAGTTCGTGGAGTTCGTCCGTCGCCCGCGCATCCGGAGGGCCTAAGAAGCATGTCGGGGGTCTCAGTCCGCATCCGCTCGATCCGACCGGTTTCGCTCGCCCTGCTCCTGGTCTCCGCCACCTATCTCGGCCTCCTCTCCGGTTTCCCCGACGGCTACGGTCCCGTTCTGGCGGCCGCCGCTGTCATCTTCGCCACCGGGCTCCGCGTGGGCACCCGCCGGAAGGTTGCCGTCTACGCTCCTGTGCCGGTGCTCGCCGCCCTCGCCGTCGAGGTCGTCCCCGCCCCGGTCGGCCTCGGCACCGAGCTCGTCGCGGGCCTCGCGGGTCTCGCGTTCCTCCTTTGGCTCGCCGACGACCCGTCCCGGCCCGTGGGCGGGTCCCTCCGAAGCCTTCCGACGGTCGGCGTGCCAGCGCTGGCGGTGGGGATCGCCTGGTCGAGCACGCTCTTCCTGCCCGCGGGCGCGGTCCCGCTCGGGGTCGCGGGGGCCCTGCTCGCGCTCACGCTCGCCGTCGTCGCCCTCCTGGTGGCAAGCCCGACGATGTTCGACCGGGAGGAGGCGTGAAGCTCATAGCGGCCCGACCGGTACCCTACCTGGCGCGGCCAAGCTGCGCCCGGGTACCGACGAAGGGTCCCTCTCGACTCAACGCGGACGGGTCGTCCGCCGAGGATGACGTGAGGACAACCCCGGTGTCCGACACCCCCGGCCGGGGTCAGACCCCTGAGAGGGCGT
>Ga0209039_10000818_pt1 | contig 29878 bp, 20 predicted proteins | sample BogFormECP12_OM1_FD_188238 | JGI IMG/M metagenome (GOLD analysis project Ga0209039, IMG submission 188238) | Bog forest soil microbial communities from Calvert Island, British Columbia, Canada - ECP12_OM1 (SPAdes) (version 2) | ecosystem: Environmental > Aquatic > Freshwater > Wetlands > Bog ... | reverse complement strand
CTTCGGACAATTAGACGCCCTCCCCAAAGATTTTCTCCTCCCTGTAGGGAACATTCCTGACTTCTTGTCACGGTCGATGAATCTTGAAATATCGCGTTACTTTTCACTTGACAAATACGATACTAATGATATACTTATTCACGAGGCCAGCCCCAACTGGCCGAGTTGCAAGGGCGCAGACCTATTTAAGGGGTCGGCGTAATCCATACCAAAAGACAGGTGCTAGGTGCTGGGGACTAGGTGCTGGGGAAAACCTTCAGAACCCAGAACCCAGCGCCCAGGACCCAAAACCCTTGGAGATTCTCCATGTCGCTCACCAAAAAACAAGAAATGACCGAGAAGCCACTGGCTGCGAATCGCAGATGGAAGATTAGAAAAAACCGCGGCTCTCCATTATGTATTAGAAACAAAATGGGTTAGTCGTTTAGAGTAAATATGTCTGAAAACTTTATCTTACTAAAATAAAGAGAGTTAGCTTGAAATACGGGAGCCGGGGAGAAAAAGATGGGCGCGGCTCTCCATTATGTACTAGAAACAAAGTGGGTTAGTCGTTTAGAGTAAAAATGTCGGAAAGCTTTATCTCATTCAAATAAAGATAGTTAGCTTGAAATACGGAAGCCGGGTAGAAAAAAGGAGCGCTGCTCTCCATGATGTACTAGAAACAAAAGGGGTTAGCGGAGAATCGCGAAAACCTCGCAGAAACATATGTTATTGAAATTAACAGATTTATATGATTCTGCAATGGCGAGGGTCGTGAAAAAAAAGGGGGAATTAAAAATGAGCCGAGAATTCCGTAAGTTATTGAAAACACATATAGAAAAAATGCCCGTTTTTCGCCTCTCCATGATGTTAATGAAAACAAATGAGTTAGACCATTCTCTCCAAGATGTTGATGAAAAGAAAGGGACTTATTGAAAATGAAGGGAAGTGGCATCGATTGTGGGCGAGCCCGCCTAACAACGGCGAGGCAGCCTTGGTCAACAAGGGTCGCGGGCCTAGTCGGCCCTCGCGGTTTATTTCTTGTTTCCCCTTCCAAGGAATTACATCTTGTGGTGGCCGCGCAGAAGAAAACGCTTAACGTCCGGCCAAAATTCTTTCATCTCATAACCGACGGTATCCCACCCAATTTGTTCCCCCCAAATCGGCAGGGTGGAACCCATCGTCCAGGGCCCGGGATGGTAGATATTCGAGATGCCTGCGGCGGTGCCGCTACCGAGGATTTCAGAGAAGTTGAACTGGTTTTTCCCCGAATCCGAGCGGATGATCACAACCCGCAGGCCGGCGTATTCAACACGGTGAAGGAAGCTTCCTTTGCCCAATTGGAAGTAGCGCGGATCTTGTCGCAACGCCGAAGCGAAGACGGCGCCCACCATAAAGTTCTCAACGGAGTCGTCGGCAAGCGTTAGTCCGTAACGCTTGGCATAGCCACGAAACCCCTGGCCCAAGGTGGGATCCGAATTGTTAGCTTGATAGATGCCAGATTGTGCGGCGATGAAAACGAGTTCGATAGGGTCGAAAGTTCCTTCAGCCACCAGCTTGAATTTTTGTCCGGTCGTCATCGGCGGCAGCGAGGAGGCATTTTCCACGGTCAAGTAGTTGGGCAACGTCCAAAGGATTCGATCATTTTTGGGAATTTGCGGATCCGGGGCGGGTTGGCCCTGGACGTCGCCGGAGCCATCCGCGGACTTGGCCTGGGTTTGTGGCGCAGCCGGAGGGGGAGAGTCCGCCAACTGTTGTGCCAGAAGTTGATAAGGCAAGGTTAGCATACAGATCAATAGCGTGGCTAGTAAGTAGTCGCGCGGCCGAACACTTTGGATAATCATCAGCTTAGTAATCTCCACACTTACCTATTGCTATTTCAGGCTTCCCCTCTAGCCCGCTTTGCGGCTCTGCCCTGCTCCCTATTTGACGCGCCAAACCTCAGGGGAGTTTCCTGGTGTTCTATCTTATTGATAACAATTTACATTATTTAACGAATGGGGGCAATACATCCGGGGAGGGATTACGTCTTGTGCCTGCCGCGCAGAAGAACACGACGAAGGTCCGGCCAAAATTCTTTTAACTCGTAACCGAGGGCATCCAACAAGATTTGTGTGCCCAAGACGTTGGCGTTGCTGGCGAGCGTGTGGGGGCCGGGATGGTACGCATTGGAGAGGCCTGCGGCCATGCCATTCCCGAGGAATTCGGAGAAGTTGAACTGAGTTTTTCCCGACGTGTCCGAGCGCGTAATCACAACCCGAATGGCGGCGTACCCGAAACGGCGAAAGAAGTTTCCTTTTCCCATCTGGTAGTATCGCGGGTCTTGCCGTAATAAAGTGGGGAATATGGCGCCCGTCCCGAAATTTCCGATGATAGCGTCGGTATACGCGGTCCCGAAGCGTTTGGAATAGCCAATCATCCCTTGGCCATAGGTGGGGTTCGTGTCGTCGGCTTGGCCAAGGCCGGCTTCGGCGCCAATGAACACCACTTCAACCGGGTCGAAGCACCCCTCAGCCACCGTCTTGAATTTTTGCCCGGTCGTAAGCGGAGGTAGCGAGGAAGCATTTTCCACGGTCAAAAGGTTCGGGAGCGCAAAGAAGATTCGGTCATCCTTTGAAGGATGGGGGGATGGAGCGGATGGGCCTTCGACGGCCCCGGAATCACTCGCGGACTTGGTTGGGGTCTGGGGTGTCGCTGGAGGCGGTGCGTGCCCTGTCTGCTGGGCCAGGAGTTGATGAGATTGCCCAAGGGTAAAGATGAATAGAACGGTCAGTACGCAGCCGCGCGGCCAGGGGTTTCGGTTAATCATCAGCTCGGGAATCTCCAAAACGCCAAATCACTTGCGGGCGGGGTTAAAGGTGGCGCCCAAACCACTGTACGGTGCGGACGATCACATCCTGCTCCCACGGGACGGAAGTATACACGTGGTCCGCTCCAGCGATGATAGCGAGCTCCTTGGCGGCGGAGCGCGCAGCCTGAAAGAAATCACGGGCATGGGAAACTGGAACAATTTCGTCCTTTTCCGGATGGATGATCAGCGTTGGACCTTTGTAGCGCGCAAGGTGGCGAATGGGCTCGACCTTAAGCGCATCCTCGATAAAGCGCGGGCTGATTTCGCGGGCGTCGAATTCGCTGGCACCCGGCTTACCCGGAATCCTCCGGGCCAATTGCTTGATCAAGTCGCGCAGTCGAGCCGTATGCGCCACGGCGCTCCAGAGCACCACCACCTTGGCCCGTACGCTGGGCGCGAGAGTTGCGGCCACGGCTCCTCCCAGGGAAAGTCCCAACAGGCCGACGCGCTCCGGGTCAATGCCCGTTTGCCCGCGCAAGAAGGCCACGGCTGCACGCCCGTCAGCAATCTCTCCACGGAGGGTCATTCCGCGAAATTCGCCGTCCGATTCCCCCGACCCGTAGAAGTCAAATCGCAAGGAGGCGACTTCCGCCTGCGCCAGGGCTCGCGAGCACTTTACGAACATCCAATGCGATTCCATGCGGTTGCCGGTAAATCCGTGAAACAACACCACCCCGGGCGCCGGCTGCTTCAGCGCGGCGGCGGGCAAATGCAACATACCCCGCAGTGTTTTGCCCGCGAGGTTGGGGAACTCCAGGGATCGCTCAATTCCGGGATTCTTCACAGGGGTATGACCTCTTGACAGCCTTAACTTTACCAGATTGTGTCAACGGGTGGGGCTCGATCACATTGCAGTACGGCCATCCCGACCAGGAACATCGTAATAACCATGCCGCGCTTCTCGATCCACTCGGCCTTCAGTTGCCTTTCATACACTCGCGGTAGGGCCGATCACAAGCACATTCGCAAACTTCGTCCAGGTCAGTGGTCTCCTTGTCAGCATTGCAGTAATGTTGGCATATGAATTTGTAAACTTTGGTTGCGGCCCGCGGTTTGGCGTCGCCGGTTTCAATCTTGAAGCCGCATTTTTTCCAGGAGTCGAGCGTGCAAAAGGAAGCGGTAGGGTATCCCAGCTTCTGGATCTCCAAAGCGGCGCGCGAGCTGCGGCCCCCATGCTCGCACACGGTGACGAGCGTCGTATCCTTCGTGACCTTCATCTCTGCCAGTTTCCCGGCCAGCTCGTCGAGAGGAATATTCACCGCGCCGGGGATGTGCCCCGCTGCGAATTCTTGCGCGCTGCGCACGTCGACCACAAGAATCTTGGTGTTCTTACCCAGCGCTTCTTGTAACTGCTCCGCCGAAGTTTGCTTGGCGGCCTTCTCCACCGCGGCATGTTGCTGAGCGGCCGTGGCGCCGGACCATGCCAAAAGCAGACCGATGCAGATGGCAGCACTCTTCATCGTGACCTCACCCCTGACGGCAATCCTGCTCACAGCTCACAGCTAACAGCTTACAGCTTAATTGGGATTTCTGGCTAGGCCAACGTGTTCAAGCCTGTCGGGAAAAATGAGTGAGCACGGAAATGCCCACCCCAAGCCGATCTTATTGCGTGTTATTTGGGATGAGGGATGATGTTCAAAATGATTTAGGTGTCACCGGTGATGAGGAAATAGAAGCGCCAGTCGCGGTTAACGCGGGCCTGCCAGATGGGCGCGGAGTCCTCGTATTTCTTGGCGCGGAGCGAGGGGTGGCGGAAGTTCTCCACCAGCAGTTTCACTTGTTTGTCGAATGCTTTCTGGATGGCGGGGGGAGCCTCAGTGTAGTCCTATACAGCGGCAAGCGTCAGTCGGCGCTTCATCGGGCACGGTGTTTAGCCGCTGGGTTTTTCTTTGGGCGGGCTTTCTTGGCTTCGCCGTGGAGAAACGTGATCATTGCTTCGTGGTTCTCAAAAGGCCCATACGTGTCGCCCCTTTTCACCTGTTCCAGGGATTCAGCAAGGCGTGCATTGATGATGCGTCGCTGCTCCGGCGAGTACTCCCGGTCAACAATCAGTTTTGGCGTGAGAACAATTTTGCCCCTTTCCGCTTTGGCTTCCACCAAGTCGCCATCAGCCAAGCCCACCTGGACACGAAGCCGGGTGGGAATGGTCACTTGGCCCTTGCGCTGTACTCTAACGATGCTGCTCATGGGGATCAATTTCCGGAAGCCGGAAATACGGACTTCCTGAAAAGAAGGATAGTGAATTCCTGAGGTGATGTCAACGGCGCAACGCGGCCACAACATCGCTTGAAGGTAGCCGTGTTTCCAATCGCGGGACGACGTTGTAGAATCGCCGCTGTACTTTTTTTCAGAACTTCGACAATGTCAGTAGTGACTCATTTTGAAGTGGCACAGGCGTCCCGCCCGTGAGCGGTCACGGCCAAGATGGCCGTGCCACTTCAAAATGAGTCACCACCACAATGTCGAGCCCAATTCTCTCCATAAAGGAATGCTCCCTTGCCACTAACACGCGCCGACTGCGAAAGAATCCATCAAGCCGCCCTGGACGTCCTGAGCGAATTGGGCGTTCGTGTTGATGATTCGGAAACCATCCGCAGGTTGCAGGAGGCGGGCGCCACGGTGGACGCTGAGAATCGCGTTCACATTCCCGCCCGCTTGGTGGAATGGGCTCTCGGGCAGGCTCCCCGCCAGGTTAAGATTGCCGACCGCAATGGTCATCTTTGGCAACTGGGTCCGGAAGGTGGGACGCTGGTTCTGACGGGGAATGCGCTTTACATCACGCGAGGCCGGGTTCGTGGCGAGTTGCGGGCGGCCGATTTGGCCGAACTGGCGCGGGTCGTCGATGCCTGCCCGAACATTCATGGCATGGTGGGAACTTCCATCGCCGACTACCCCCCCACCAGCCGGGATTTCGTGGGCTTTCGCATCATGGCGGAAAACACGGGCAAACATCTGCGGCCGTGCATCTACACCCCGGCGGGCGCACGCACGGTAATGGAGATGGCCAATGTCCTGCTCGACGGCACAACCCTGCGCGAGCGCCCTATCGTCAGCACAGGTTTCAGCATCATCAGTCCCTTGCATTGGACGGCCCTGGCGCTGGCAGTCTTCAAGGAGACGGCGGGCCTGGGCGTTCCTGCCATGATCAACTCCGAACCTCTGGCGGGAGCCACCGCGCCGGTCACCCTGGCCGGTTGCATGGTGATTGGTGACGCCGATACTTTGAGCGGACTGGTGATCAATCAGTTGTGGGAACCTGGGCGGCCGTGCATATACAATGTGGGGTTTGCCCACGTCTTCGATATGTCCGCAGCCTTGGCGCTGACGGGCGCGCCGGAAAACTACCTCCTCCAGGCGGCGGGGGCCGACATGGCGCGTTTTCACGGTCTCCCCTGCGCGTCTTGGATGTCCACGGAATCCCCCTGCGCTGATGCGCAAGCGGCCTTCGAGAAAATGATGGGCGGCTTGGCCCACGCTGCCGCGGGCGTCAACCTCATCTGGGGGGCCGGCAACCTGGAATCGACACTGGCGATGTCGTGCGAGGCGCTCGTGAGCGATGACGAGATTGCCGGCTATGTTCTGCGCTTTCAAAGGGGTTTCCCGGTGGATCGCGAGGGGCTGGCGCTTGCCGACATTCGAGAAGCAGGCCGGTCAGGGGACTTCCTGAATTCGCCGCACACCCTGAAGCATTTTCGCCAAGTCCTGAGCCGGACGCAAATGGCCGTGCGCGCGCGGCGCAGCGACTGGGAGGCAAGAGGTTCGCACACGTTCGAGGAATCGGCAGAGCAGAGGGTGCGCAACATCCTGGCACGGGAGCCCCAGCATTACCTGGACGCGCATCAGAAGGCTGAACTTGAGCGGATTGAGCGCGCGGCGACGATTTGATGAGGTAGGCAAGGCGGGGGGGAAACACGTCATCCGCTTCGGCGCTGCTAGCCCGAAATTCTCGCCATGCCGGCCGCTTCCTAAGCACAGCTATTTTCACGAGAGCGCGCTATTCCGCGGTTCCGCCTTCCGGCGAGATGCGGATGATGGCTTTCACCACGCCGTCTCTCCGCGCGCTGACCAGATCGAAGGCGCGGGCGGTTTCTTCCAAGCGGAAATGGTGCGTGACCAGTGGCCGCACGTTGACGCGCCCGCTGGCAATGAGTTCGATGGCGTGCTCCACGCACTCGTTTTGGCGGCGCACGTTCTGGATGCGCAACTCGTTCCGGCGCATCAGGTTGATGTTCAGGCTGATGCGATCAAGCTCGGGAATGCCCACGATCAGCAGCGTGCCGCCGGGCTTCAGGAGTTCGAGGCCCTGATCGATGGCGTCCTGCTCACCCGCGCATTCAAAGACGGCGTCCATGCCCAAGGGTTCCAGGCGATGGACAGCCGCCACCCCGTCTTCGCGCCGGGGATTGCCGGTCCAAGCCGCCCCGCAGGCGCGCGCCACCGCCAGGCGCTCATCCAGCAGGTCCGTCACGTAAACGGGGGCCTGTGTCTCGGCGCGAACCGCCAGCAATGTACACAAACCGATGGGACCAGATCCCACAATGCCCACGCGCGCGCCGGGCTTAAGTTGGGCCAATTGTGCAGCGTACACTCCAATGGAGAGCGGTTCCACCACGGCCGCCTCATCGTCGTCGAGCGAGTCGGGAACCGGGCTCAAACAGGCGTCCGGCATCACCAGGTACTCCACCAGCGCGCCCGGTAACTGTCCGGGATTGCCCAGAAACTGCTGTTTACGGCAGGTGTGCTTGCGTCCGGCGCGGCACTGGTCACACTCGCCGCAAGCCACCAGCGGGTCAACGGCTACACGCTGGCCAGGATGGAGGCTCTTCACCGCGGCGCCCACTTCCTGGACGGTCCCGGCGAGTTCATGGCCGAGTAATTGCGGAAACACCGGCGTTCCCGATCCGATCTTTCCCTGCGTGTAGTAGTGGATGTCCGATCCGCACACCCCCAGCGTGTCAACCCGCAGCAGGACGTCGTGCGGCCCTTTCAACTGAGGCGTTGGCACCTCACGCACTTCCATTTTTCTCAAATCCGTAAGGTAAACTGCTTTCATGGTTTTCTCTGCTCGAAGCCCTTTCTACGAGGGGATTGTGGATAAAGCACGAATAAACAATAATTGGGGCGAATGAGGGACCCAGGCCGAAGCCGCTGCCGTGGTTTTGAGGGACAAAATGCCCATTGTGTTTCGGTGACCGCCTGGGTCAAACTCCAGGCCAGCGTCGATCTTAAGCGGTCGTCTGGCGAGCTGGTGCATTGGTTTTGAGACCAGGTTTCCTCCCTCGAAACGCCACTGGGTGAGGCAGCAGTTTCAAATCTTCAAGTCCCGCCTCTTCGAACCATTTTTGGACTTCCGGATAAGTATGTTTCCACTGGTATGGGGGGGAGTACCAGTCAAAGGTATCAAGCACTCGCCACTCCGGATCGGGATGCATGGCGATTTTGGTCAACAGCCGCAGAGGGTAGAAGATCGGAATACGGTACAGGTAATAGAGTGGTATCGCCACGTGACAAAGGGCATAGAGCCACCGGCTGGGCAGGCGAGTGGTAAAGACACGCTGAAAACGGCTGGATGCCTCGGTAGTCCAATCCACAACCGGGGCGAGTTTTGAAGCCAGCTTTTGCCACTTTAATGGAATCTGATAGTTAACGTCCAGCGCGAGCACTTCGTTGACCTGCCCGGGAAAGTAGCGGAACGTCTCCACCAGGCGCCACTTGGGGTAGACCCAAATGGCTGCCTCGCCCTGCGGCCTCAAGGTTTCCGCCGTGCGCATAAATGCGCTCCGGGGGTCTGGAGTGTGATGGAGCACGCCAATGCTGAAAGCGAAATCAAAAGTGCCAGGGCGAAATGGCGGCTTGAGCGCGTCGGCTTGAACGAAGTGGCATTTCGGAAAGCTGCAGAGGTTCTGCGCGGCGACTTCAATCGCCAGGCTGAGATCCACCCCCACGGTTTCGGCTCCCGCCCGCGCCAGGAGGTCCATGAATCGACCCGTGCCGCATCCGACGTCGAGCGCCAGCTTCCCCGCAAGTTCTCGCGGCTGTTTTCCTGTGGACGCTATGAATGTAGACTCTGAGATGCGGCGAGATTCGGTGTCAAATTGCGTGCGCTGCCAACGTTTCCACTCGTAGCTGAAACTCGCTGCGTAAACGTCGCCCGCTACAAAGCGCGGAATGCCCTCCCGGATGGGGAAGTCCTGGCGGCAGGCCGGGCAAACAAATCTGCCGGTGATAATTTCCTCGCCATTCTGATCCTGGATTTTAAGCTGCAACGAAGCGGCGCACTCGGGGCACGCCAGCAACTCTGCCAAGCGAGGCTTCATCGAGTAGACTCCCACAGGATTTCCCGGCGCTTGGAATTATACACCCGTTCGCCTACCCCGGGCCCTTCCAGCGCGGTTTTTCTCTCCGTGCGTGTCCATAACGTATTTTTCAGCGAATTGCGTTTTTCAAGATACACTATTTCGGAGATGAACCCTAGGCGGCAGATCCTCCGAAGTTCGATCGTGGTGGCGTTTTTCAACCTACTGGGCGGGCTGACCGGAATCCTGGTGGAGACCAGTATTGCCGCTAATCTGGGGCTTTCAGATCGCTCCGACGCGTTCTACGTCGCCTACACCATCCCCTACATCATCACCAACTTGCTCACCGCGACGGGTCAGTTTTCTCTGGTGCCGTTCTTCGCTTCGCTGGAATCGACTCAGGACGGGAAGGAAGTCTGGCACGGTTTCAGTTATGTTGCCAACATTCTTTTCCTTGGGTTGGGGGCAATCTCGGTCGTGGGCGTAGTGGCCGCGCCGTGGATTATTCACGGCATCGCTCCCGGATTCACGCGCCCAGAGGTTGCCGTCGCGGCGCGACTATCGCGCTGGCTTTTCCTCATTCTCATCCCCGCCGGGATCGGAGAAGTGCTGCGGTCCTTTCTTCTCAGCCGGCATTACTTCGCGCTCTCGGCAGCGTCAGGGTTCATCCGCAACGTTTCCTGCATCGCATTCATTCTTCTGGGCTTTCACCGCTTCGGGGCCTACAGCATCGTCATCGGCTACATGGTAGGGTACCTGCTCCAGTTGCTCATTTTGGGCATCCCGGTTTGGGTGGTTTTTCCGGTGCGCTATTCATTGACGCTGACCGCGAGAGGAGAATCATTTCGTAACCTGCGCAGTGCCGGTACAGCACAACTGACGGTCGCCGTAGCCTGGCAGGGCGTGGTGGTGGCGGAGCGCATCATCGCCTCCTTCCTTCCGGCTGGCACGATCACGGCTTTGAACTATGGCTTTAAGATTCAGGGTGCCATTACCGAATTCCTGGGAGGCAGCGTCGGAACTGCCGCCCTCCCGGCGCTTTCCAGGGCCGTCGCCCGCAAGGATCATGAGGGAGAGCGGGCGACTTTCCGCGAAACCCTGAGGATCATCCTGGTGCTCCTGTCCCCCATGGCAGTATTCTGCTTAATGCTGAACCACAGCATCATTCGCCTCTTTTTTCAGCGCGGGAACTTTACCCCCGAGGCGACACGCCTGATGGCGATGATTTTGTTCTATTACAGCCTCAGCTTATTGCCTTATGCCTTTATAAGAATTCTAAGCTTCTACATGTTCGCCCGCCATGAGGGTGGGTTTTTTCTCCGGCTCGCGCTCTTTTTCTACGGTCTCAATGTGGGCTTTGATCTTCTTTACACCGCCGTCATCCATTTGGGTGCGAAAGGCATTCCTTTGGGCTTGCTCAGCAGCGCGTTGGTCACGGTTTGGGGGGCCTACTGTCGAAACCTGTGTGGATTGCGGGATATTCTGGATCGATCTCTTGCGATTTTCTCGTCCAAAGTCCTTCTGGGAGCTCTGAATTGCGCCATGGTGGTGTGGGTGATGCGATTGGCGGTCCCCAGGCCGTCCGGCGGCTTGGGGGACTTTGTCTATCTGTGCCTCCTGTGCGGGGGCGGAAGCGTGGTGTTCCTGGGAGTGCTGGTAGCCTCGCGCGCGATACCTCTTGCCCAGCTCCGGGAAGTCTGGCACAGCGCTGGGGACGCCTGAACGGCTACCCGGCATGGTAGAATTGGAGTCGCTTGCAAGGGGATCGCACGCGGGGCCATGGGCGGTGGGGTTATCAAGATAGAGCCCGCGATCGAACGTTGGCCGGAGGTTTTTGGGGATGCTAACTTCGGTCAATGAAAAATCGAGAGGAGTGGGGGTAATGTCTTCGACGAGCGCGCAGCCTAAGCCTCTCCGGCACGAGGTTGAGTGGAGCGAACAAAAGATCGGCGAATTCTGGAATATCATGTCGGATGTAAACGGGGACCAGTTCTTCTCGCATCGCGCGTCCGGAGTGTTTCTGGATATCGCCGGAAAGCACCTTGGCCGTAAGGTCCTTGACGTGGGTTGCGGGCTTGGCGGGTTGGTAAGAGAGATGCGCAGGCGGGGCTACGATGCCATGGGCGTGGACCCATCACCACCTGACGAACCCTACCTGATCAAAATGAAGGGTACAGAATTGGACGCCCTGGGGAAGCAGGGATTTGACTCCGCCGTGTCCCTGGAGACCTTTGAGCACGTGCTCCCAGCGGAGTTACCGGCGACATTCTCAGCCATTGCCCGTGTCTTGAGGCCCGGTGGTAAACTTGTGTTCACGATCGCCTGCGAAGAGAACTTGCAGGAGGAAACGTGCGTCTGCCCCGACTGCCATGCCACGTTTCACCGATGGCAACACTTGCAGTCGTTCTCTCAAGGATCGATCACCAATTTGTTGCAGTCGGCAGGCCTTGAGCCGCTCTCATTCCGCGGCTTCGAATTGCCTTTTGCCTTCCAGTTCGTGCCAAATTTCCTAAGGCCGGCCTTTTCGCGATTTTGGGCGTGGCTCAGAAAGCGTTATCACCGCAAAAGCAGTGTCCTCGTGGTTGCCCAGCGGCGCGCCTGAAAAAGTAAGTCTCGGAACTGATTTAAGGAGGTGCAAACGGAGGTCATTGGCTTGCTCCCGCGGACGTTTTCGAGGGTATGAGGACGGTGAGACTCACACCTAACCCTATGTGCATGTTTAGATTTAGGGAAGTGCCGCCAGGCACGGGCTGCGACGCCCGTGCCTAGTGGCCGGCAGGTCACTCTAGGGGTTTGAGAATTTCCCAAAACGAACTGCCCTTATTGGTGGATATCATATCGATCTCCATCTCGGAGCCGTTCTCGACCACCATAAAGGCGAAGGTCCCGGGTGTCGAAATCGACATGGTTCCATTGGGGCAGGAGTATGTGCCAGTGAAATTTCCACTTCCGCTGGCGCCCGCGTAAGTGCCTGTTACTCCCCCAGAGCCATTGAAGGAATATTTGTCGATGCTCTCGGAGGTCGAATTGAGCGAATAACCTCCCCAATTCCCAGCGATCGTCTCATCTGTGCAATTGCCATTCGCCGCCCAGGGTTTGAGAATTTCCATAAACTGACTGCCCGAATTTGTGGGGACCAAATCAACCTCGGGCTGCGCGCCGTTCGAGACCACCACAAGGTCGAACGTTCCTCCTGTGGAAATCGACATGGTTCCGGTGCACAACAGGCCTACGGAGTAAGTGCCACTGATACCGGACTGTTCGCCGCTGACGCCACCTGAGTTGCTACTCTCATAATAGCCAGAACTGATGCCCCCGGCACCGTTGAAGTAATACAGGTTGACGCTCTGCCCCGTCGAGCTGAAGCTATAGCCTTCATAATACCCATAAAGGGTCCCATTCCCATTGCCACAGCCTTGCGCATGGACCTTTGGCAGCGATAGCGCTGACCTCAGTCCGGGTAGCAGCGGTCCATTGAGACCGAGCAGTGCTGGGGACTTTAGCCCGGGGTGCACTTGTGCCTTGCTCCGCAAGGCTGGTGGCATAAGTCCGGTAAGAGTGAGATAAGCGGCAAGGACAATGGCTGCCCCAACGACCACGGGGGCAACCCGTTTGACAGTCTTCGCACCAAGAGACATTGTAGCGCTGCTGAGCGCCGCCATTACGTGAAATAACCCTTTCATGTTCACGCTCCTTTTGCTGAGAATGTTCTCGCCTGTTGATTTACTATACGGTAAAGTCTTTGTATCTTAACTTTATCGTCGCAAAAGTACTCTATGTTTTGTGGTATTGTCTACTGGCATAATGGACAGGAGCGGACCTGTCCTAAGGGTGGGCTGTCCGTTAGGGCAGGGAGTGCGGCGCACGGCGCTTGGAGCGCAGCGCAGGCAGCCCCAAAAGATAGGGGTGAGCGCCTTTCCAACGCACTTCGATTCCGAGAGGTGCCAGCATGAGGGCGCACAAGAAATCGCGAAGCAACCCTCCTTCGGTCTGGCTTGTGGAAGAGAATCCCCTGGCGGTGCGCTACTTGCAGGATGCCCGCCGCAGAATTCACTTTGCCTGGATTGGTTCGTACGACGAGACGCTTCGACGCGGCACGGCCCTGAAGGGATCTCCGCGGGTCCTGGTGGTTGACAGGGGACCGGCCCCGAATTCGGAGGCTGGATTCTTGCAGCCCCTCGAATCCCGTTTTCGCGACGCCAGAATTCTTGTGGTTGGCAAGGAGGCTGCGGATGAGGACCTATGCCACCTTGTCTTGCAGGGGGCGTGGGGATTCATCAACTATGAAGACATCCCGCACGATCTCCGTCATGCCGTTCAGGCCGTCTCTGAAGGTCATTTATGGATCGAACGAAACGTTCTGGATAAACTGCCGCTTTACGCACGGAGTATGCCAAAATCCCACCAGCCCGGGATGGCCGCCCTCACTCAGCGGGAAAAAATGGTGCTGAGCTTGTTGCAAAGAAGGCTTTGCAATAAAGAGATCGCGTCAACGCTGGGAATTAGTGAACGGACCGTGAAATTCCACTTGGAAAATGTTTATACAAAACTCGGCGTTCATGACCGGCACTCCGCGGCTGATTTAGCCAGAGCAAGTTACCGCCCGCAGGTTGATCCTGCGCAGGAAGCTAAAGGGTAACTCCGGTCAATGCTCCGCGCGACATGAGTACACAATGCGGGGCTTAGGGGGCCGTCTGGGTCACACCCAAGGCTACAGTGCAGTAGCGCACGATAACCGTATTTGACATTAACGTACCGGATATTTGAACGGAATAGCCCCCGGTGGGTGTCCCGGAGATTGCCAGCGTCGGGGCGCGGCAGGCCACCGCCAGCGCCAGATTGATGGCCATGATCAGGCTGAGCGTTGCCAGGCGCACCCCCAGCCACGCCGAGCCCAGCCACCCGGTGCGGGCTCGCCGCCGATTGCCCAACCCCAGGGAGGCCAGCCCGGCAAGGCAGAGGAGCCCAAAAACCAGGGGCGGAAGCTTGCCATTGGGGAGACGCGGCAAAACATGCGTGGTGATCGGGACATATTTCACGGTGCTGATGGACAGCGCGACCTGGGTGGAGGTCGTGCCATTGGGAGTCGGCTGGGCAGTGGGGGTAAAGGTACACGTAGCGTTCTGCGGCAGCGTATGTTGTGTGCAGGCCAATTGGATTTGCGAGTTAAACCCGTAGAGGGGATTGATGAGGATGTTGTAGGGTGCGTTGCCACCTGCCTGAATGGTGCGGGCCAACGGGGTAGGCGTCAGGGTAAAGTCCTCGAACTCGACACTAATCGGGAGCGATGAGCTTTGCGAACCGCTGGTCCCCGTCACCGTGAAGGTATAAGGATTTGAGGGGGGGTTGGCAGGAAGGTTGCTTATGGTCAGCGTGGAGGGCGGGCCGCCAATAAAAGTGGTGGGCGGGTTGAACGCGCAGGTGAAACCCGTGTAACAGGCGAGGGAGATGGTTCCGGTGAAACTCGGGTCCCCCTTCGCCACGATGACAAAGCTGTCCTGGGTGACGCCAATCAGCGCGGGGTTCCCGGGGTTTAAAGAGGTGGGTGAGGCGAGGGTGAAGGCGGCGGCGCCTATTCCCGTAAGCGTCACGGACTGGGGACTGCCGGTGGCGTTGTCACTGATGGTCAAAGCGCCTGATCGGGTGCCGCTGGCCACGGGGGAGAACGATACGCTTACCGTGCAGCTCTGGTTTACGGCGAGGGTGTTATTCACCGCGCCGCAAGTATTGGTCTGGGTGAAGTCGCTGGCGGTGCCCGTGGAGATTTGCGAAATGGTTAAGGGTTGCGTGCCGGTATTGGTGAGGGTGACATTTTGGGGTGCGCTTACAGTTCCCACGCCTTGACTGGAGAACGAGAGGCTGGTGGGGACCAGCGTGACCGCCGTAGCCGCCGTCACCCCGGATCCCGTCAGGGTAATCTGTTGCTCGGTCCCGGCGACTCCACCTGCATTGTCGGTAATGATGATGGTGTCGGGGGCGCTACCAGTAACCTCGGGCGTAAATCCCACATACATCGTGCAGTACGCGCCGGCGGGGGGGATCGTGCCCACGCAGTTGTCCGTTTCCGTGAACACGGTGAAGGAGTTGTTTACCTCTCCGACTTGAATCTGCGTAATCACCAGGGGCTCCGTGCTGGGGTTGACGATGATAACCTCCTGCAAGGTACTGGTGACGCTTACGGTTTCGTTGCCGAAGTTCAAGGCGCCCGGCTCGATGGAGATATTGGGGTTATTGCCGGAATCGATTTTGGCGATAAACGCGTTGCCCGCCGTCCCCGTCAGGGTGGACTTATAGGGGGGCACATAAGCGGTTGCGCTGGTCACCGAATTGGGCGGGGAGACAACTGGGAAGTTGGTGGAAGAGGTGCTGCCGGTGATGTAAGGGTCACCGTTATTATCCACCGCGATCCCTTGGCCGAAGTCGGGGCCATTACCACCCAGATAAGTGGAGTAGGTTAAGGCGTTTCCGGCGGCATTGAGCTGGGTGACGAAAGCGTCGGCGCAGGGAGCCGTGCCGCAGTAGTTATTGTTACTGATTCCCAGGATCGCTTGCACCGCATTCAGCGTGGGGAAGTCGGTGGATTGCGTATAGCCGGTAACGAAGGCAACCCCGCCCGAGGTCACGGCGATGGCGTTGCCTTGATCGGCATTGGTGCCCCCGAGATACGTCGAGTAGAGCAAGGAGGACCCGGCATTGTTGAATTTGCACACGAAGGCATCGGAAGAGCCGGCGAGCGCGGGCTGGAAGGAGCCTGTGGTGGTGGGGAAATTCGTCGAAACCGTCGCCCCCGTGACGTAGATGTTCGGGGAGCTGGAGCTGTCCAAGGCGAGTCCATAGGCGTAATCATTGGCCGAGCCCCCCAGGAAAGTCGAGAAAGTCAGGGCTGAACCCGCGGCGTTCAACTCGCTAACAAAGGCATCCGATCCGCCCCCGATGGCACTTTGGTAGGCAGCGACCGTAGGAAAGTTACTTGAAAAGGTGTATCCCGCGATGTAGGCATTTCCCGAGCTATCCAATTGGATGGCCTGGGCAGAGTCGGCGGATGAGCCTCCCAGGTAAGTGGAATAGATCAGCGCCTCACCGCTGAAATTGACTTTGGTGACAAAGGCATTCTGAGACCCGTTGAGACTGGGTTGGTAAGGAGTGTTGGGAGCCGTATTGGTAATGGGAAAGTTTGTGGACTGGGTCGAGCCGGTAACGTAGGCATTGCCGGAGGAATCGACGGCGATCCCCTGACCAAAGTCTGCGCCGCTGCCACCCAGATACGAGGAGTAGACCAGGACATTGCCGGTCGTATTGAGTTGGGCGACAAATGCGTCGCTACTGCCGCCGCCGTAAGTCTGTTGGAAGGGAAGCGTAGGGGGTGTGGTAATCGCGACGTTGACGGGGAAGTCCGAAGAACTGGTGTAACCGGTGATAAAGACGCTCCCGTTGCTCAAGGCAAGGGCCGTGGCGGTGTCGGATTGGCTGCCCCCCAAATAAGTGGAATAGATCAGCTTGGTTCCCGCGGAATTGATCTTAGTTACGAAGGCGTCGCCATTCCCTCTGTAGGCGCCCTGGACCGCCCCCAATGTGGGGAAGTTGGAAGAGTTCGTGACTCCCGCAATGTAGGCATCGAAATTGGAGTCAACCTGGATGGAGTAACCGATGTCGCCTCCACTGCCGCCGACATAGGTGGCGTAGGCGAGTACCGGGTCAATGACCAGCGGCCGGTGGTGGTCGTAGGAGGCGACTTCGAATCCCACCTGATTATGGGCTTGCAGGACGTAATTTCCTTCAACGAGTGTCCGTTGTCCGTAGCCCGTTGTCCGTTGCCCTCGATTATTCGCGGGTTGGTAGACCACCGGCTTGTGGAAGCGAATTTCGCCGTCGTCATTTTTGATTACGAGGTCGCCATCGGGCGCGATTTGTAGCGGCGGCTTTACGCCGCCATTCTCGTTCGATGGGTGGCGGGATAAACCCGCCTCTACATCCAGCGCGATCGCATGGGGGTCGGCGCCGGGCGCGACGACAAAGTCATACTCGAGTTCTCCCCCCCGGGCGCCGTAATAGACCAGGTCGATACCGGGATAAACGCCTTCGTATCTAACCTTTGCATAGGTGGGAATATCCGTGTGCCATTTGCCGGGGTCGTTGCCAATGAAGTAATTGGCTTTGCCGGGCAACTCGTCCGCGCCCGTTACTCTGGCGCCGGGGTTTGCACCGACCAGTTGCAGGCGAAGGACGGCGTCCGTTGTCCGTTGTCCGTCGTCCGCAGTCCGGTGGCCGCTATTCGCGCCTGACTCCTGACTCCTGGCTCCTGGCTTCTGCCTTTTTCCTACTGACGGCGGACCACTGACAACGGACGACTTACTTAACGTCAACACGGCCTCGCGGCGGGTCAGGAACAAAGCATATCCTCGCCCCCGCGAGAGGAAACTCACGCTCGGGTCGGTTTGTCCGCGATTCGCCTCGAACCTTAGCGGCAGCGCCGCGTAGAGGTGGGCCCATTGGGCGTTCGAGCGAGGGTGGGCGCTGGGGAATCTCCCACCCCCATCCTTTTGCAAAATGGCCGCGCCGAGCAATATTGCAATCAACAGCAGGCAAAACGGGAGGCGTCGGCCTCTCTTAACCGCGCTGGGGTTTGCGCCTAAGGCGCAGGTGGCAATGCCGCTCCTTCCACTCACGACAGTCCTCCTCGGAAATAATCCAAATTCTGAGATTCTGTTACTCTTCATCAACTCGTCGAACGTCCTACCCCGGCGTCGCGAGCGCCGCGAAAGGGCGGGGTTTTAGCCCCGCCGTCTCCTGGCGGAGGGTTGAACGGGCCTTTAGGCCCTTAGGGCTCCGTCAAAGTCCCCGGGCGTAGCCATATCTCGAGAGCTATGGATATATCACCCACGAAGGGACCCCTCACCCACCGCCTTGCGGTCCCCCCTCTCCCCAAGGGAGAGGGATAGAAATCACAGCCCTCTCCCTTGGGGAGAGGGGGGACCGCAAGGCGGTGGGTGAGGGGTCTTTTTCATCCCCTGTCGGACTTTGACGGAACCCTGTTCAGGCCCTGAAGCCACGTTGCATCAGGGGCTAAAGCCCCTTAATCCCTCCTGAGTTCTGCGGCGGGGCTAAAACCCCGCCCTTCCATCCGCCAACAAATACTGTAGCGCCGGCGCTACGGACACTACCGGGTTCAAGGTAGAACCGATAGGCTCACCGTGGTGGTCCGTGTCAGGCCGCTGCCGTTTCCCAGGGTTCCGGTCAGCAGAATGTTAACGATGCCAGCGGGTGTCCCACTCACCGAGGGATTGATATTGATGGGATTGACGTAGTTCTCGCATCCCACCCCCAAGGCAACCAAAGCGATCGAAACCAACAGGACTATCAACCTTAAGCGCGGGCGCATCCAGGGCCCCGACCTCGTCAAGCCGGTGACGATCGCGACCAAAAACGCCAGCAGGGCCAATAGAAAAATCCAGCGCGTCAATCCGGGTGGAAAACGGGATGGCGGCGACTTGGGGAAGACCCGCGTCCCTTCCGCTACCGTCGTAATCGTCAGCGAGCTGGAGACCGACGTTCCCGTCGCCCCGGACGGTGTCACGACCGGGGGATTCCAATAACATACGGTATCTGCAGGGATCGTGCCACAACTCAAGAGCACGGGTTGGTTGAATCCATTGGTGGGCATAACGGTGATGGTATATGTGGCATTATTCCCCGCCGTCACGGTCGTGCCCTCGGGCGCAGCCGTCAGCGAGTAGTCGGCGAAAAAGACCGCCAACGAAACCGCGCTGCTCCCTCCCCCGGTGCTGGTGCCCGTGACCGTAAAGTTCAAAGGATTCGCGGTGCTTGAGCTGAGGCCCGTAAGGGTGAGCGTGCTCGATCCTCCGGTTGGAATCGCCGACGGACTAAAGGTACACGTCGCGCCAGTGCTGCAACTCAAATTGATGTTTCCCAGGAACGTGCTGGGGCCCGAAGCGGAGACGGTAAAAGTGGCGGTCGTGGAGCCGATGAGAACAACACTCGATCGTGCGTTGGAGGAAAGCGAGAAGACCGGGCTTCCCGTGCCCGCCACGGTAAGTGCCGTGGCGGTTCTCAGCGCGTTCGAAGTGACCGTGACGCTGCCCGTGACACTCCCCGTGTTGGTAGGAATAAAGCTCACGCCGATGGTGCAAGTTTGGCCGACGTTCAATGACGCGGGGACGGTGGGGAAGTTGGGTCCACAATTGTTGGTTTCTGCGAAGCCGGCCGTGGCGGAGATGTTGGTAATGGTGACCGGTTGATTGCCATTGTTAATGAGAAGAGCCGTCTGGGTTTGGCTGGTGGTGCCGACGGTTTGCGCTGAAAACGTCAGCTTGGTCGGAGTGAAGAGCAATGACCCGCCCGTAAGGACACCGTTCCCGGTGACCGTAATCCCCTGCGTCCCGCCCGCATTGTCGGTGATGGTGATCTGATCGGTCCGAAGCCCCACCGAGGTGGGATTAAAAATAATCTGGATACTGCAACTGCCTGCTCCTCCGGATACATAAGTTCCGCAGGTGTTGGTCTGCTGGAAATCCCCGCTGGCGGTGATGCTGGTGATATTCAGGGCGGCGCTTCCCACATTGGTCAGCGTAACCGTGACCGCATTGGTGGGGCTGTCGAGTGGCTGATTCCCAAAGTCAATCTGCTGGGGACTCAACGCCACGGAAGGAGCATCCTGGGGACTAACCTTGGTAAGGAAGGCGTTGCTGTTGGTGCTGGTGCCTTGATAAAGCCACTGATAGGCCCGGGCGGTGGCGGGGAAGTTCGGCGAGAAGGTTAAGCCCGCCACGTAGGCCGCACCGGAGGAGTCAACGGCAATGCCCTGACCGGAATCCGTGCCGCTTCCCCCCAGGAACGAAGAGTATACAGGAATTCCCGTGGGTGCGAATCTAGCGACGAAGGCGTCTGAGCAGAGGACAATCGGCACATTAACGAGGTTGCTTGACCCGCAATTCCCGGCGCCGGCGATGCCCAGGACATTCTGGAAAGGGTCCAGCCGGGGAAAATCCGCCGACTGCGTAAAGCCCGTGATATAGATATTCCCCGCGGCATCCAAAGCCATCGCGGTTGCTTGATCAGTCTCACTGCCTCCGAAAAGGGTGGAAAAAACCAAGTTGGATCCGCCCAGGGCAACCTTCGTAACAAAGGTATTTGACGTGCCCAGAAGCGCGGACTGATAGGCGTTGCCGGTCACCGGGAAATTGGGGGACTGGGTGCTGCCGGTCAGGTAAATACTTCCGGTGGAATCCACAATCATGGCCAGAGCTTGATCGTTGGATGATCCCCCCAGATAGGTCGAGAATAACAAGGCGCTGGAACCCGGCGTGAACTTGGTAATGAAAGCATCGGAGCCTCCCGCCAGGGAGCCTTGCAAGGCGCTCTGGGTGGGAAAATTCGTTGAGTACGTGTAGCCGCTGACGTACACATCCCCGGTGCTGTCTACGGCGATGGCGGTGCCATAATCGGCTGACGAACCACCCAGGTAGGTGGAATACAATAACGCCCCGGTGGGGCTGACCTCCGTGATGAATGCGTCATAAAGACCCGAATTGCCGAGCTGAATAGGATTCTTGGTAGGAAAGTCCGTTGACTGGGTGGATCCCACCACGAAAGCGTCCCCTGACGAATCGAGCGCCACGCCGGTGCCGAAATCGGCTTGCGTGCCACCAATGTAAGTGGAGTAAATTAACGCGGAACCGTCCGGTTTCATCTCCGTCAAGAAGGCATCCTGAATGCCTCCGTAAGTCTGTTGAAATACCCCGGAGGTGGTGGGGAAGTTGTTCGATGTCGTGCTCCCCACGAGGAAGATATCCCCGGCGGCAAGAAGGATCTGGGCGGGTATATCGATCCCCGAGCCCCCGAGGTAGGTCGAAAACAAGACGGCGTTGCCGGCAGGGTTGAATTCGGTGACAAAAACGTCACCGTCTCCCGCGTACGTCGGCTGATAGCTGGCGGAGGTGATGGGGAAGTTGGTGGAGGCCGTGACGCCGGTCACGTAGGCGTCGCCCATCGAGTCGACAGCGACGCTGATGGCAGCATCGCCACCGCCGCCGCCCAAGTAAGTCGAGTACGTAAGGACCGGGTCAATGACCAGTTTCTGATGCCGATTGTACTTGCCCAGCGCGAAGCTGACTTTCTGACCGTGAACCCGGTAGCGGATGGAGATTCCCCGCTGTTGCTTACCGTCCATTTGATATGCCCGCGGCTGTTGTAAGCGCACTTCGCTTCCACCCACGGTCAGAACCAAGTCTCCGGAGGAGTCGACGTAGATTCGTTCGGCCCCTTCCAGTCGCCAGGCAATAATCTTGGGGTCGGTTCCGGCGGTCACCTCGAAATCATTTTCCACCCGCCCTTGCCGGCCATAATAAATCAAATCCACGCCTGGATACACTTGCTGGTAGCGGACGCGGGCAAAAGTAGGGATATTCGTCCGCCACTGCGCCGGATCGCTCCCTACAAAATAATTACTCTGCCCGGCAAGCGGTTCTTCCCCGGTGATGGCCGGGGCGGTGGCGGCGCCTTGCAGGACAAGGTGTAGCCATTCAGTGGGCTTCCCGGCGCCCTCGCTACGCAGGCCGAGTACCGCGGCGTCAGGGGTCAGGAACAGCGAGTAACCCTGTCCCCGGGCTAAGTATTTGACCTGCTCATCCACCTGCCCATGGTTGGCCTCGAAACTCAGCGGCAGCACGTAAGAACGGATTGCGGATGGAACGAAAGTCTTCTCGGGCGAGGCGGGGTTGCCAGCCCACCCGGGGCTGGAATATACCAGGCAAATTCCAACCACGAAAGAAAGGAGGCATGATCTGAACCGACTCTCAGTTTTCAAAGGTCCTCTTGTCGTTACTTCGGGGTCGCTCGGTTGGTTGGATAGTGGTTTTGCGACGGGCGACCGCCGGAATCACTCTCTTGATTCTCTAGGTCCTTGGGTGACGGGTTCGCTACTCGCCGACCGTTAAGTTCCGCAAAAGACCCGTAAAGTTATAACGCAACATGATGAAAGACGAACCATAATCGTAATGGACGCTCATCGTATAGCCGAGCATGAAGTCTAAATTCTTAAATTTGCTGATGGTAAGATACACGCCATAGCCATTGTCACGGGCAATTCTCGAGGGCCCCGAACCGTAGGTGTTGACATACTCGCCGCCCGTCTCGAAGTATTGATCCCAAAAACGGTTGTGGTGACCATCGCCACCGAGGAGATTGTCAGGCGACACGAACCGGCTATAGACCTTTTGCGGTCCCACCGGGGCGAGGCCGTAAGCGGAGCCTTCCAACCGGAAAATTTTCTTGATCGTAAATGCCCCGCCGACTTCACCATTCCCGATAAGGCCCAGGGTTTCATAAGGGCGAGCGAGTTCATAAGGCCGGGGCATAACCTGCCGGTCTACGGTCCCGGTGCCGCCGCCGAAATTCAGAAAGGGCGTGAAGATGGCATCATAGTTAAGAATCTGGTAGTTGCGATCAAAGTGGTTGAACCAGTCCCCCGTCATCCGGCCGTTGGAATACGTCTTGACCATATTGAAACCTGCCGCACCGGTCAGGATGGAGGTGATGTTGGTACTGCCGCGCTTGGTGTCGTAGCGAACGTCGATATAGGGCGCCCCAATGATCGTCGTGTCCCGCCAGTCAGCGGAGTTGACAACGGAGAAGGGGGTGCGAGTGGAATAGATCGGCAAGCCGATATCGGTGGAAACATGCGGACTCCACTTATATCCAACATTGAAGTCGTAAGTGAGCACCGTACCCATGTTCGAGTGGTTGCCCTCGACCTGCACAAAAGCCGTGGGTCCGGTGGCCTCGGGATTCTCACTGGCGCTGGCGGCCTTTTCCGGCGCGGCGGGTTTCTCTGGTTTGGCGGGTTTTTCCGCCTTGGCTTTTCCCCCACCCCGGTGGAGTGGATTCAGCTTGTGCAATATGCCCTTCTTCTCGGGTTGTTCCGGCGCAGCCGTATTATCCGGGGCGGGGGTAGTGGCCGGCGCGGTGGTAGTCGCTGGTGCGGGGGTAGTCGTCGGCGGGGCGGTAGTAGCCGGCGCAGTGGCAGGAGCCGGTGCTGCGGGTTTCTGGTCGGGAGTGGATTGTGCTATCCCGATTTGTGCCATCAAAAAGGCAACGAGCAGGAACGTGTAAATTAGCCTCACTTCACGTGTCCCCTTCCCAAGCAAATTTCTTCCTGAGGCGAACTCCTCAGCCGGGGGTGGATGGCGGCTTTGGCGTTGAGCGCTTTCTGCCCTGCGCCTTTCCCACTCCCAATCGCAGCCGGAGGGCTCGACGAACTCTCGATTGCAACCGTTAAAACAGAGCTTGATGAAATCGGATCGCACTTCTCGTTGTCGCAGATTCGCTATTCGAACCTGCCTTGGCGCTCCCCTCCCTCTACCGGCAACTACGAGAAGCTTCCGGTTCGCTGAAGTCCCCGGAGAAGGTGCGCGCTTTCAAACCACCGCACGCTGAGATGCACATTTGTTGCGTAGAGGTTTCAAGCAGGGCGAAAAATTTTTTAAAAATCTCTTAACATTCCACCCTAGGGCTTATTTTCCTTCAACCTACATACGTGAGGCACACGCCCTCATAATGATTACAAGTCGGCAGACTCGCGCACAAAAACGATACATGAAGAATTATATCAGCACAATAGGAGTTTGTGAATCCGAAGGCTTTTTGGGTAGGGTGTCATTCTGTCGTGGCACGGCCATCTTGGCCGTGAGGGCTCACGGGCGAGACGCCCGTGCCACAAAAGAAGAAATAAACAATCTCGCGCAGAGACGCCGAGGCGCAGAGATTCGTAGTAAACAACTGCTTTGTTTTCTTTTCGGCCTTTGCGCCTCTGCGCGAGATGCTTTTGCTCGTTCAGGGATTTTTATTATAGGTTCACAGCGGGCGGGACGCGCTACGGCCGAGGGAATAGAATTCTTATCTTGGGACACTTTCGAAACAATTGTCGCTGATCACTTTAACCACTCCATCGCCGCGCCCTGATTCGGAACAACAGCTATTTGCACTCCTCGGTTCCGCGCGCCATTCTCGAAGAACCTGTTGAGTCCTCCCACGGGGGTTATGATCGCGACTTTGAACGCCTGCTTCCAATATTTAGAACAGTACTCGCCAAGCACCAGCATGTCCAAAACTGGAATGGCCCCAGCCACCTCGGTGATATCAAGGATTACTCCGCGGTCGGCACGATTCTCGCTTTCATCTTTTAATCGGGTGAAAAGGTCGTGGAGGTTAGCCAGACTGTATTGGCCCACCGCCTTTATTGACAAGTGGGCGTTCACCTCCTGAATCTGTACTTCCAAACTCATGCTCCCCCTTTTAGTTGATCGCCTGGTTCTTGGTGGGAGCGCCGCGCGAATAAACCCTTGCCGGCGCCCGAGTGAAGATCGACCTCACGAAGAGCATTCGTTGCCTCCGAGTGTGGCGAGGAAGATGCGGAGCAGTTCCACTTCTCGCTCCAGTTCCACACTGGCACTTTGGGTGGCCTGCAAATCTCCCTTGCGTGCCGTCGCCTCGAGTTGCAAGGCGGACTCATAAGCCCTTTTCGCCGCGACGTTTCGCGCGGCGGCTTTGGCAAGGCGCGCCGTCGTCTCGACGGCCCAGAGGTCTCCTCGGGCCATCCCGCCCCGAATGTCCGCCAGCAAAGTGGGCCAGGCAGCCTGAGCGAGGCCGACAAGTTCGGTGAGAAACTCCTGGTCACCACCCACACTGCTCAACGCCAGGCTCACGTCAAAGACTTCGGTGTATTGCTCCGTGGTCTCCATCAGTTTTTTCCAATTCTCAGACAAATTCACCTACCAACCCCCCGGGACCCTCCCCGGTTTAAGCTGAAGTCTCCTCCATCAGGTTTCTTAACACTTCCGCAACTTTATGGAATTCAGCAGACTTGTCGAAGAAAAAGCGCGCCCCGCTCTGCAGGCATTTCCGGCGATATTGGCGGCCGCCATCGTTGCTCAGCACGATCACAATCGGCTGCAATTGATCTTTCTTCAAACCCTCGAGTACGTCGATGCCGCTTCCACCCGCCAGGCGGATATCCAGGATGACAACATCGGGTTTCGTCTTACGGATTTCCAGCGCTGCGTCTGGAGCGTTGCCCGCGTGGCCGACAATTTCTATTCCGGTCACCTCCGCTAACCTGGAGGTCAGGCGTTGCACGAGGACTTCCGAGTCATCCACGATTAGGACTCGCATTCGGACCTCGATTCTCAATCCTAGAGGACGCCGCAACCCGGCGCTATCGGTGGAAATGGGTTTATTCTGTACAATTGATTAGTGGGTACGTGTCGTAGTTTATACTACATGACTTTCCAAGTCTCTGAGAAACGGCTTGATCAGTGTGGCGTGCTGTCTTACACGACTAGCCAGGATTAATCTGCCAGTTGATTGCGCAGCGCATAGTTCATCAGCTCGGCGGTGGTCCTCAAGCGCATCTTCTCCAAAATACGCGCGCGATACGTACTGACGGTCGTGGCGCTCAAGTGCAGCACCTCGGCGATCTCGGAGACAGACTTCCCTGAGCCCATCAACCGCAGGACTTCAAGTTCACGGTCCGACAACCTCGCGTGGAGGGGTTGGTCTCCTCCCCTGCCCAGGTCCAAGGCCAGCACCTCCGCCAGGGAGGGGCTTACATAGCGGCCCCCCGCCAGCACCCTTCGAATCGCCTTAATCAATTCTTCCGGGGCGCTATCTTTATTCATGTAGCCGGAGGCTCCCGCTTTCAGCACCCGCTTGCCGTACTGGTCTTCCGGATGCATGCTCAAGACCACCACCGGGAGCTTCGGGCGCATTCCTTTAAGGTCCCCGAGGACATCCACGCCGCTGCGTCCCGGCATGGAAACGTCCAGAATCACCAGGTCCCAGTCATGGCCCTGGACCTGGGCCAGGGTCTGCTGGGCATTCTCCGCCTCCCCATAGACTGCATCCTTAAACTCGCGCGTCAGGATCTCGATCAGCCCTCGGCGCAAGATCGCATGATCATCCGCGATGAGAACCCTAATCACTGGAATTCCTCCTCCTCAGTTTGACCGGCCTCCGGAATCCGGACCTTGACCGTCGTACCATTTCCTGGACGGCTGCTGATCGTAAGCTCCCCTCCCAACAGCATGGCCCGCTCCCGCATTCCCAGGATTCCGAGTGACTCCCGGTTGGAGAGCTGCTTCTCGGTGATCCCTTTGCCATTATCGTAAACTTCCAGGGTCAGCATGCCGTCTTCCCTGGCCATCCGCACGTCGACCTGGCTGGCGTCAGCATGCCGCGCCACGTTGGTTAGCGTCTCCTGGAAGATGCGGAAAATCGCTGTGGCTCGCTCCGGATCGACGGCCATACCCTCCGGGGGCAGGTCCAACCGGCATCGGGTGCCCGTTCGCGCCTCGAAATCCTCCCCCGCCCATTCAATGGCCGCTACCAGACCGAGATCGTCCAGGATTCCGGGCCGCAGCTCGGTGGAGATTCGACGCACGGACTGAATCGACTCATCCACCAGTTGCAGGATCGAGGCAGTCCTCTTCGCAGGCTGCCCCTCGCCGGCTGGCAACTCGCGAACCAAAGAGCTCAAGTCGATCTTAATGGCGGTCAAAGCCTGGCCTAGTTGGTCATGAATCTCGCGCGCCACTCTCTTCCGTTCCTCTTCCCGGATACTTTGCAGCCGCGCGGCGAACTCCCGCAACTGGTCGAAAGAACCTTGCCGCTCCTCTTCCGCCCGCTTGCGCTCGGTGATGTCTTCCTTGACGGCAAGGAAATGCGTGATGGCGCCGCCCGAGTCTCTTATGGGAACGATCGAGGCGGATTCCCAATAGATCTCTCCATTCTTCTTCCGGTTGGCAAACTCCCCGTGCCATTCACCCCCCGAGATCAATGTCTTCCAGAGTTCCTCGTAGGTCGCGGCAGGCACCAACCCTGACTTCAGAATACGGGGGTTCCGGCCGGCGACTTCTTCCGCGGTGTAGCCGGTGAGCTGCGTGAATTTAGGATTGACATACTCGATATCACCCCGGGCGTCGGTGATGACCACGCAGGCAGGACTTTGCTCGACCGCGCGAGACAGTTTCCGGATTTGTTCCTCTGCCCGCTTACGCTCGGTAATGTCCTGCACCGTGCCGCGGAGCTGCGTGATGTGGCCACTCGCATCGCGCAGCGGCTCCCCACGGCCAATCAACCATCTCTTTGAGCCGTCCGGGCGGACCAGTTCCAGATCGAGCTCGCAAGAAGTTCCGGTGCTGAGGGCGTTCTCCGCTGCCGCCTTCAGCCGCTCCCAACTCTCCGGGGTAAAGATCTCTGGGTACTCCTGGGGGCTGGGGGCAGGCAGTTTCGGATCCCGTCCGGCGATGCGATAGAGGTTTTCATCCCAGGTGCTGGTGCCAGTCGCCAGCGTCCACTCCCAGACGCCCATCTGGGCAGCCAGCAAGGCTTCTTTAAGCTCGGCCTCACTCTGGCGCAGCGCCTCCTCCGCCCGCTTGCTCTCGGTGATGTCCACCATGATGCCGCGCAGCCGTTCCACCTTCCCCTCGGGACCCAAAACCGCGTACATGAAATCCCTGAACCAGAGAACCCGGCCATCTGCTGTCTTCATGCGGTATTCGGCCGAGCGAGGCTTGCCTTTTTCCGTCACCTCTCGTTCGCAGGCCAGCGCCTTCTGACGATCCTCGGGGCAGATGTGGTCGGTCCAGAAACCCGGAGTCCGGAGCCACTGGTCCGTCGGGTAGCCCAGGATCTTTTCGGCCCCCTGGTTCACGAAGGTGATTCCCCGGGTCGAAGCCTCGGCCTCCCAAACGATAGCCTCGGCGGTTTCCACCAAATCCCGGAAGCGCTCCTCCGACACCTCGATGTGTTGTTTCAGTTCCAGGAGCGCCTGCTGTTGTCTGAACCTTTCTTCGAGGCCCCGCGCCGCCGTGTGCCGATGCACGGCTACCATGACCGTTCCCAACAACAAAAGAGAGAGAATCCCCGCCAGCCAATCCAAAACCCGGTGCCGGTGGTAGTCCGAGAGGGCTTCATCCCAGTCCACCTTGCTGGCCACGCTATCGATGCCCGCGGCGATTCGTCGCGCCGCGCCCAAGACCCGCACCCCCCGATAGTCAGTGAATTCGCCAAATGCCACATCGCCCTCACGGGCCACGCGCGACTCGAGGGTTGGCCCGGCGGTCGGCCGACGGAAGAACGATGGCACTCCCCGGGCGCTGAGGCGGGGAGAAAAGATAAGAGCTTCACCCGCCTTCTTCCACACGATGAGGGTCGCGCTAGAGTGGGTGGGGATGTTCTCCGCTCCGGAAATGAGAATGAAATCCTGCCAGTTTTCCGTGACCATCACCACGGATCCCACCCGACGGCGGGTGATTTGAGCCGGTGACGAGGCTGGGACCTTCGCCATCACGGGTGCCGAGAGGTTTAGCCAAACGTGCCCCTGCTCCATGCCGAAGGTGTTGATTTGGTATTCGCCCGTCTGCTGGACCCGCTGGCACGCTTCCTGGATACCTTGAGCCATTTCGGGCTGAAGGCCCGTTTGCGCCACGATTTGACAATCGCGATCTCCCACGGCGCCCCCCAGGAAGCCATTGACGGCGGCAATATGGGCGATTGCTACTTCCACTTGTTGTCGGATCCCCGCCACTTTTCTTTTGTCTTCCCCCGCCGAGAGCAAGCGGATTGTCGAGGGATTCTCGGCAATGGCCATCGTGTCCGTTTGCCGCTCCTTGAGCCACAAGGTGCCAACCTTGACCCGGTCATCGGCAGAACTGGACAACTGCACATTCCAATAGGCGAGAGTGTTGAGGTAGTCGGCGCGCAAGTCGTGCCAGATGAAGCCCGCGACTAACGTCGCCAGAATCAAAAAGGCAATCACATAGAGCGAGGAGATTTTCTTGGGGGAACCTAGGGCATCACGATCATCCGTGTCGTTTCGGGCAGCCGCTGAAACCGCTTCCTTTCGTTTTTCTGAATCTTCAATATCTTCCATGCGCGCACCGCGTCAGACTCATGAGAATTGCAGGAGTTGTATAACACTAACCGAGCAGCTAATCAATGACTCGTTAAGCATTCCCCGGCGAAGGGGCCGCATCCCTAATGAGCCAGCTTGTAGACCTCACTTCCGGCCAGCAGGAACGTTCCGGTAACGTACTCGTGGGTGCTTTCCCGCGCGACGGCGTGCGGCTCGCCGTCCACTGGCTGGCCCCAGAGAACCTTGCCCTCCGGACTGAGGCTTTGGGTCAAGCCCGCCCAGGCCTTCTCGACTGCGGGGAGGTATTCTTGGCGATTCAGCACCCCATGGTTGATGCCCCAAGCCAGTCCAAAGCAAAAGAAACCGCTCCCGCTGGTCTCGGGGTTCGGAAACTGGTCCGCGTCGTCGAGGTTGACGCGCCACAGGCCATCGGCTCCCTGGCGCTTGATCAACTCCCCCGCCTGCCGGCGGAAGATCGCGAGGTAGCTTTGCCGGCTGGGGTGACGCTTGGGAAGATACTCCAGCACTCGGGCGATTCCGGCAAACGCCCAACCATTCCCGCGTGACCAGAAGATCTTCTTGCCGTTCGCCGTCCGCTGGCCGATGAAACGAGGGTCGCGGTCATACAAGCCGGATTCTTTATCGAGTAACTGCCGGGTGACGTCATCGAAGAAGGCATTCATGATGTCGAGATACTTGCTCTCTCCCGTGGCCTGGGCCAGCATGGCGAGCGCCGACGCCCCGTAGAGCGAGTCGACATACACAAAGCCTGGTGTCTTATCGCCGCGGTCGTAGTGGTCGAGGTACCACTGCGGGGCTCCCGCC
>Ga0209039_10000817_pt1 | contig 29925 bp, 24 predicted proteins | sample BogFormECP12_OM1_FD_188238 | JGI IMG/M metagenome (GOLD analysis project Ga0209039, IMG submission 188238) | Bog forest soil microbial communities from Calvert Island, British Columbia, Canada - ECP12_OM1 (SPAdes) (version 2) | ecosystem: Environmental > Aquatic > Freshwater > Wetlands > Bog ... | reverse complement strand
CAACTCGGGATACTCTGGAAAGACTACGCGTTCGAAGTCGTTCTCGATCCCGGCTCGGACGAGGTCGAGAAGCGGCGTCTCGGCCCGGTCCCCGCCTACTGCGGGAACACCGGATGCAGGCTCACTCGCAGATACAACCTGCGAGAAAACGCTTTCGCTCAGCCGGGCAAACACGTCCTGACCGAGCTTGTTTATTGTACCTGCGGCCCCCGTGCCGGTCAATTCCGCCTCTCTCGCGACCATCGCATCCCAGCGCGCAAACGCCGCAGGAGTGGAAACGCCAACCAGCGGCGTGACCACGACTAGATGCATGATCAGCAGGTCTTCCAACGGATGCACTTGCTCGCCCCGTCCCACGCCCAGAACTGTTCCTCCGACGAGGAACAGCGGCAGGTCGCTGCCGACTTCGGCCGCGATGCGCAGCTTTTCCTCGGTGGCGAGCTCGATTCCGAGGGCGCGCTCCAGGCCGAGCATCGTCGCGACTCCATTCGACGACGCCGCACCCAGTCCGCCTTGAACGGGTAGCCGCTTGTCAATCTCGATGACGACCTTGGTAGAGCGGGCCTTCAGGCCCGCGTCCAGGCTATCTCTCATCTCAGGGGGCTTTAGCCCCTGCCCAGCAACCGCCAGCACCCGCTCCACCACCTTGTAACAGGTGTTCGACCGGTCGAGTGGAACGCGAGGATCGTCGCAGCGAATCTCAATGCCGGTGCCAGGCTGCACGTCCACCCGAACGACGTCATGCAGCGCGAGCGTCTGATATATCGTGCGCAGTTCGTGGAGACCGTCGGCGCGAACCGGCCCTATCTTTAGTCCGAGATTGATCTTCGCAAACGAGCGAACCGCTATCACGCTCAGCGCTCGCGGAACTTCGACAGCAGCCGCAGGATCTCGAAGTACAGCCAGATCAGCGTAATCATCAACGCGAAGGCGCCGTACCACTCCATGTATTTCGGCGCGCCCACCCGAGCGCCGTTCTCGATGAGGTCGAAATCGAGGACGAGGTTTAATGCCGCGATCACGACAACAAGCAGGCTGAAGCCGATACCGATTGGACTAGAGCCGTTGATGGTTGTGAAGTGCACGCCGAAAAATCCCAGGACGAACTGCAGGAAGTAAAAGACGGCGATGCCGCCGGTAGCGGCCACAATGCCGAGGCGCAGCTTGTCAGTCACCTTGATGAGGCCGGTCCGGTAGGCGACCAGCATCGCGACCAGCGTGCCGAAGGTGAGCGCCACGGCCTGAATGGCGATGCCGTGGAAGCGCATCTCCAGCAAGGCCGACACCCCGCCAAGCAGCAGGCCTTCCAGCAGCGCGTAAATCGGAGCGGTTATCGGCGACCATTCCTTCTTGAAGATGGTCACCATCGCCAGGATGAATCCGCCGATGCCACCGACGACCATCATCGGGGCGATGGCCTGCATCGCAACCTCGGGCGAGCCGGCGTTGAAGAATCGGTTCCAGGTCCAGGCGGCGGTGGCAACGCAGCAGATGAGCAGGATGCCCGTCTTGTTGACGGCGCCCGAAATCGTCATGCTTTCGCCGTAAGTCGCCTCGCCAGTGCGGAAGGTGTCGCCACTCAGGGCGGGATTCGAGGTTCTCATCAACTGAGGCATTTAGTTTCTCCTTGCTCCACTAGCTTATCTGCTGATGGCGAGTGCGCGCTACTGGCGGAAGTGTGTTCCCACTGTAAATCAGTGTTGGACAATCTCTGTCAACGTATCACTGGTGACCACAAACTTGAATGTCCGGCCGGATGTCGAAATCTGCAGATGTGTATTGTCGATCCACTCCACCTTAGCTGCCGCATCCACATCAACCGGCATGCTTTCGCGAAGGAACCTGCCCGATGGGTTCACAAGCACCACGTAGGAATCATAAGAAGGGTATTCGGTTTCGCCGAACGAAAGCCATTTGTCGTCTGGGGACCACGTCAATTCGCCTATGCGCCGGATTGGGAAGAAATGCGACGTGGGGTCTGTTGGCGGATAAATGGGGAGGTTATCGTCGAACATCAACGAGTCTCCATCGTCCGGTGTCATACCGACGCCCCGGTGAGCCACCGACTCGCGATTGTGTGACCAAAGAAAGTCGAAACCGCCCCCAAGCTGTTTCAAGACTTTGCCGCTCGATGCATCGAGAATCCAGTAGAAGCAATTCGCGTGCCCGCAATGCATGACGCCGATGCGATGCTCATCAATCCAATCAAACCGGTCGAATTCACCGCACGCGTCCTCGGGACCGGCTTTCCACTCGACGTGTCCGGACGCGTTGGCCAGAACGACATATTGTCTGGGCGTGTTGGCGCAGTGCTCTTGGTCGAATTTCGGATTGAGTTCTGCGTATATAACTTTATCCCCACTGGGAGAGACTTCGACGGGCTCTACCGCCATCCCGTCATAGAGGACGACGTGCGCCTCCCCATCTTTCTCAATCCACACTTCATGGTTCTCGATCCACGCCTTGACCGTGGCGGAGGAAGACGCGGCCTGCAGCAAGAGCGTAAACGTCAACACTAGACTCGTGAGCATCGCGCTATCCCCTATCCACTAAAACAACGTCTCGTGCCCGCTCGCGGTTGTTCTCGGCCGCTTCATCCCGAAATGCTCGTACGCCAGATGCATACCGCGCGCGCGCCGCAAACTTCAATCCACCCACGGATTGAATACCGACACATGCATCCGTGTCACGTCGCTGATATCGCGAGTTACCAGCGTCAAATCATAGTGGAGGGCAGTCGCAGCGAGCAAAGAATCCACTACCGGTAATGGCTGGTTTCGAGAAGCTGCTTCGCCAGTAAGCCGTCCCCATCGGTCAGCAACACCCTGGTCGATGGGCAGAATTCGACCGGCGAAGCGGGGACACAAGTGGCCATCGAGCCACGTTTCAAGGATCGCCTGCCGGCCGGGACTTCTAAGCTTGACGATTCCTTTACGGATCTCACCGAGGGTAAGCACACTCAGGAAGAGCAGAGTTTCGTCAGTTGCGTCAATCCACTCCTTCACGCGACGTTCGGGCCGGGGTTTTATCAGCTCGGAGACGACATTCGTGTCCAGTAGAAATCCGCTCACAGGTCAATCTCGCGCCCGTAATCTTGCTCCCTTGTAAGGTCGATTTTCGCTGCTGCCAACGGTGAGCGGGCAAAAAACTCCGACAGGGTCTTTGGCTGGCGAGATCGGGCCACCATCCTTTCAAATTCTTCCGCGGGCAGAATCACAACCGCCTCTTTGTCTTGCCGGGTTACCCATTGTGGCCCCTCTGTCCGGGCCCGGCGAAAAACTTCACTGAACCGTGCCTTCGCGGCCTGCAGTTGCCAGCGGCTTTTCGGCGGGAGCGGTGCGCTCGTGGAACTTGATTTCTTGGTCGCTACACTCATAGCACTTCCCTTATTAGACTAGTCTGACTAGTCATACTAAGGTTAGCACACATTGAGGAATCTATTTCTTAGCTTGCGACCATCTTGGTCGCGGAGCATGCCGAACTTCGATGTAAGCCATTTATTTCTGATATTTTACAAATAACTCTTTTCAATGCAATATTTTGCAGGGGAAAAGTTTTTCTGTCTCTTTGTTTTCAAGATTTTGCGAGGAACATTTAGGAGGGGAGTCACACCCGATTGAGTCGTCAAAGGATCCAAAACCTGACTAGAACAACGTCTCCTGCCCGCTCGTCGTTCTCGGCCGCTTGACCCCGAAGTGCTCATAGGCAAGATGCGTGGCCACTCGCCCGCGCGGCGTACGGTCGAGAAAGCCGATCTGCATGAGGAATGGCTCGTAGATCTCCTCAATCGCCTCGACTTCTTCCGCGAGCGAAGCCGCTAGCGTGTTCACGCCCACCGGCCCGCCCTGGTATTTCTCGATGATGGTCAGCAGCAGCTTGCGGTCAATCTCGTCGAAGCCGTGGCGATCGACCTCCAGCATCTCCAACGCAGCCTGCGCCGTCGGCCTGTCGATCTTGCCCGCGCCGCGCACCTGCGCGTAGTCGCGCACGCGCCGCAGCAGGCGATTAGCGATGCGTGGCGTGCCGCGGCAGCGCGTGGCGATCTCCATCGCGCCCGGTTCGTCAATTTCCACGCCCAGAATTTCTGCCGAACGTTCGAGGATGATCTTCAGGTCCTCGTGGGTGTAAAACTCCAGCCGCAGCACAATGCCGAAGCGCGAGCGCAGCGGCGCCGTGAGCAGCCCAGCCCGCGTGGTGGCGCCTATGAAGGTGAACGGCCGCACCTCGATGGTATGGGTGCGTGCCGACGGCCCCTGCCCGATGATGATGTCAAGCTTATAGTCCTCCAGCGCCGAGTAGAGCAGCTCTTCCAGCACCGGCTGCATACGGTGGACTTCGTCGATGAACAGCACTTGCTTCTCGCGCAAGTTGGTGAGCACGGCGGTAAGGTCGCCCTTGATCTGCAGCGTCGGTCCCGAGGTCTGCTGGAAGGCGACGCCCAGTTCGTTGGCGATGATGTTGGCCAGTGTCGTCTTGCCCAGCCCCGGAGGCCCGTAGAGCAGCACGTGATCGAGCGCCTCGCCCCGCGACTTGGCCGCCAGGATAGCGACCTCGAGATTGTCTTTGACCTTATTCTGCCCAATGAACTCGCGCAGCCGCTGCGGGCGCAGCTTCAGCTCGAAGGACGAGTCGTCATCCACCGGCACCGCCGAGACGATGCGCTCGCGATCAGGGTTCTCTTTGGGCAATGGCACGCTGCGGCGATAGTAACGGGAAGCGAGGGGAGGGTGCAATGCGGCTGCTCACCGCTTGGCGTCGTAGCCGTCTTCCTAGATCACTCGGTGTCGAGGTCGTTTGAGAGCATGTCATTTCGCCCGCGCTGGTAGAATCGGCATATGGATTTCACGGCCGCTGGGGCGAGGAGCGGAGTTGGAACGTTTGGCAATCCGCGCCAGCAGAATCCGGCAGGAGCCTGTGCGATCTCCGGTCTTGCGAGCAACAAGCGGCGCATCATGAGTTCCTTCGCTGGCGATCCGCAGGATGATGCTCCGTCGCAGCAGGATGGCCCGGTGCTGGTGATGCCTCCGCCGCAACAGCCGAAACGCCCACGCCTTTGGCTGAGGCGGCTCTGGCTGGCTATTTTTGTGCTTTTCTGCCTCGAAGTTGGCATTATCCTGATCGTGCTGCCCTGGAGCCGCGTGTGGGCCGAGAACTCGCTTCTGTTGGGACACGCGCAGCTGGCAGGATTTCTGCAGCAGAATTTCGTACGCGGCTTAATTAGCGGGCTGGGCCTGGTTGATGTCTGGATGGGAATCGCCGAGGCGGTGCGCTATCGCGAGGGGCCGGATGCCTGAGGCACAGCAGTACAGTTCACGCTTCCCTCGAATCGCGTCCAAGCTAACTCATTCATCCTAGACTTCCCGTCGGATCGATACAAAACTGCATGGCTGACAAGAAGGACGAGCACCACCGCCACAATCGTTCGCCGCTGGCCTACGAGAACAAGAAGTTTCTCAACAGCCCGGACGGCCGCATTCTGCGCATCCTCGCGGAATATCAGGAGCCGCTGACCCGTTTTCGCCGCGAACGCATCCAGGACACCATTGTCTTTTTTGGCTCGGCACGGTTTCACAGCCAATCGCAGGCGGAAGAGGCCTTGCAAGTATTGGAAAAGCCCGGCTCGGCGACGCCAGCGCCAGCCGAGGAGCAACTACGTATCCGTCGCGCCAAAGCCGATGTCAAGATGGCGCGCTACTACGAAGACGCGCGCAAGTTGGCGTTTCTTGTCACTCAGTGGACGAAGTCGATCAGCCAGCAGCGCCATCGATTCGTGATCTGTACCGGAGGCGGCCCGGGCATCATGGAAGCCGCCAACCTCGGCGCCTCCGAGGCTGGCGGCAAGACCATCGGGATGAACATCGCTCTGCCCTTTGAGCAGATGCCCAACCCTTACATCACACAGGAACTCAACTTCGAGTTCCACTACTTCTTCATGCGCAAGCTATGGTTCGCCTATCTGGCGAAAGCGTTGGTGGTTTTCCCCGGAGGATTCGGCACCTTCGACGAACTTTTCGAACTGCTGACCTTGGCGCAAACTGAAAAGCTGGCCAAGCGCATCTGCGTCGTGGTTTACGGCAAGGACTACTGGGACCGCGTGGTTAACTTTGAGGCACTGGTTGATGCTGGGACCATCTCACCGAAGGACCTGGAACTGTTTCACTGGGCGAACACGCCGGAGGAAGCCTTCGAGATTCTGCGTTCGGACTTGACGCAGCATCATCTCGACCAATGGAACGCGCGCGAGAAGGAGCCTGAGATCGCGAAGACGCGGCCGTGAGGAGAGTGGCGAGATAGGAAGAGTACGAAACTTTCGGCTCTGCAAACCTGGCAAGTCATTCCCTTCGCGGATCAGAAACAGGTAGGCAAAACTCCGAAGATGCGAACTATCCACGATCCACTAGCCACTCTCTTCTCCCCATCTTCGTGCCGGATGGCATTTCGTCGCCTGCATGCCACTTTTGTCGCTCGCACGATTTCGCTCTAACGCGTAAACTGTTGCCCGGATGTCCCTAATTCTAGACGCGGCTGGCCTGACCGATGTAGGACTGGTACGGGCGTCCAACGAAGACAGCTTCGGTTACAACGAGCGGCTCGGCATTTTCGTGGTATGCGACGGAATGGGCGGCCACGCGGCCGGTGAAGTCGCCAGCCGTATCGCTGTGGACACCGTACTCGGGTATTTTCGGGAGCACGAGCCTGCCGTGAGGGAAGACGCCTATCTTAACGACGCTCCACTGGGAGCGCGTATGCTGGCCGAAGCCGTCAAACAGGCCAACGACGCTATTCTTGAGTACGCAGTATCTAACAAAAATACGTCCGGCATGGGAACCACCCTGGTGGCAGCCCGTTTTGCGGAAGACACCGTCAGCATCGCCAACGTCGGCGACAGCCGTATCTACCTGCTGCGCGACGGACAATTGCTCCAGCTCACCGAGGATCATTCCCTGGTGATGGAGCAGGTGCGCCGCGGCATGCTCACGCTGGAGGAGGCAAAGCGTTCGTCCGCGCAGAACATCATTACGCGCGCACTGGGGACCGACGAAACCACGCTGCCGGATCTCGGCGAGTTTCCGGCGCAGAGTGGAGACCTCCTGCTGCTGGCCACCGACGGCGTACTGCGTCATGTCGAGGATGATGAGATTCGGGACATTTTGCTTCAGGTTCCGTCCCTGAAAGCCGCGTGTGCGACCTTGATCGATGCCGCAAACCATGGCGGCGGAGATGACAACTCAACGTGCGTGCTGGTGCGCATGCTGAATGGCGCGACGGTGGAAGGCAGCTAGTGGGTTCTCCGCGAACCAGCATCGCCGTTTACTTGCTTGCCATCGTCTTCGGTCTTTTCTCCGGGTGGGTCAATCAGACGGTGGACGATGCCCTACTCACTGCATTGTGTGTGCTCGCGTTCACCATGCTTCTTGGTGTGTGGCAGAAACACCGCCCGTGGCGCTGGGTGCTGCTAGTGTGGGTGGGGACTCCCATCGTCCTGGCCTACTACCAGTTTGTGGTTCGCTGGCCGCACGGTCGCGGGCATGTGTACGGAGCGTTTCTGCAGTTACTGGCGGCCAGCGCGGGCGGATTCGGTGGCCACTTCATGCGCCAGATGATCGACCACGTGTTTCTGAAGCAGGACGACTGAAGCAGATTATGGGATCACAGCGATTAGCGGTTTTTGCTTGGTCACGACCTCTCCAATTTCCGCTGCGCTAATTCCGGAATTGCGCAATTGGGAGAGAAGACGATCGGCGTCGGAAGCCGCAACTGCGATCAGCAGTCCACCGGAGGTCTGGGGATCGTATAGCAGAGTGCGGACGTCTTCCGGAACATCGTCGGCATACTCGACGCAGCTCTCGGCAAAACTGCGGTTCGCTTTCAGGCCGCCGGGGACGAGTCCCGCGCGAACACATTCCAGTGCGCCCTCCAACAGCGGTACCCGTAAGGCATAGATCTGGAAGCTGACGCCGGAGGCACTTGCCATCTCTCTCGCATGGCCAACCAGTCCAAAGCCGGTGACGTCGGTCATGCCATGCACTTCGAAGCCGCTGTTGACCACCTCGGCAGCCGCCCGGTTCAAGGTAGTCATGGAGTGCACAGCGCCGCGGACCCAGGCGAGATCAGCCTTGCCGCGCTTGATCGCCGTCGAAATCACTCCCGTGCCGATTGCTTTGGTGAAGATGAGGCGGTCGCCGGCCATCGCGTCTTTGTTCGCCAGCACCCGTTTCGGATGGATGGTGCCAGTTACCGCATAGCCTAGCTTGATCTCTTCGTCGCGAATGCTGTGCCCACCGATGACCGTGCAGTTTGCCTCGACCATCTTCGATAGTCCTCCGGCCAGCATTTCCTCGAGCACCTTGAGTTCTCCGCCGTCGGGAAAGCACACCAGCGCGAGTGCGCTGATCGGCCGGCCGCCCATCGCGTAAATATCACTCAGCGCGTTGGTCGCCGCGATCTGTCCGAAGATATATGGCTCATCGACTATCGGCGTGAAGAAATCGACGGTTTGCACCAGCGCCAGTTCCGGCGTGAGTTGATACACGCCAGCGTCGTCGGCGGTCTCGAAGCCGATGAGTACGTTGGGATCGTGTTGCCGGGCTAATTTCCCAAGCACCGAGTCCAGCACCGCCGGACTTAGCTTGCTGGCTCAACCAGCGGCTTTCACCATCTCCGTCAGGCGCGTTGTCTTCGTGTCGGGCATACTGGTTCATTCTAGCAACCGGCGAAACACTACCGGGTGCGCGGCATAATGCTGCCTTTCGCCCGACTCCATCGAAGACAGATCGTAGCGTCGAAACTTCCACTGGCAGTGCGTGTTAGGTTAGCCATCTGTCGCGGAAGAAGAAGGCATTACCGGTTTCGAAGCGGAGCGTGCGTACCGTATAATTGCGCTTTCATTAACCTTGAGTTGAGGTTTAGTCATTTCTTGCCATCTTCAGGTAGGACCCGCGGGGTCATTGGTTCGCGGGGCCCGCTGTTGTGCCGTAACGGTCAGTTTTATCCTGGTGTTTCTTCTTCTCGCAGGCACCTGCGCGGCGCAGCAGAACAATGTGATTGTCGACATTGTTGTCCACGGCAACCGTCGGATCCCGGCTGACACCATCAAGGCCCGCATGTTCACCCGCTCCGGTGACGTTTACGACCAGGCGGCGCTGGAACGCGACTTCAACTCGCTGTGGAACACCGGATATTTCGACGATTTGCGCATCGATCGGGAGCCGTCCACCAAGGGCTGGATCATTCACGTCTACGTGAAGGAAAAGCCGACGATCCGCGAGATCAAGTATGTCGGTCTCAGTTCGGTCTCCCAGAGCGACGTCCTCGACAAGTTCAAGGAACGCAAGGTTGGCCTCACCCAGGAGAGTCAATACGATCCGACCAAGGTGAAGCGCGCTGAAGTCGTCATTAAGGAACTCCTGGCGGCGCACGGCCGTCAATTTGCCACGGTCCGGTCGGAAGTGCGGTCCATTCCTCCCGCCGCCGTTGGCCTCACCTTCGTTGTGAAGGAAGGTCCGAAGGTCAAGGTGGGAAAGATCACATTTGTGGGGAATAAGGCGCTCAGCAATCGCGAACTTCAGAGCGCAATGAAAAACCTGAAACCGATCGGCATCCCGCACTCCATCTTCCTGGAGAACCTCTTTCCTCGCACCTACGATTCCACCAAGTTGAATGAGGACGCCGAGCGCGTCCGCTATTTCTACCAGACGAAAGGCTACTTCAAGGCGCTGGTCTCCGACCCGCAGACCCAGATCCATGACACCAGCGGCTTTAAGTGGTATTGGCCCTTCAAGTCATCTCCCGGCAAAGCGGTGGACATTAAGATTCCGGTAGAAGAAGGACCCCGCTACCGTCTGAAGGAGATCGTCTTCACCGGCAACAAGGCGGTACCCGACGCCCGTCGGCTGCGACCGCTGTTCAAAATCAAAGATGGCGACGTCTTCGACGCCGAGGCCATTCGCAAAGGTCTCGACAATTTGCGGAAGGCCTATGCTGCACTGGGCTATATCAACTTCACCCCAGTGCCGAACACCGAGCCCGACGACGAGAAAAAGCTCATTACACTTCGTATCGATCTCGACGAAGGCAAGCAATTTTTTGTCCGCCGCATCGAGTTCCAGGGCAACACCACGACGCGCGACAAGGTCATCCGCCGCGAACTGGCTATTGAAGAAGGACAGGTGTACAACGGCAACCTCTGGGAATTGAGCCTGCTGCGCTTGAATCAGTTGCAGTACTTCGAGGTCCTGAAGCCTGAACAGGATTCCGAGATTAAGCAGAACGTTCAGGATTCCACGGTCGACATTACTCTGAAGGTCAGGGAGAAGGGCAAGAACAGCATCGGGCTGACCGGCGGTGTCAGCGGATTGTCCGGCGCCTTTATCGGTCTCAATTACACCACCAACAACCTGTTTGGCAAGGGCGAAAGCTTGTCGATCCAGTTCCAGATCGGCCAGTATCAGAAAAACGAGACGCTTTCGTTTACCCAGCCCTACCTGTTTGACCGGCCGCTCCAGTTCGGCTGGTCGGTTTATCACAGCAGCTACAACTACAATCAGGCAGCGCTTACACAAATCCAGCTCAACCAGACCGTCAACCTGCCGCAGAGCTATCAGGCGTTGTTGCAGAACTTCACCCAAACGAGCACTGGATTTTCTACATCGCTTTCCTATCCGATCAAGCGCTCCTTCAAACGTGTAGGAATAAGCTACAACTTCGACGACTCATCGGTCACCACCTACAGTCAGGCCTCCGCAGACTATTTTGAGTCGCTGGAATTCCGCGGCATTTCGGGCCCTGCTGCCCTCAACGGAATCATCACCAGTAAGATCGTGCCCAACTTCTCCTACAACCATATCGATAATCCCTCCCGGCCCCATGCCGGACAGAGCTTCTTCGCGTCGACCGAGTTTGCGGGACTCGGAGGCAATGTGAAATATGTCAAGCCGGTCGCCGAATACAAGAAGTTCATACCGATGCACAAGGGGCGCAATACCCTTGGTTTTCGCGTTCTGGGATCATGGGTTTCCGGCTACGGAGGTCAGGTGGCGCCTCCGTTTGACCGCTTCTACATGGGTGGCGACACGGACATCCGGGGATTCGACATCCGCGCCATCTCACCGGTCGCCTTCTTTCCCAACGTGGTGAACATTCCCCTGCAAAACCCCGACGGCTCGAACGTACCCCTGAATCCGGCTAATCCGCGACAAGGAGTTTGGACGATTCCCATCCCGGTAGAACAGATCATCTTTCCGGGTGGCGATACCAACATTGTCAACAACATCGAGTACCGGGTGCCAGTCGTCGGCCCTGTCACGGTGGCATTTTTCGTAGATACAGGAATGGACTTCATCTCTCAGGAGTCGCAACTGCGAATCGCCGGACCGCAGGTCACAACTCTACAAAACACGGTGTTCGGTTGTCCCTACCTGACCACTGCATACACCTGTACCGGCGGTACCACGATCCCGTTCTCAGCGCAGCTCAAGCCGGTTTCAGGCACAAACTACCAGCCGAGGATGTCAACCGGTATAGAGCTGCAAGTCATCATGCCGGTAGTGAACGCTCCGTTCCGCGTCTACTACGCTTACAACCCGCTGCGCCTCGATGAGTACGCATCTTCTCCTAACCCCATCACCCGCTCGATGTTCCCGGCCGGTGCGGCGGGTGATTTCACCTACGCTCAGGCCACTTCGCTCTTCCAACCGACTTATTTGTTGCGCGAGCCAAGGAAAACCTTCCGTTTCACTGTAGCCACTACGTTCTAGTCGGAACAAATCGCGTCGCAACCGCGCGCCGGGAATTAAGCCGGTTTGACGATGAGAAGCGGCCTTCCCTATAATGAAACAATCCGCACCGCCGAATTTTCTGGCCGGGGATTGGTTGTGGCTGCACTCTGAGCAGCCCCCAGTTCTCCGGTAGTCCGGGCAGAACGCAGCTGGAGCGCGTTCGCCGCTGGAACATCTGAGGAATTCCCGGAGCAGTTCAAGGAGCTACACCAACTCAATGAAGCGTACGTTTATCGCCACCGCCTTGTTCGCCGTGGCTCTTACAATTTCGGCTGCAGCCCAGTCCGGTTCGCCCACTCCCGGCGGGGCCGCAGCGCCCGCGGCCACAACACCAGTGTCCGGCGCAAACTCCGGCGTCAAGATCGGCGCCATCGACATGCAGGCGGCAATCGGCGGCACTAACGAAGGCGCACGCGATTTTGAAGCCCTGCAGAAGAAGTTCGAGCCCAAGCGCACCGAACTGCAGAACCTCAGTACCGAGGTCGAGAACCTCAAGAAGCAGCTCAATACTCAGGGCGACAAGATGAACGAAGACGCCCGCGCTACTCTGGTGAAGTCAATCGAAACCAAGCAGAAGAGCCTGCAGCGACAGGCCGAAGACGCGCAGAACGAATTTCAGCAGCAGCAGAACGAGATCGTGCAGCGCATCCTGCAAAAATTGGCTCCCGTGCTTGACAAGTATGTCAAGTCCAATGGCTACGGCCTGCTGCTTGACTATTCCAATCCCTGGCCGCAAGGTCCGGTGATTATGACCTCGCCTGCGATGGACATAACCAAGGCGGTTGTGGACGCTTATAACGCTCAGTCGGGCGTTGCGCCCCCTCCCTCTGCGCCTAAACCCAGCGGTACGGCGACCAACAAACCGGCAACCACAACTCCCGCGGCTGCGAAGCCCGCCGTGTCCAGCACCAAGCCGCAATAGCGCTGTCCCTGGTTCTCGTTTAAGGCCGCCAAGCGTTGGCGGCCTTTCTTTCTCCCTAATACTGCAAAGCATCTGCGCGATGCGAGTAATCCCTCGGGATTATCCCGATAGGATTTGTGCGCCCGAAGTCACGTCCTTTGGGCTGCACTTCGCAAAATCCTCATGCCTGTGGAAAACCTTGTGGAGAATGTGCTCGACGAGAGTGCTGGGACGTGCTATTTCAGCGATTTACCGCCCATGCCCATATTATGATGCACATTTAACGCATAGATAATCAGTGGGTTAGCAAGAATGTAAATATCATGTGAGTAGCCACACAGGGGTGGTTGCGAAGCCTGGGCTTTCAGAGGTTTTGCACAATTTGCCCTGGGTTGCAGCAGATTAAACAACTAGGTAATCGTCACTAAATCAAGTCATTCTTGCTAGTTCTTGCAGTCCACGGCTTCACTCTTCTCCCACCTTAAGCACAGCTAGGAAGGCCTCCTGTGGGATGTCTACCCGGCCGATCCGCTTCATGCGCTTCTTACCTTCTTTTTGCTTTTCCAGCAGTTTGCGCTTGCGGCTGATGTCGCCCCCGTAGCACTTCGCAATAACGTTCTTGCGAAGTGCTGCCACGGTTTCACGGGCGATAATCTTTGCCCCGAGGGCCGCCTGGATGGCGACTTCGAACATCTGGCGCGGAATGAGCTGCCTCATCTTGGAAACCAGGGCTTTACCGCGCTCGTAGGCGAAATCGCGGTGCACGATGACGGAAAGCGCGTCCACCGGATCCCCCGATACTAGGATGTCAAGCTTCACCATGGGCGATTCCCACGCCCCGGTGAGGTGGTAATCGAGCGAAGCGTAGCCGCGCGAAACTGTCTTCAGGCGGTCGTAAAAGTCGAGCACGATTTCGTTCAACGGTAATTCGTAACTCAACATTACTCGCGTCGAGCTGACGTATTCGAAGCCCTTTTGCTTGCCGCGCTTCTCCTCTACCAACTTCAGAATTCCGCCGACGTACTCCTCGTTGGTCAGGATGGTAGCCAGGATCACGGGCTCCTCAACCTTCGCAATCTCGCTGGGATCGGGCCAGCGTGAAGGGTTGTCGACGTGGACCACGGAGCCGTCGGTCAGCGTAATTTGGTAGCGAACGCCCGGGGCGGTCGTGATCAGATCAAGGTTGAATTCGCGCTCCAGCCGCTCCTGGATGATCTCCATGTGCAGCAGGCCGAGGAATCCGCAGCGAAAGCCGAAGCCTAGCGCCACTGAGCTCTCCGGCTCGAAGAAGAAAGACGAATCGTTGAGCCGCAACTTCTCCAGCGCTTCACGCAAGGCCACATGTTCGTGCGAGTCCACGGTATAGAGTCCCGCGAAGACCATTGGCTTAAGTTCTTCGAAGCCGGGCAGCGGCTCGATCGCGGGATGAGCATCGTCGGTGATAGTGTCGCCGATCTTGGTGTCGGCTACATTCTTGATAGTGGCGCTGAGGAAGCCCACCTCGCCCGCCGTCAACAGGTCCACTTCCACCGGCTTAGGTGTCAAGACCCCCAAGGTTTCCACGTCGAACGCGCGCCCATTCGACATTAAACGAATTCGCTGGTCCTTACGGAGCGTCCCCTGTATCACGCGCGCCAGCACTATCACTCCGCGATAGGAATCGAACCACGAATCGAAGATGAGCGCTTGAAGTTGATTGGCGGCCCGTCCCCGGGGCGGCGGAATGCGCTTGACGATCGCCTCCAGTACCTCGGGGACGCCCTGTCCCGTCTTCGCGCTGATGGCCAGCGAATGCGAAGCATCGAGCCCCACCGCGCCCTCGATCATCTCTTTGGTGCGTTCAATGTCTGCGCTGGGCAAGTCAATTTTGTTGATGACCGGAATGATTTCGAGCCTGTTGTTGATCGCGATGTAGGCATTCGCCAGCGTCTGCGCTTCCACGCCTTGCGATGCATCCACCACCAGGAGAGCGCCTTCGCACGAAGCCAGAGACCGCGAAACTTCGTAGCTGAAATCCACGTGTCCCGGGGTGTCAATCAGGTTGAGCTGGTACGTCTGGCCGTCGGCCGCTGGATACATCATGCGCACCGAGTGCGCTTTGATGGTGATACCGCGCTCACGCTCCAGGTCCATCGCGTCCAGCACCTGGGCCTGCATTTCGCGCGCCGTCAGCGAGCCGGTGAGTTCCAACAGGCGATCGGCGAGCGTACTCTTCCCATGATCAATATGGGCAATGATCGCGAAGTTTCGTATGAGTGCTGGATCCATCGGAGCTAGCTGAGCGCTGCTTAGATTCTACAGGAGGCGGACGCTTCATTAAGCGCGCGAGACCTTGGGCGCTGGGATGATTCGCAAGGGACAAATCCGCTACGAGTTCTTTTTCTTTCCCGGCAGCCCGGCTGGATTCTCGTGCGTGCGCTCGCGGAAGCGCGCCTTCATCCCACTGGCGAGTGAGACGGCGCCCTCGCCAAATCGTTCGCGCAGCCGGTCGGCAGCCGACAACGCCTGGTTCCACTTCTCATGCGAAGACGCGCCCAGCAATCCGAGTTGCTCGCTCTCGTCGTCGAAATGCGACGCATGCACGCCAAGCAGACGCACCGCCTCGCCATTCCAGTTGGTGCGGAACAGTTCACGAATCGTAGCCAGCACCTCGGAATCGACCGAACTCGGCTGCTCCAGGGTGCGCGCCCGCGTCAGGGTACGGAAATCGGAATAGCGCAACTTCAATTGCAGCGTACGGGCGTGCAGCCCCTGCTCCCGCAATCTGCGGCACACCATCTCCGAGAGTCGCGCTAGGGTCGACTCCAGCGCCTGCCGGTGATCGGTGTCACGAGAGTATGTATGCTCGTGGCTGATCGAGCGCGGCCCCACGTCCTCGCCAATATCGTTATCGAACCACGCGCCGGCGTCGAGCCCGCGTGCTTTACCTGAAAGCGCCAAGCCCAGCGCACCGAAGTTCTGCTTCAGCCATCGCTCCTCGCGCGCCGCTAAATCACCGACTTTGTAGATACCCTGCTCCTGCAGCCGCTTCTCCATTACTTTTCCTACGCCCGGAATCTTGCGCACATCAAGGGGAGCCAGGAACGATATCTCGCCGCCAGGCACCACCCAGAGCACGCCGTTCGGCTTCGCCTGGTCTGAGCAAACCTTGGCGATCAATCGCGAGGCGCCAATCCCAATCGAACAGTTCAACTGCGTCCCGGCTTTCATCGCGCCGTGCAGAGCGTGCGCCGCGCGCATGGGTTGGCCGTGCAGACGATCGGTGCCCGTCATGTCCACATAAGCCTCGTCGATGGAGACCATCTCAAGCTTGGGCGAGAAGCGGTTCAGCACTTCGTAAACCTTGGCGGAATACTCGCGATAGCGTTCCGGATGTCCATCCACAAAAATGGCGTGCGGGCAGATCTTGGCCGCGGTCCGCAGCGGCATGGCCGAATGTACGCCGAACTTGCGCGCCTCGTACGACGCCGCCGATACCACCCCGCGCTCGTTGCGCTGTCCGCCGACGACTACCGCCTTCCCCTTCAGCGATGGGTCGAACAGCTCCTCCACTGAGACGAAGAAGGCGTCCATATCGACGTGAAAGATGGTGCGCTGCGCCGGCGTCATGCTGATGGCGATTCTATTCCACTCGCCGCGGACAGAGGCGCGGCAACGCCGGGTGTCCTTTGCGGGAGGCTTAACTGTTAACAGTTACGTGCTGTTCTTCATACTGGAAGCGCGCCAGCAACTCGTGCAGCTCCTCGGCCATACGCTCTACCGCTTGGGCCGATTTTTGCGTCTCCACAACCCCAGTGGCCCCGCAACGGGCCGCCTCAGCCACGGCGGCGATGCTCTTGCTGATGGCCGCCCCGCCTTTCGCGGCCTCTGCGAGATTGCGGGTAATCTCGTTGGTGGTGAGGCTTTGCTCTTCGACAGCGTTCGCGACTTGGTTCTGAATGTCGCTGATCTGTCCAATCACCATACCGATTTCCCCGATTGCGGTGACCGCTCCGCTGGTGTCCGCCTGGATGCTCTCGATCTTGCTGCTGATGTCCTCGGTGGCTCGCGCTGTTTCCCTCGCCAGCTCCTTCACTTCACTGGCTACAACCGCGAAACCCTTCCCCGCCTCGCCCGCTCGCGCTGCCTCGATGGTGGCGTTCAGCGCCAACAAGTTGGTCTGCTGCGCAATCGAAGTGATGACCTTGATCACCTGGCCGATTTCGGCGCTGCTCTGGCCCAGCTTGGTGATGGTCAAGTTGGTGGCCTCCGCCGATCGCACCGCCGAGGTCGCTACCTGCGAGGCCTCGGCTGTGTTCTTGGCGATCTCCCTGATGCTGGCGCCCATTCCGTCGGCGGCCGTGGCCACCGTCTGGATGTTCCGGCTCACCTGTTCCGATCCCTCCGATACTAGGTTGGCCTGGTTTGCCGTCTGCCCGGTGCTGAGGCTGATCTCCTGAGCGATGCGGCCCAATTCCGCCGCCGCCTGCGACAGAGGCTCGCTCATCCGCGCAACCCGCTCCATGGTCGAGCGAAACACTTCCAGCATCTCGTTCACCGACTTCAGCAGCTCGGCATATGCTCCCTTGAACTGAGTGGGATCGCCGCGGGTCAGCAAGTCACCCTGCTTCGCCGCCAGGATGAGCCGCCCCAGCTCGTTCTGCAACTGGACAATGTTTCCCTTCAGCAGCACCAGCCACTCGTGGATCTGGTCTTGGTCCGATGATCGCTGCATGCGCGCGCCCATATCGCCATTAGCTATGCCGGTGACGTAGTCCACCAGGCCCTGTAGCCAGTCATGCACGCCATTGATGGCGTTCTTCATTTTCTGATGGTCGCCCTGGCACTCGATCTCCACCCGCTCGCCCAGGTTGCCCGCACAAATCTGGCGCAGCACGCGGATCCCTTCGGCCATCGGCAGCAGCGTGGCGTCTAGCAGTTGGTTGATCCCTTCAAAGAGCTTGCGGTTTCCGCCTTCGTACTTGCTGACATCGGCGCGCACTTCGAGTCGCCCCTGAATGCCGGCCTGCAGCAATGCTTCCACATCGGCCTGACGTTGCGTGACCACCTCGATGAGCCGGTTAGTGCTTTCTTTCAGCGTCTGATGTTGGCCCTGATATTCCTCGCGAATCGGCCACGGAACTTCACCCCTGCTCAGCTTGTTGAGCACCAGGCTGGCCACGCTGAGCGGCTTGCGCAATTCTTCAAAAGTACGATTGAGACCTTCGATCACCGAGCGGAACCCGCCCGCATAGCGGCCGGCCTCGGCGCGCACGTCAAGTTTTCCGTTGGCGGCCGCCTCCGCCAGCATGGTCGAGTCCTGCACCAGGGCCTTCACATTGCTGGCACATAGCTGCAGGCTCTTGCCGAGCACATCACGGCTGCAGGCAACCTGCACGCTGGCATCCATGTCTCCGGCGGCAATGCGCTGGGTGACGTTGGCACGGTCTTCGTACATTGCTGCCACTCGCCGGAAGGAGTCTGCCAGGGCACCCAGTTCGTCGCGGGAGTGGACAGCGATCCGCACATCCGGATCTCCTACGGCCAGGCGTTCGGCCGCACGCCGCAGCTCCTTGACCGCGCCTCCGATGGTCCACACCATGACCGAGCACAGCGAGATTTCCAGCGCCGTGCCCAGCAGCGCGAATGCGACCATGAGGTCGAAACTGCTCGATGTGACTGCCTTGGCCTGGTCATTGGTCTGTTTTGCGCCCGTAGTGACCTCGGTCGAAATGCGGTTGATCAGGTCCACCTGCGCGTCGGCAAGACGCTTCAATTCGCCACGGTCGAGCAGTTCTCCCGCTCGTTCGCGGTTCCCCGACAACGCCAGGGCCTCGAACTCTTCTATCTCGGCCTCCAGGCCCGCCCGATTGTTGCGAAACTCCCCGATCAACTTCTGTGCGCCTTGCGTGCTGACCGAGGACTCCAGTGAATCCAGGCTTTGTGTCACCAGGCTGGAGTAGGCTTTGCGAAGCTCGACCTGCTGCCGCATGTCTTCGGGGTCGGCGCTGCGCGCCACGTCGCGCAGGGTGACCAGCACCTGCTGGTATGCGGTGGACAAATTCGTAACTTGATCGAGGGAACGGGCGGCATGCTCGTACAGTGCGGAATTGCTTCGCGCCATCGCCCGAATCGTGACCACGCCGCAAACGAAAATCGCTCCGCCCATTCCACCGATGACCGCGAAACTGAGAAGCAGTTTCTGGATAATGGACAGATTGCGAAACCAGTTCATGCGTATGCTTTCCGGCGCATCGCCGAAGCGTGCTCTCCGCTATTGCCACCGGTTGAAAGTGACGGCAACCGGCACGCTTTCCTCAACTCCCGACACAAACACCCATTCCCTCACCGCCCGGATGGCAGCTTGTGCCAGGATGGCATTGCCGTTGACTACGGCAACCGACTTGACGTGGCCATCGGCTGCAACCTCAGCTCGAACCATCACCAATCCCTCCAGGCCCAGTCGCCGGGCGATTTCCGGGTATACGGGTTGGACGCGATGCACCACCGCGCGTGGAGGCCGGTCATGCATATCTTCGGGCATCGCCCTGGGAGCAAACGCAAGCAGAAGGAGCAACAGCATCCCAGCAATCGTCGCCGCTCTCTTACGCATCGACGCACCTCCTCGGGAGCGGGAAAACCTGCCCCTGTGCATCTCATCGGCAAAAAGCTGCTCTACTTCACCACCATCTCGTATGAAGCCTCCTTGCCGTCGCCCGCAACTCTGTCCAGGTCCAGCACGTGGAGCAGGCGGCCGGGGAATTTGTACACCGCCGCTACCAACTCCCCCAGCGCGGTTGTTTCGAGCCCGCCTTCCAACCTTTCCACTATCTTGTCCACCCTGGTCACGAGTAAGCCGACCAGGGAATCTTCGCAGCGCACTACCAACAATGGCGGCGGCGGGAGTGCCGGGCGCTCCGCTAATCCGAGGCGCCGTCCTAAGTCGATCGCGGTCACGATTTGCCCCCGCAAATTGACCAGCCCCGCTATCCACTCCGGCGCCAGCGGAACTGGGGTGATTGCGGGAGATGGAAGCGCTTCCTGCACGCTTTCAACGTTGAGGCCGAACCAGAGTTCGTCGAGATAGAAGCTGCAGAAGCGGTGGGGGACAGCCATGCCTCAACCGTTCCTGTCCATTGTCTTGGGGCCAGAACCGCCTTGCGCACGGGCCAGCAAACTGTTAACGCTGAGCACATCGGCAACCATGGCCCGGATCACCGCCGCTCCTTCCAATAAGTCACCGTGCGCCCGATCGCGCAATTCAACCACTCCTTCAACGATGTCCTCGATAGAATCCACCACGAGGCCTGCGCTGTGGCCGGACTCGCGGAGCACCACCACCGGCAACACTTCACGCTCTGGCTCGGGTTCCTGGAACAGCTGGGAAAGGCGAAGCAGGGGCATGATCTCGCCGCCATAGGGCACGACTTCCCGTCCGGCGGAGCGTTCTATGCGCTCGGCTGGAATCTCCTCCAGCCGCGCCACCGCCCGCAGGGGTAACGCAAATCGCGATCCCAAGGCGCCGCGGAATACCAGCCAGCTCTGCGTCTTTGACCTGTTGCCTGCACTTTTTGCGTCGGTTGTTTGCCTCGAATGCAGGACGCGCATGAGCGTGTTCAAGCCTGTCAATTGCATAAGGCCGGCCACGTCCAGGATGAGTACGACCTGCCCATCGCCCAGAATGGCGGCCCCGGCAAAGCATGCGATCGCCTTCAAGTGCTGTCCCAGGGGCTTCACCACAATCTCTTCGGTGTCATGAATGGCGTCCACGACCAGGCCGATCTGGTACGCCCCGGCTTGCATTACAACGATGAAGGCGCCGGCCGAGGTTTCGCCGCCCAGGCGCAGTGTGCGGTCCAGAAAGCACAGCGGCAGGATTCGCTCCCGCAGCCGGTACACCGGCGCCCCGCAAAACTTTTCGATAGGGTTGGCTTCGGAAACAGCTTCCAGGCGCACCACTTCCGCCAGGTTCACTTGTGGAATCGCGAAGCGCTGTCCGGCACTGCCGACGATCAGCACAGGAACCACGGCCAAGGTCAGCGGGATCTTGATGCGCACAGTCGTTCCCTCACCGATGACGCTTTTCAAATCTACCGTGCCGCCGATCTTTTCGATGTTCGTTCTTACCACGTCCAGGCCAACCCCGCGGCCCGAAACACTTGTCACCTTTTCGGCGGTGGAGAATCCAGGGGAGAATACCAGCCAGGACAATTCCGGCTCGCTCATTTCCGCCGCCCGTTCGGGGGTGATCAATCCCCGTTCGAGGGCGCATTGCCGCACCCGGGCCAGGTTGATGCCGGCGCCGTCGTCGGAAACCTCAACATGCACTCGTCCCTCCCGATGGTAGGCACGAAAGCGCAGATGACCAGCCGCGGTCTTTCCGGCGCGGGTTCGTTGTTCCGGGGTCTCGATGCCATGATCGATGGCGTTGCGCAGGATGTGGGTGAGAGGGTCCTTGACGGCTTCGACCATTCCCCTGTCCAACTCTGTCTCTGAGCCCTCCATTTCCAGGATGACCTGTTTGCCGCAGGACAAGGAGAGGTCGCGTGCCAGGCGGGGAAGATTGCTCCAGACGCTTCCAATCGCTTGCAGGCGCACCTTCATCACCGCAGTCTGCACGTCCGTGGTGACGCGTTTCAGTCGCTGCGCAGCGCTGAGCATCCCGCTATCGTTTCGAGAGGCGGTGAGACGAAGGGTTTGATTACGGGCCAGTATCAGCTCGCCAGCCAGGTCCATCATCTGGTTCAGTAGACTTGCATCCACTCGAATCTTGCTTCCGCCAACCCTTTTTTCGCTCGGAAGGTCTGGAGGTCCGCTCTCGTGAGCAGCGCCAATAACTACCGTTCCGGCCGGCGCAGCAGCGATCCTAAAATGGTCCTTCAGGGAGAGCAGGAGAGCTGCGTAGTCAGCATCTCCCTCGTTTCCGGTAAGCTCAATCGCCTTCAGCAGCGCCCGTATCGCATCCACCATCGCAAGCAGTCCGCTGATAAGTGCCGGATTCTGCGCCAACTTGCCGTCGCGTAATCCGCCAAGCAGGCCCTCGCTGGCATGCGCGACCGACTCCAGCCTGGGGTAGCCCAACATGCCGCTGGATCCCTTGATGGTATGCACGGCGCGGAACATTTCGTCCAGCCGTTCGCGCGACCCGGGGTCGCGCTCCAGTTCGACCAGGTCACGCTCCAGAAGATCGAGTCCCTCGGCGCTTTCCGCCAGAAACTCCTTGACGATCTCCTCCATCCCATCGGTCGCCCTGGACATTCGCCTCCCTTAGGGGCACAGCCCGGCACTCGCGCCGGCAAAGGCGCGGCGCCTTCAACAACAGTCAGTGCAAAGGAATGACCAGATCAATTAGAAGAGGCTTAGAAATGTGCGCCTAAACCACCGGCTCTGCCGAGCCACGATAGATCATCTCCGTAATCGTGCAATCGTCGGTCAGAGGCGTCTCCCCACGAAAAGCGTTCACCGCTTGCTCGATAGCAGCAAAACCATCGCGGCAGCAGGCTTCCAAGCGTTCGTTGCCAAAGAATTCGCCGTGTGCGTCTTCGGCTTCGGTGACGCCATCGGTTACCAGTAAGAGCCGGTCTCCTGGGTTCAATCGCAGGCGGGTGGCATGAAATTCGACGCCAGGAACCAAGCCTACCGGCAGATTACCATCTTCGATTTTGCTCACCATATCACCGGAGACCAACAGGGGAGGGACGTGCCCGCAGTTGATCAGTTCCATATCCCCGCTCCCCATCAGGCGGGCGACCACCAGGGTGGCGTATTTCTGGCCGCCGACCTTTTCGCACAGGAAGCGGTTTACCGCCGCCATTATGTCCGGTAGGGCCGAATCGCGGGCCAGTTGCGAATACAACATGCCCTGAAGAATGGAAGCCACCACTGCGGCCGAAACTCCTTTGCCGGAAACGTCAGCAACGATCAGCGACAGGCCATTCTCGGTATAGACCAAGTCGAAGAAATCTCCACCGATGTCCTTGCAGGCGTAGCTAAGGGCATTAACCTTGGCGTACGGCACGTCGGGCACAGTTACCGTCATCAGGCGTTGCTGGATCTCCGCCGCAATGGCTAACTCCTGCCGATAGCGCTTGGCCGCATCCTCGGCCTGCACCAGTGCGGCGTTCTCCACCAGCGCGGCCGCGCCATTGGCAACGGTGCGCAGAATGTCGTGGCTTACCGAGGACAGCTTGCCCGACAGGAAATGGGCGTCCAGATACAAGACGCCCTGAACGTTGGACTCATCGGGCTCATTTTTTTCTTTCGCCTTGTCCTGAATGACGGTCTTCCGCAGGGGAATGCAAATGACACTGTGCAGATTGTGCGCGACCACACTTTGGCGACCTGCCAGCTTGCCGGTATCGTCGGTGTCCGTTACCAGGAATTCGGAGGCGCTCCTGGCTGCGTCCCGCAGCACCGAGCGCGAGATGGTGCTATCGTCGGCAATGCGCTCGCCTTTCTTGTCGCGTCCGGCAGCCAGGTACAACTCGCCGTCAGGCCGGCGCAGGAAGACGAACCCGCGTTCGGCGTGGGTCAACCGCAGGGCGGCCTCGAGCAAGGTATTCAAAACATCATCCAGAACGCCGCTGGTATTCAGCTTGCGCGCGGCCTCAAGGAAGACATTCAGCATCTCAAGGTCAGAGCCTGCTCCACTCGCCGGCTTCCAGGTGGAAAACTGGCTGAGGAACTGCTGCGCAGCGCTGGAGGGGGAGCGGTCAGGACTGAACAGCACGTACCCCGAGCCTTGCGTACCGAATTCGAGACGATCATTGCGTGCCAGCTTTTGGCGTTCGACGCGCACGCCATTCACGAAAGTATTGTGTTTGCTGCCCTGATCCAGGACGTAGACGCCGTCCATCTCGCGGATAAACTGGGCGTGCTCTCGCGAGACGCGAGGGTCCCCCATGACCAGGTCGCGGTCGGCCTTGCGACCAACTGTAAACGGATAATGGTCCAGCATGACAGTACGACGATCGGCGCCTTCCACCACTACCAACACTAGAGGATCGCTGGTAGAACTAGGCTCGACTTTGCGCATCCACATGCCTGTCGTACTCATCAGGCCGGTCTCCTTCCCAAGGCCAAAGCTGTTCGTCGCAGAATGAGTTTAGACTAACAGGGGATGGGTATCCACTATTGTTCGGTTGGCTTCGTTGAAAAAAGCCGGCCTCAGGATGCGCACGGCGGCTCGGGCAGGATGGCTTTTTCGGGAGAAGTGGCTTTCGTCGTACACTATCTGTCCGCCTCGGGCAATCTTGTTCGCGTTCCAATTACTCATTGCCGAAGGAGATACTGGTGAAATCGCAATTCCAGCCCGTTCTGATGGCAACCGTTGCTGTCCTGCTCTTAACGCAAATGGCATCTGCGCAAATGGCCGTGCAACCCCAGCCTTTCTCGGCCGATATGCAATTTAGCTCCACCCGTGGCGGCAGCGCAACCCGAGACATGACAGGCAAGATCTATTTTGGCAGCGGTCACATGCGCATGGACATGCAGGGCGGCCCGCGCGGCGGCGCCATTATCATCACCGACTTTAAGAGCCAGGTTACCGACATCCTTATGCCCGAGCAGCACATGTACATGGAACACAACGCGAGCGAAATGACAGGCCACCGGCCGGGTATGATGCCCAACATCAAACCTCTGCGCGATCCCAGCAATCCCTGCGCTAACGAGGAGGGCACGACCTGCAAGAAAGTCGGCGTCGAAGAGGTCAACGGACGTGCTTGCGATCACTGGCAGATCACCGACAAGAATGGCAAAGTAGCCAATGTCTGGATTGACCAGAAACTGCACTTTCCCATCAAGACCGTTTCCGAGGATTCGACCTGGACGTTAACCAACATCAAGGAAGGCGAGCCTGACGCCAGTCTGTTCCAGATTCCCGCAGGCTACACCAAGATGGACATGGGCAGCATGATGCAGATGGGACATCCGCCACAGCAATAGCGTAAGCATCGCTATCCCCCGATCATCACGGGCCGGCGAGCAGATTTTGCAGCACCACAACTTCCGCTTCGATGGCAGTCTTCAGGCTGGGCTCCATGTCGGGTGCGAAGAACGGCGAATGGTTGGACGGAAGCTCAATGCCGCTGGCCTTGGCTTCCTTGAACTTAACAGGATCGGCAACGCCCAACGAGAAATAGAACGATGGCACCCCGGCTTGGACGAAAGCAGAGTAGTCCTCGGAGGCCATATTAGGCGGAACTTGTTCCACGTTTTCCTTGCCTAGCGCCTGTATCAGCACTTGCCGCAACCGCTGGTCCAGTTTGGGGTCGTTGTACACTGCGTCGATTGATTCCACCTCCTGGACCAGCGGTGTTTTCGGCGCTCCAGCAGCTTCGGCTTCAGCCTTGACAATGCGCTCGATGGCCGACAAGAGATGCTTGCGTACATCCGACGTGTAGGAACGAACGGTTAGTCCGAGGTGGACTTCGTCGGGAATGATGTTCTGCTTGGTGCCACCCTGGATGTAGCCAACGGTGATGACGGCCGGATCGCCGGGCTTGATTTCACGCGACACGACGGTTTGCAACGCCAGGACCACGCGAGCCGCGATCACAATGGGATCGACCGTGGTTTCAGGTTTAGCGCCGTGCCCGCCTTTGCCGTAGATGGTGATGTTGACGGTATCAGCGTTCGACAAGGCGTATTCCGGAGTAAAGCCAACCTTTCCGGCCGGCAGATCATTGCTGGTGTGCAGCGCCACTCCGACATCAGGTTTGGGGAACCGCGTAAACACTCCGTCCGCGATCATGGCCTTGGCTCCCAGCCCTCGTTCTTCCGCGGGCTGTGCGACAAGAATGAGCGTGCCGCGCCAATCCTTCTTGGTTTCAGCCATGATGGTCGCCGTGCCGACCCAGGCTGCCATGTGGACGTCGTGCCCGCAAGCGTGCATCACTGGCACGTCGTGACCGGCGTCATCTTTGGTGTGCACGGTGCTTGCGTAGGTAAGCCCGGTCTTCTCCTCGACGGGAAGCGCGTCCAGTTCTGTGCGCAGCATGATCGTCGGGCCGGCGCCATTGCGAAGAATACCGACCACTCCCGTTCCGCCGACCTTCTCCGTGACTTCATAGCCGAGCTCGCGCAGGCGCGCAGCGAGTTTCGCCGCCGTGTTGACCTCGTGCAGCGACAGCTCAGGGTGCTCGTGGAGGTCCATATATAGCGTTTGCGCCTGCGGATAGACCGCATTCACCTCAGAGGCGAGGGAAGAGTTTCTCGGCGAGGAAGTCTGCGCCCAAGTGGTTGAGGTTACGATGACAATTACCAGAAAGATCGATCTCATTGAATACCCTTCTAACGGCATTTTCTGTGGTTCGCTATCTTACGATAAACACGAATGATACCGCGCATCGAAAGAATCTATGGTCAAATTCATCATCTTTCAACCACGCCGGGTATCTAATGAAAAGGAATCATACTTACCTTTAGTGAGGGCTGTGCGTTCGTATGCACCAGCATAACCATCAACCTGAGACCGAAATGATGATAGACAAAGGCCATCTTAAGAAGCGATACATATTTGCAAGCGATTTTGATCAGACCCTGAGCTTCAACGATTCGGGCTATGTTCTGGCGGACCTGCTTGGAATTCCGGAATCGGAGTTCCAGCGCAAGGCGACCGGCATGGCCAAGCTGAACCTTGTCCAGCAGGGAGGCGAACTCGCCTACCTGCTGCTGCACGATCCCGAGTTCCGCTCCAAGGTTCGTCCCGAGCATCTTTATGAAGCCGGCAAGCGCGTTCGGTTGAAGCCGAACATTGATGCACTCTACCGCTATCTCTCTGAGGAAGTGGAGGATTTCCACTTCGACTTCTATGTGATCTCCGCCGGGCCGGTGGAGGTGATTCGCTCTGCGCTCGAAGGAATCATTCCGGCCGATCACATTTTTGGTACGGAATTCGAGTACAACACCAAAGGCGAAATCGACAGAATCCTCCAGGTAACCGCGGGCTACGGTAAGGTCGCGGTGGTCGATCAGTTACTGGAGACGCACACGATCGGCCCCGACCGCATTGTGTACGTGGGCGACGGTAGCTCCGACATTCACGTCATGTTGCACATCAACCGCCGCGACGGTTTCACCATCGCGGTGTCGGAGAACAAATATCTGGCGCCGATCGCCAAGCGCTCGGTTATCAGCGATAGCGCGCTGGCGATTCTCATTCCCGTCCTTGAAGAGGTAGTCGGCTGGGAACCGCGCCGTATTCGCGAGCTGTTCGAAACCAAGGGCTTAATCATCCAGCAGTGGGACAAGGTCCAGACCGATATGCTAACCATCGTGCCCGTCGGCGCTCCCGCAGAGGAGCACTCAGTGATCATGGTGGAAGAATAGTCCGACTTGAAGCTTTGGGGAGCTATGAACAACTGACACAGTGCAAGCGCTGGGCTTTAGGCCAGCGTCTACATCACCCGTAAATCAGGCTTTAGTCGCAGAATAGCATCCGACTTTTCAGAGTTTCCCTGGCTTGCTTCCAAGCGCTCAAAGCAGCCCCAGCACACCTCCCGCGCTACGTGCCTGGGTAACACCGCGTGCAATTGCGTGCGCGACAGCTTCGGCGGCGGCTGCTCCCAGCGCATTCACGTCGGCAGGAAGATTGCCGACCGACAACGCAAACACCACGTCGCCGTCGAAGCGCGTGTGCACCGGCGACACCACGCGCGGCACGCCGCTCGCCGCCATAGTGGCCAAACGCTGCGCTTCGTGTTTGGTCAGCACCGCATTGGTAGCAACCGTCACCAACACTGTATTCGAATCGCTGAATCCCTTGCGCACCGTTCCTCGCCGCATCGCCGCCGACGTGTCGGCAAACTCTCGCGAGGCCGAGGACACGCGCGCACCTGCAAGGATACGGCCCGTCTCCGGATCGCGAACATCGCCAAAAGCGTTGACCGCGGCCAGCGCCGAAATGCGCGCCGGTTGACTGGAGCCATCGCCGGCGACAACTTCTTCCGTCCAGCAGCCGATTCCGCCCTTCATTGCGCGCTCGATGCCAAATAGCTTTCCTACCGTTGCGCCAGTTCCAGCGCCAACGTTGCCCTCCGTCACCGAAGCATCGATGTCAGCCCGTGCAGCGGCCTCACAAGCGGCATAACCCATGGCGGCATCTGGACGACGATTCGCATTACCGATGCGAAGATCAAACAGGATTACCGCGGGAACAATAGGCACCTTTACCACCCCGGTGTCAAAGCCGATGCCGCGCTCCTCACACCAGCGCATCACGCCGCTGGCCGCATCGAGGCCGAAGGCGCTTCCTCCGGCGAAGACTAGCGCATGGATATGCTCGACAATATGTCCGGGACGCAGCGGTTCCAACTCGCGCTCACCAGCGGCCCCGCCGCGCACATCGCAGGCCGCGACCGCGCCCTGTTCGCACAAAAAGACGGTGCAGCCCGTAAGCGCCACTTCGTCCTGCTCGTGTCCGATCTTGAGTCCGGGTATTACTCCGAATCCAGCTGGCAAGGCACGCTCCTGAGCAACGGGTTGCCGATTGATCTTGGAAAGCCGCAGTCGAACCAAGTTACACCGAATCCAAACCAACATCCACAACCGTTTGCCGTGCTCTCGCCGTGTAAAATCGCAGTCACATGCCGACTCCGGCCGAGCATAGCGCAAGCGAGGAGGGCCGTAGTTTTCTCGCGCGGGTGTTGCGCAACCTGCGTCCTTCTCATCAGCACACCGAGTTGTCAGCCACCCTGCTGCTGATGGTTGCGGTCATGCTGTCGCGCGTTATCGGTTACCTGCGCGAAGCCTACATCGCGTGGGCGTTCGGCGCCGGTCTCAGCACCGATGCCTATGTTGCCGCTTTTACCGTGCCGGATTGGCTGAACTATATCCTCGCCGGCGGCACCGCATCCATCACTTTCATTTCCATTTACACCCGCTACACTTCGCGAGGCCGCAATAAGGAGGCGCAGGACGCCTTTAACTCCACCATCACCATCATGACGGCGGTGGTGTGCGTGGGCACTGTGGTGCTGGAAATCTTCACGCCACAAATCGAGCGCCTCATCTTTCCGCATTTCTCGTCCGAGCAATTGCAGTTGTGCGTGCATCTCACCCGCGTCCTGCTGCCCGGCCAGATTTTCTTCTATTCCGGTGGCATTGTTTCGGCGGTGCTGTATTCGCGGCGAATGTTTCTCTATCCCGCCTTGGGCCCGATCCTTTACAACGTGTTCATCATCCTCGGCGGCGCCGTCGGCGCGCGCCGCTTCGGGATTGAGTCGCTGGCGTATGGAGCCTTCGTAGGCGCGGTTCTTGGCCCATTCCTCATCAACGTCATTGGCGCAGCTCGCGACGGTTTGACCTACCGGCTGAACTTCGACTGGCGTAATTCCGAATTTCGCGAGTGGGTGCGGCTCTCCATTCCCCTGATGCTCGGCGTGTCGCTGGTTTCGGCGGATGACTGGATCCTGCGCTACTTCGCCTCCGGCGGCGCGGGCGACATCACCCGGCTGAATTATGCCAAACGCCTGTTCGCCGTGCCCATCTCAATTCTTGGTCAGGCCGCGGGCCAGGCGTCCATGCCCTTCTTCGCACGACTCTTCGGCGAAGGCAAGCGGCGCGAGTTTGCCGACACTGTGAATCTTTCGGTGTACCGCATCTCGGCGGCATCGCTGCTTGCCACAGCCTGGATGATGCCGGCGGCGTTGCCACTCGTTGATCTCGTCTATCGGCGGGGACGCTTCAACTTCCAGGACTCGCGCGAGACCGCGGTCTATTTCTTCTGGTTTGCGCTCTCGCTGGCGCTGTGGTCGGCACAGGCGCTCTACGCCCGCGCCTTCTACGCGGCGGGCGACACCCTGACCCCAATGATCGCCAGCACCATCATCGTGGTTGCGTCACTGCCGGTGTACTCGGCTTTCTTCCACCGCTTCGACGTGACCGGGCTGGCGATGGCCTCCGACATTGGCATCCTGATGCACACGGTCGTGCTGGCCTGGCTGCTGGGCCGGAAGAAACTGGTGCCGCTCAGCGAAGTGCCGTGGCTTGAATTGACCAAAGTGCTCGGAACTGCACTGTTCGCAGCCGCAGTTTGCTTCGCCGCCGGACGGACCATCGCCGTCAACGGCAGCCGTATGGCCGACCTGTCGTCGCTGGTCGTAATCAGCGCTGCCTGGCTGGCCGCAGTGGCATTGGGACTCTGGCTGACGAAGTCAAACTTGCCGCGCGAGCTGCGCAGGAAGAAAGCTCCGGCGACGCCGAACATCACCGCGCCGGACCAAATGGTAGAGAGAACGACAGGCGGGATGGAACCATAGGTTTTGC
>Ga0209039_10000816_pt1 | contig 29963 bp, 15 predicted proteins | sample BogFormECP12_OM1_FD_188238 | JGI IMG/M metagenome (GOLD analysis project Ga0209039, IMG submission 188238) | Bog forest soil microbial communities from Calvert Island, British Columbia, Canada - ECP12_OM1 (SPAdes) (version 2) | ecosystem: Environmental > Aquatic > Freshwater > Wetlands > Bog ... | reverse complement strand
GCTTGCTGTGACGAAGTAGGGTTTGGGAGACCGTGATGTCCTTGGTGGTCTCGTTCGCCCACGTGCTCAAGCTGTGGCGAAACCGGTGCCAGCCAAAACGCTCGCCCTTGGCCACCAGCCCCAGAGCCATTACGGCCGGCTTAACGAAGTCGGCGTTCATTGTTTGACCCCACAGCGGTTGCTTTCCCTTCAGCTTTGGCGAGGCAAAAATGAAGTCCTCGTCCTTGTCGTACGGGGTTTGCTGCCTCCAATCGGTGAGGAACGCTGCCAGCGCCGCACACATCGGGACGGGTGCGTTGCTGGCCTTGGTCTTCGTCCGATTCTGCATCTCGCCCCGCCTGAATGTCTGGTGAATGAAGATGCGATTGTTCGCCCACTCCACGTGCTTCCACGTCAAGCCAAGACACTCGGAGGTAGTGGCTCAATTCAAATTGAGCCACTACCCACTCGGAGATGCGGACACCCGTGGAAGCGACCAAAAGCACGGCAATCTTCACCGGGTATCCAAGGTTACGTTTTCGCGATGGTCGCATTTTGGTTTGGAGCCGCGGAGATATCCCGACTCAACTGGTATCTTGCAGCCATGCCTCCAAATCCTCGATCATGAATCAAGTTGCGGTAAGAACAGGAAGGAAACGGCCGCGATTCCTGTTTGACAGACGGAGACTTGTAATTCCTTTTGACACAACCATCGAAGCGATAACCTGAGTCCGATGTAACTTCTTCGCACCACGGCCCGCATCAAGCGCTATCCACAGATTCCGATCAGATTTCACTTGCTGCCAACCGTGAAGTTAATGCCCGCAAAGTACTTGAAGTTGTTCTGGTTGGCGCTGTAATTCTTGTACCCGAAACGCGTCAGTTGGTAGTCAACCTCGATGGGGCGGATTTGCACGGTCTTCGAGAGCGGAATGTCGAGGCCACCGCCCATCTCCATGGCGAATGCATTGTTATTGCTGGTACTGCTGGTCAACTGATAAGTGCCGTCACCCTTCGCCTTCAGCACTGAGGCGTAGCCGTTGGAATGAGCAGCGCCGAATAACGTTTCCACAAATGGCTGAAATTTCCCAGTATGCTTCTTGATTTGCGGGCCGAACTGGTAGGTAAATAGATTGCCGCTTGCCGAACCAACATATCCTAGTTGTTGCAGCTTCCGGGTCCAACCGCTTCCAAAGGTATAGCCCATAAAATCGGCCCTGATTCCCAGCCAATCGGCGATGTTGTAAACAAAACTACCGCCCCCGCCGTTCAAGTTCTGGCTGGTAATCGCGGGAATGTTCGGATGGAAGTTAACATAGGAATACCCGCCGGCCAATTCAACCTTGGGGAAATCTTGCGCAAACGAGCCCACGGTAAGCAAGAACGCGACAGTCACAAGACTCCATCTACGATTCTTCACCTGTTTATCTCCGGTTCCACGTTGAAACTTCTTTGGGACTTGGTTCACATTTCACTTGGTACCGCTAACCGTGACGGGAACTACTCCGGAGTACACCACTCCGTCGGAGCCCGTGCCCTGGACCAGGACTAGATAATTTCCAGTCGGGGTCAGCTGTCCGGACCCGCCGCCACCGCAACTGACACCCAGCGAAAGCACCATTAGCAGGAAGAGAGTTCCCGCGATCTGTAATATCTTTCTCCGCGGAAGCCTCCGGATTCGCACAGAGCCCAGCAGCATCATGGACGGCAGCCCGAAAACAAATGCCGCATAAATCGAGGTCCGCTTACCAAGCCGCGCCACCGTGCAGCCGGAGATCGTGACCACCACCGATCCAGGAAGGCTTACTGAACCCGGATTGAAGGTACAGACACCACCTATCTTGTTCAGGTCTTCGCTACCCGTAATACCCGTTCCGGTCACCTCCGTGCAGGCAAGGTTGGTGATCACGATACCGGGAGGACCATTGAAAGAGACGGGAGTCCTTGCAGCACCACCCGGAGGCTCTGTGATACCGGGAGCATCGTCAATGACGGTGAGGACCAGTGTGGCGAGGTGCATCAATCCGCTGCTGTCTTGAGCGGTGACTGTCACTGCATAAGGGCCGATCGGAGTCGTGCTGCCAGCGCTGATAGTGAGCGTCGTGTTGAGATTGCCGGTGGCCAGCGATCCCGAACTCGGCGGATTGACAGCGCATGAACCGCCCACGAGAGTCGGGTTCACGCTACAGGACAAAGCTACCGTTCCGTTGTAACCGGAAAGAGGCTGCACGGTCAGGTTGATGGTTTGGGCAAAGAAGGGATCAGTCGTGTTGCTGTATCCCTCCGTGACCGTGACGTTTCCCGGAGAAACCAGAAGATTGAAATCGCCGACCATCTGCACCAACGTAGCCGAACTGCTGCCGTAAAGGCCTTGCGGGTCGCTGAACGAGGCCATGATGGTGTCTTTTCCCGCGGCCAGCGATTGGGTGGTACAGGAAGCCACGCTGCTGTTGCTCAATTGCATCACCGGTACCGGGATGGGACACTCCGGAATCGGCTTGCCGTTACTGGTGAAAGTCACGTTGCCCGTGGGCAGCCCACTGCTTGCCGTCACCGTCGCCATAAACGTAACCGACTGGTTCACCTCGGATGGGTTAAGAGAAGAGATGAGCTGCGTCGTGGTCGTGAAGGAGCCGCCAGTCACCGTCTGCATTGTCGTCCCGCTGCTGGCGGTGAAATTGTTGTCGCCGTTGTAGACGGCGCCCAGCTGGTGCCTGCCTACCGCCAGGTTCGTTGTCTGGCACGACGCCGTGCCCGAGTTGTTCAAGGGTACCCCTCGGCACAGCAGCTTGGTACCGTCGCTGAAATCAACCGTGCCGGTTGGTGTGCCTCCAAACTGTCCGCTAACGACCGCAGTGATGGTAACCGGCTGGTTGAGCTGTGAGGGGTTGGGAGCGGAGGTCGTCAAGGTAGTTGTACTGGACTTGGCGACAACCTGGGTCGTCTGATTGCAGCTGGAGGCGAAATGGCTGTCTCCGCTATAACAGGCTTGGATGTTGTGCGACCCCACCGCAAGCGAGGAAGTCAGGCAGTTCGCGGTGCTGCCGTTCTGTATCGGCACAAGCGGCACCGCGGTACAACCCGTTATGGGCGTGGAATTATCCGTGAAATTAACTGTGCCGGTCGGGCTACCGCCGTCGTCTGTTACTGTCGCCGTGAACGTAACCGGTTGCAGGTAGCTCGATGGGTTCACCGATGAGGTAACCGTCGTCGTGGTTAGAATTTGCCCATTTCCGGTGACGGGCACGACATTCGAGACGCTGCCGGTATAAAAGTTCGTATTCGGTGTGTAGGTGCTCTGAATATTCTGAATGCCGGAACCGGGCACGGGCGTGTTGGTGAGTTGGCCTGTAGTGACTGTGCCCCCCAGGAAGATAGCCACTGCGGCCTGGACCACATTGGCGGCAGCCAGATCGGGAACGCCATCACCATTAAAGTCCGCGGTCACAAGTCCAATAGGTTCGCCGCCAGATGGAAGTGGATAGCGCTGCGGCGGCCGGAAGGTGCCGTCGCCGTTGCCCAGGAATACGGTTACGGTCTCGCCGTTACTGATGCCGGTACTGACAGCGAGGTCCTGAAAGCCATCATTATTGAGATCCGCAATCACTATCCCCGCGGGCGCAGTACCGGTGTCAATCGGCGGCAGCGTAGTAAAGGAGCCGTCCCCGTTTCCCAGCAGCACACTGACGGTGGCGTCCTGACTGTTAGTCACGGCCAAGTCCAAAATACCGTCCCCATTGAGATCGCCGACGGCGATTCCAAACGGAAAGCGACCCGTGTCATAGGCTTTTGCCGGTTGAAACGTGCCGTCCCCGTTGCCCAACAGCACTTGTACTTGGGAGAAGTGGTCGGCTACGGCTAGATCGAGGTTTCCGTCGCGGTTAAAATCGCCCACCACGATGGCCATGGGCTCTTCCCCGGCGGGGAAGGTCTGCTGCTCAGGAGTGAAGGTGCCATCGCCATTGTTAAGCAGCACAATCACTGTGCCGCCAGCATCTGCCACTGCAAGGTCAGGAGCGCCATCAGAGTTAAAATCTCCAACCGCAACTGCAATGGGCGCAATTCCGATGGGATAGGGCTGCTGGGCCTGAAAACTGCCATCGCCATTGCCTACCAGCACACTGACCCCTTGATTTGGCCGCGTAAAACAAGCAACGGCCAAATCGAGTTTGCCATCCGCATTGAAATCCCCGGAGGCAATTCCCATGGGGCCGTCCAAGACCTGGTAGGGGACCGGCGACTGAAAGGTGCCATCGCCATTGCCCAACATCACATTCACTGTCTGGCCCGAGACCTCGCCGTTTGACACGGCCAAGTCCGGAATTCCGTCGCCGTTGAAATCGCCCGTGGTGAGCAAATAGGGCAATGCACCCGCCGCAAAATTAGTGCCGCCCAGAAAACTCGATTGGCCCGGAGCCGCAAGCCCGATATTCCCCAGCAGGAAGCCGCCCAGAGTCAGATCATTTACAGTCGCTGAACCCGTAGGCGGCGGGAATCCAAACCCGAACACCGAATCCGTGAAGTCGTAATTGCTGCCATCGGGCTGGGCCGTCAGCGTGGTAAGGGTCGGCTCGGTACCGGTAACGGTGAGCGGCTGTGGCTGGGATGTGCTGGGCAGGAAGCGGTTTGTGCCGTTGTACTGCGCCGTCAACGTAAAGACGCCGGGACCGAACCTGGTTTTCAGAGTGGCCGTGCCAGCAGCCTGATCACTCTGCACAAGCTGGACCGTACCCAGTACCTGCGCTCCGCTCAAAAAGGTCACCGTGCCGGCAGTAATGGGTTGGTTCGACTGGTCGACCACCGCGGACGTGAGGCTTACCATCTCGCCAGCCGACGCCGAACTGGGCGTCACCGTCAGCGTCGTGGTCGAAATGCCTGGAGCACTGAAAACATCGAAGGCCTCCGAGGGGATCGTTCCAATCTGATTTTCCGACGCCATGGAGGGGCACCCTTTGGATTGGCATCCGGCGCCGGCGTTTTGATCCCAGTAAACCCCGTCGCCGCTAGGAACGGTGGCGTTTTGCAGGTTAACCCAGTAGGTCCCGGCCAACAAATTCGGGCCGGCGAAACTAGCCGTTTCGGTGCAGACGTCGAAATTAAACTGGTTGCTGGTGCAGCCGCTCTGGCTGAAGTTCACGGTCTGGCTGAAGTAGGTGGTACCACCGAACGGGGCCGAGGTAATGGATACGTCTACCGTGCTCAAGGTGTCGAGCGGGACAAGCCATGCAGCAAACGAGAGACCGCCGATTGTGGCCCCGCTGCCCACCACGAAGCTATCACTGACCGCAAAGCCAAAGTTGATTTGCCACCCAGTAACAGTGCCGTTGGCTGGCCCATTATCGTAAATTACCGGGCCTAAGAGCGGGGCAGGGGTCTTCCTGGAGGGAATAGAACGCCGCGCTGCAATTGCCGCCTGGCTGCGGGCCGCATGGTTGACGGCCTTAGTGGAGTGGTCAGAAGTTGCTTGCCCGAACCCCAAGCTACTGGCCGTAAGAAGAGCCAGAATCCACACCAGATACCAACACGACCGGGGACGGCAGTAGCGCACCACGTTGCCTCCAACAGTCAGGAGAAGAAACCGGTACCGAGGAGTTCGAGCGTCTTACCAATTATGAACTTTGAAGATGAGTGACGCTAGCACTGTCTTCTGACGGAGTCAATCAGAATCTATTGCTGGCGAGCGCACATCGGCCTGTCGCCGAAGCGCGATGTATCCGGGTCGCTCTCCCAACGAGCCAGAAGCTGCCACCGAGCGGCGCTACTTTGAGTGCATCACGTACACACCGTCCCAATCTGCAGGCGGCGGATCGTCGATAAATTCCAAACAGCGCTGCAGCAGCACCTGGGTGGGACCGTCGTAGGGATAGATCCTCAACACCTGTCCCAGTTTTCCCGCGGCTTCTCGCCAGTCGTGCGTACGGTAACACTCCAGCGCGGTGTTGAATGGCGTCAGCAGGGCCTCATACTCTTGCCGTTTCGACAGGGGAGCCAGCAATTCGTAGATGGTGACGGGATGATTCTTGCCTTTCACCCGGATCTTGTCCACCTCACGGGCCAGGAATTGGTGCGAAACCTGGGCATACGTGTACTCGCTGATGATGACCCTGACCCGGTACTCCTTGCTCATTCCTTCCAGACGAGAGGCAAGGTTCACGTTATCTCCCATGACGGTCCAGGCCAGACGCTTGTCGGACCCGATGTTGCCGGCATTGACGAGACCAGTGTTGAGGCCGATGCCGTTAGCGATTTCGGGACGTCCACGTGCCTTCCAGCCGCGGTTCAACTCCGCGAGACGGTCGACCATCTCCAAAGCGCAGCCACAGGCGCGGTAGGCGTGGTCTTTTTGCGGGTAGGGTGAACCCCAAAACGCCATGATGGCATCGCCGATAAATTTGTCCAAAGTTCCGAGATGCTTGTACAAAACGTCGGTCATGGCGCTGAAGTATTCATTCAGCAGGTGCACAAGCTCATCCGGATCCATGCCCTCCGACAATGTGGTAAAGCCGCGGATGTCGCTGAACATCACGGTGAGTTCGCTAACTTCGCCGCCGGGCCGGATGTACTTTTCCGGGTCTTTCTCTATCAGGGAAATGACGCCGGGTGAGAGATATTGCGAGAAACTCTTGCGAATCCTACGTTTCTCCCGTTCCTCGGACATGACCCTGAAGCTGGTCGCAGACAGATAAGAAATGACCAGCGTCAGCGCGGGAACCACGAAGCTGAACCATCGGCCCCAATACGCAAAACCAAGGTAGACGAAGGACGCGAATGCCCCCAGGGCAATGAGCGCAGTCGCAGTGGCGGTTAGAGGGCGGGTACAGCCGAACCAAAAGCCAAGTACAGCCCCGAAAAGGACAATGAACCCTATATCGACCAACTCCTCGCGAAAACCCCGCACCAGAAAGGTTCGGTGGGGTTCGTTGCTGTGCAGCAGATTATCGAGGATGTTGGCATGCACCTCGACCCCCATATAACCGAAACCTTGTTTCTGGAAAGGTGTGTTCCGCAGGTCGCCAATTCCCAGAGCGGTGCTGCCCACTAGCACAATCTTGTCGCGAAAAGTATTGGAGGGAAGATTTCCGAATAGCACATCGGCCATGGAGTAGTGCGGATAAGAGTGATATGGGCCGGCATAATTGATCAATGCCGTCCCGTTTTCCCAGGGGTGTAGTTCATGCGATCCGAACTGGATGCGCTCGAGTCCGTCGGCCGACATGTAGGCTGCGATCTGCTGATCGGGTATGCCTTCGTACTGTCGTAAGACCTGCAGGTCGAGGGAGGGAAAGAAGTCCTGGTCCTGATACCGAATCACGAACAACGCCCGGCGCAAGGTACCGTCGGCGTCAGGCTCGATATTAAAAAAACCGTATGAGGCTGCCGCTTCAGCCAACTGCGAGTAATTAGATTCAACACCCTGGTCAACCGCGCCTCCGCCCTGTATCCAGGCTTTACCAAGATCGAAGTCCTGCCGGCCGGAGGTGGCCTTCAATACTTGCGGAAAAGCTTTGGCCCACACGACGTTGAAATATGCCTCGGCCTGCTTGGGATCAGAGTACCTGGCACGTTCAGCGTCCAGGAAAAGATGGCCAAGGACCACATTACCCGCACTCTTCAGAGCGTCGGCGAACTGAGCGTCGACATCCGCTTGCTTCGCTAGCCCATCAATCTTCTCTTGCAGCTTCTTGTTTACCTTGGGGCCAAGCTGCTTACGAAGGAGGCCCAACATTTCCAGGGATTCGCTGCTGGCTGGTGTTGGGAAAGTCATGTCGAAGCCGATCACGCTGGCGCCGTCCTCTTTCAGCTTGCGGACGAGAAGAGCGTAATAGCGGCGCGGCAGAGGATACGATCCGACTGCCCGCAGTGTCTTCTCGTCGAGGGAGACGATTACGATCCGCGGATCTGGCGGGCGGTTGCCGCGTATTGCGAACCGAAGGTCTAATGAGCGCTGCTCGATGTCTTGCAGGAAGACGAAACCAGCACGCTGGTTTGCGCCGATCCCGGAGAAGGCAAATAGGGCCAAACCGATGGCAGTAGAGGCCAGAGCAAAGGCGCCGTGCGCGTGCCGCGAGAAATATGCTCCCAGACCTTTCAAGAAGCGCATAGTCTGGCCACGCCCCTACTTGCATCCGCAGGGCTTATTGCTGGAATTGACTTGCGTCAGCGCGACAGTCAATCCCGCGGTGACAGCCATGGCCGTAATCACGATGATCTTGGTCCGATGAGAGGACAACGCCGCCGCGTTCCTTCGTTCGGATATCTCTGTATCACGGATAGCCGTCTGCGACACCATAGTTGAAGCGGCGATCGGTTGGAGGCCGCCCGTCACATCTTTTGCGCCCACCACTACCATTTGGCCCGCGTTGACCGTTACTGCCGCGATCACAGCCGGGGTAGCGTTATTGTCGGCAGTTACACTTGCGCCCGCTGTAGGAGTAACAATCAGCTGCCCGTGGTAGCAGATAACGGTGGTCACACCGTTATCGTAGGCAACGTAGAAATCCGTTCCAATGACGCCGATGACCGCGTTTGGGGTTTTGACTTCATATTTTCCCCCGGGTTGCGTAATCTTCACAACCTGACTTCGAAGTTTGCCATAATTCATCTCAATCGTGGTCTGCTGGGATTTGGAGTCATGTTGCACGACCTTGAGCTCGCTATCCGAACCCAGGCTCAAAATCGAACCATCCGTGAGTCCGGCTCGCAGTCGCCCTTTGGCATTGGTCTTTAGCAGGTCATTCCATTGCAGCGTGTCTTTCACCGCAACAGGCTGAGCGTTACGTGAAGCGTCCGGGATCAACGCCTTCACCACGCCGGCAGGTTGGTCACCGGCTGGTGTGCCCAATGCTGGCGTCGCCATCAGCAGCAACGACAGCACAACGGAAAGCAGTGACCTGAGCATTGCCACTCTCCAAACAAGTTTGACGTTTCTGGGGAGGCCCTTTCTGCATTGTCTCTCAATTGCCGATCAAGTCAAGAGATTCTAACGAATATATCCGGGCCTTCATGTGGCGGCAGGATTGCTCGACACTTGCTGATGCGTACGTCGCAGGGAACTGCTTGACATTGGCCCGAATATAGTCATAATGGCGGCTCAGAAATCTACAACGCTGCCAGTCAGATCAGTTACTTTCTGTTGCAGGACGTTGGTAAGCGGCTAATATTGCGGATAATTTGCGAAGCCGTGCTTCATCTCGAACCTCCACGAAGTTGAAGCAGGGAGGCGGTTCTCTTTGCAATTGAAATTTTGGGGAGTCCGTGGTTCCACACCAACCCCTACGCCGGGCCACCTTGGCTTTGGGGGCAACACTACTTGTCTGGAAGTACGTTCCTCCGAAGGTATCGTGATTATTGATGCGGGCACCGGCGCGCGCGAGCTGGGCCGATGCCTGCAAGCTGAATTCGGCAACCCTACTCTTGAGTTGCACTTCCTGATGACCCATTTTCACTGGGACCACATTCAGGGCCTGCCGTCCTTTGCCCCACTTTACTCGCCCGGCGCAGACATCACCTTTCACTCCAGCCGGCCTCCGAGACAGCTGAGAAAAATCCTGGAGGGACAGATGCTGGATCCGTATTACCCGATCTCCCTGGACTATCCGCCGTCCAAGAAAACTTTCATCGATATTGAGCAAGACGCGTTTTGTCACTTTGGAATCACCGCGCGTCCTTTCCCGCTCAATCATCCTCAAGGCGCAACCGGATACCGCATCGAGTGCGACGGCGCGGTCATTACTCACGCCAGCGATCTGGAGCACGGACATGCCAAGCTCGACAAGACTTTGCGCGAGTATGCCCAGAATGCCGATGTCTTGATTTATGACGCGCAGTTCACGCCGGAAGAATATGTCAGCCAGAAAGGCTGGGGCCACAGCACATGGCTGGAGGCCGCGAACGTGGCCCGCGACTGCAACGTGGGTCAGCTAATCCTGTTCCACCTTGACCCCCGCCACGACGACGAGTGTATGGAGACCATCGTGCGCGAAGCTCGCAAGCACTTCGAAAACACCGACGTGGCCCGGGAAGGATGGGAGATCTCGTTGTAGCTTGCGTCACCGGCGGTGCTCCGAGCGGTTCCAAAGATCAAAGTTCCACGATTTTTTTGTTTTGCTTTGGCTGCATTGGTGAGAAGATCATCTGCGAATTTTCCAACAGTTGAGTGCAAACGACCCGAAGCCGGGAATTGTAAACGGGCCTGCGCCACACCCGTATAGGAGTACTGGCGCTGAGGGCGAGCCGTGGTTCGAAGCGATTTCTGCCAAGCGCGCGCTTTGCTTTGTTCGTGTGTGCTGGTCATCCTTGTGTCTGCCGTCTGCTGCGTGTCTGTTGGACAAGAACTTCAACGCATCCCCCGGCAGCGATCCCGAGGTGCAGCCCTGCTGGGGATCGTCAACGACCAATACGGCAATGCTGTGTTCGGCGCTACAGTAACCGCTACCAGCCTCGCCAACAGTCAGCGATTTAGTGCAACATCCAACGGCGAAGGCATCTTCCGCCTGACAGACCTTCCCGCAGGTGAATACCAGGTCTTGATTGAGGCGGAAGGAGCAAAGTCCACGCCGCAATCGCTAACGCTGGCGGCTGGACAAATGCAGGCAGTAAGGGTCCGCGTTGAGGTGGCGGACAATCCCTACCGCAGCCTCAATACTCCGAGCGGGTTGCCCGGCGCGCCCCGCGGTCCAGCGGCTCCCGCACCCTTGTCGAGTGCGTACCCCGGTTTGCGCAATCCTCAGCCGGCCGAAGTTGCGATGCTTTCACCCGAGGTGGTGCCGACCGACGAGCAGAATTTTTCGCTCGAACCGTATCGCTGGACCGTGGAGATGCCCGCCTGGCAACGGTACCCGCTCGAGCCGGGCGATTGCCCTTACGTCACCGGACACTGGTACGACCCCTTCAACCGCAACCGATGGAAAGGCGACTATCCGGCCTTCGGTCAGAATTGGTTCTTCAAGTTCACCGGTACGAGTTTCACCGGTTTTGACTTGCGGCGCCTGCCCGTCCCCAGTGGCTTGGGATCCGAGCGGCCGAACAGCGAACAATTCTTCGGCCACGACGAAGAGTCCTTTCTCGGGCAGACCTTCCTTCTCTCCTTCGATCTGTTTCGTGGCGACACCACCTTTAAGCCAATCGATTTCCAGGTGCACTTCACGCCCGCGGTCAACTTGAATTTCCTCCAGACGCAGGAGCGCGGCCTGGTCAACGTCAACGTCGGGGCGGGCACGAACCGCTTCGATACCCACTTCGGCCTGCAGGAAGGATTCTTCGAGCTCAAGCTCCACGATCTCAGCCCGAACTTCGATTTCGTATCCATTCGCGCTGGAATTCAGCAATTCGCCAGCGACTTCCGCGGTTTCATCTTTGTTGATGAGCAGCCCGGAGTCAGGGTCTTCGGAAACCTGCGTTCCAATCGCATCAACTACAACCTGGCTTACTTTTACATGCTGGAAAAAGACACCAACAGCGGCCTTAACACCTTCCAACCTCGCGAGCAACAGGTGGAAGTGGCCAATGTTTATGTTCAGGATTTCCTGACCAAGGGCTATACGACGGAGTTCAGCTTTCTCGCCAACCAGGACAATCCGTCGATTCACTTCGACACCAACGGCTTTCTGGTGCGTCCCGCTCCCATCGGCAGCGTGGTCATCGAGAATGGAATCCCCAAGCCGCACGAGATTCGCGCCTACTACCTGGGCTGGACGGGTAACGGCCACATCAAGCGCCTCAACATCAGCAATGCCTTCTACCAAGCGCTGGGGACTGACAGCTTCAACACAATTGCGGGCCGCCACGTTGACATCAATGCCCAGTTCGGCGCGCTGGAGCTCTCCATTGACAAGGACTGGCTACGCTTTCGCGGCGCCGTCATTTACTCATCGGGCGACAGCTCCACCAGGATTGGCTCGTCCCGCACCGGCACCGCGAACGGCTTCGACTCCATCGTTGATAACCAACACTTCGCAGGGACATCGTTCAGCTTCTTCGACCGCGAAGGAATTCCGCTCAGCAGTACGGGCGTTGCGTTGGTCACGCCTTTCAGTTTCATTCCTGACCTGCGCTCCAGCAAATCCCAAGGTCAGGCGAACTTCGTCAATCCCGGGCTGCGTCTCTACAACGTCGGGGTTGACGCCGATCTGACTCCGAAGTTGCGGGGCTTCGTGAATGCCAGCTACTTGCAGTTCGACCACACCCAGCCGCTACAGTTGGTGCTGTTTCAGCCTTCCATTCACCGGGCCATCGGGTGGGACTTCGGGTTGGGCGTCAACTATCGCCCGCCTCTCTCGGAAAATATTGTGCTGACGACCGGTGTTTCCGCGCTGGTTCCGGGCGCGGGATACACAGACGTTTATAACGCCCGGACGCTATTGTCGGGCTTTGCTGGACTGCGCTTCCAGTTCTAAGGGGATCCTTTGGCGGAGCAGGAAAGAACGCGGGTGCGGTTTTCGCTGATCAAGCTGGCGGCGACCATGTCCGGCCTTGCGCTGGTCGTCGCTATGTGTGGACGGATGGTGCGGCCTGCCAATGCGCAACAGGCGCCGGCGGCGCAATCGGCCAGCCAGCCCGAGAAGGCCGACCAGCGCACCCAGCTTCTGTTGATGGAGAGCCAGAAGGAAGCCGACCAGAAATCCGCCGGTTGCAAGAGCTGCCACACCAAGTCCGACAGCGCCACCATGCATTCGTCGCCTGCCGTCCGGCTAGGTTGCACTGACTGTCACGGCGGCAACGAAGAAATCTTCGCGCCGCCGCAATCCTCGCCTCAGTCGCCGGAATACATAACGGCTAAGAACCAGGCACACCCTCAGCCGCACGTGCTCAGCAATATTCCCGGCGGAGCGCTGCCGGTCCGCGCCTACACTGCGTGGCTCCGTGAGGATCCCGTGTATATACGCTTCGTGAATCCCGGAGATCTCCGCATTGCCTCTCGGACCTGTGGCCGGTCGGGTTGCCATTTCGCAGAGCTGCAAAAGGTCCGGACCAGCATGATGTCGCACGGTGCCATGCTGTGGGGCGCGGCTCTGTACAACAACGGCGCCTTCCCCCTGAAGAACCCACACTTCGGCGAAAGCTATGCCGAGAACGGCGAACCGCAGCGCCTGGTGAGCGTGCCTCCTCCCACTCCGGAGGAAACCAAGACCAAAGGAATACTTCCCTATCTGCAACCCTTGGAGCGTTGGGAGATTTCGGAACCCGGTAACGTGTTACGCGTTTTTGAGCGCGGCGGCACGGAGAAGGCCGAAATTGGAAATCCCGTGCTGGACGAAGATCCGGGCAAGCCCGACGTCAAGCTGAGCGACCGCGGCTTCGGAACCAAACTCCGTACCGACCCAGTCTTTCTCGGACTGCAAAAAACTCGACTGCTCGATCCTCTTCTATACATGCCCGGCACCAACGATCAGCCCGGTGATTACCGCAACAGTGGCTGCAGCGCCTGTCACGTGGTTTTTGCCAACGACCGCTCGCCGGTACACTCCGGACCTTACGCGCAATACGGACATTCGGGGTTCAGCTACTCGGTCGATCCTACAATTCCGAGAGATCAGTCGGGCCACGCAATCATGCATCGGTTCACGCGCGGCATGCCCTCGAGCCAGTGCATGGTCTGCCACATGCACCCTGGCACCAACATGGTCACGACCTACTTCGGTTACACATGGTGGGACAACGAAGTTGATGGCGAGAAGATGTATCCAACCACGCAACACGATCCCACCCCGCAAGAGCAGTACAACGTTGCGGTCCGCAATCCGGAAGGGGCCGCACCGAGGGGCCTGTGGGCTGGCGTGCCGTTTCTCTCGAACACGGGCAGCCCGGATTTTCTCAGCACGCTCAAGTCCACCCAGTTCGCCGATTTCCATGGTCATGGCTGGAATTACCGCGCGGTGTACAAGCGCAATCTCCAGGGCGAAATGCTGGACAAGGACGGACAGCCCATCTCTCCGGACGATCCCGACAAGTTCAAGAAAGCGGTGCACCTCCAGGACATCCATCTGGAAAAAGGCATGCACTGCGTGGACTGTCATTTTGCCCAGGACAATCACGGCAATGGGCGCCTTTATGGGGAGACACGCAACGCGGTGGAGGTTGACTGCATTGATTGCCACGGCAGCATTCAAGCACGCACCAACCTCAAGACCTCGGGACCGGCAGCGCCCGCCGGCGGCACCAATCTCCAACTGCTTCGCACTCCTTTTGGAGACAGGCGCTTCTACTGGAACGAGGGCCGGCTCTATCAGCGCTCCATGCTGGAGCAGGACAAGCAGTGGGAAGTGAAGCAGGTGCTCGACACCATCACGCCGGGTAATCCCAACTACAACCAAAAATCGCGCTTCGCCAAGACAGTCCGCAACGACGGCAAGACCTGGGGAACGACCGGCGATGACCCCGCCAATCCGCTGGCCCACAACAACAAGAGCATGACGTGCTATAGCTGTCACTCGGCATGGATTCCCACCTGCTTCGGTTGCCACCTGGAGATGGCGGCCAATCGCAAGATGCCGATGCTGCACAACGAAGGCATCACCACGCGCAATTGGACTTCCTACAGCTTCCAGATTTTGCGCGACGACATTTATATGTTGGGCATCGATGGCACCGTAACCGGGCATCGAGTCGCACCGGTGCGCTCGGCCTGCGCCGTGCTTGTCAGTTCGCAAAACTCCGACCGAGACTGGATCTATTACCAGCAGCAGACCGTCTCTGCGGAAGGCTTCAGCGGACAGGCGTTCAGCCCGTTCGTGCCGCACACCGTTCGCACAAAGGAGACGAAGACCTGCACCGATTGCCACGTCTCCACAAAAGAAGACAACAACGCGTGGCTGGCGCATGTGCTGATCCAGGGCACCGGCTTCATGAATTTCATGGGCCGCTACATTTACGTCGCCAACGGAAAAGAGGGCTACCACGCGGTCGCCGTTGCCGAGCACAGTGAGCCGCCGGCCATTCTGGGCAGCGACTTTCAGAAGGTCGCCTATCCCTCCAACTACGAAAAGCACCTGAAGAACAGCAGCGAGCTGAAAGAGGGTTATCTCCACGACGGAACTGTCCTCGACCTGCAGGCCCGTGGAGAGTACCTTTACGCCGCCATGGGAACGGAGGGCGTGCGCGTCTTCGATATTGCCAACCTTGACGACAAGGACTTCTCCGAAAAAATGACCACCGCTCCGGTCTCGCCGCTGGGCCAGAAGTTCTATCTCAAGACAAAGTATGCCCAGTCGATAGCTTCTCCCACGACCCTCGGCGTCGATCCCTTGCGCACGCAGTATCCCGAGAATGAAGAGCAGCCGATGCTTCCTTCTCATTTGTTCTACGGATTCCTTTACGTCGCCGATAAATACGAGGGGCTGGTCATCGTCGGCGATCCTAATCTGAAGGCCAAGAGCCCGGGGGTGGGTACGCTGCTGGACGGCAACCCATCCAACAACTTCCTGAAACGCGCGCTGGCGTTTAATCCTGAGGGGGCCTTGAACGGGGCGCGCCGGATTGGGTTCGTCGGCACCTACGCCTACATCCTTTGCGATCGAGGCCTGGTGGTGGTTGACCTGAACAATCCGCTCCAGCCCACGATTGTCTCTGAGCTCGGCGCTCCGTATCTGCTGGAACCTCGTGCCATCGGCGTTCAATTCCGTTATGCATTTGTGGTCGATAGCGCCGGAATGAAGGTGCTGGACATCACCGATCCCTCGCATCCGCTGCCAGTACAAGGCGTCTGGGTGCCGCTCTCCGACGCGCGCAACATTTACGTCGCTCGCACATATGCCTACATCGCTGCCGGCAAGGAGGGGATTGCGATCGTCAACGTGGAAGCGCCGGAACACCCTCAGCTCGAGCAGATGTTTAATGCCGGCGGCAAGCTGAACGACACCAATGACGTCAAGATCGGCATGGTCAGCTCCAGCCAGTTCGCGTTTGTGGCCGACGGTAAGAATGGCCTGCAGGTCGTCCAGTTATTTTCGCCGCAAACCACTCCTTACTTCTACGGCTTCGCTCCCAAGCCCGTGCCCAAGCTGATCGCCAGCTATCGCACGAAAGAACCGGCGCTGGCAATTTCTCGCGGTATCGACCGAGACCGTGCCGTGGATGAGATGGGTAATCAGCTCACCGTCTTTGGCCGCCGTGGCTCCCGTCCCTTCAACTACGAGGAAATGAAAAAGCTGTACATGCGCAATGGACAGGTTTTCACCGTGACCAACGAGCCACCGGGTCCGGCTATGGAACTGCTCAAGCAGGAAAGCGCCGCGGATGAGGTGATGCCGGAAAGCAAGGCAGAGGTTGCGACCGGGCAGAGGAATAATTCTCGTTAGACTCGCGACAGCGCGATCGAATCGGAGGCCACGTATTAACGGTAAGGTTTACTTCTTCGAGGTCAGAGTCTTCAGGTCGAACTTGCCCTTGGTCCGCTGCTCCTTGCGCCAGTCGTGGTAGCTGTGACATTCGTAGCAACGGCCTTCGGCGGCGCTAGCCTTGGCCCCGTCATCCTTGTGGCAGCGGCGGCAAGTGTCGATCCCGGGCAGGTTCACGTCCGAAGTGAGCTTGCTCTCGGGGATGCGGGAGTGGCAGGACTCGCAGGTCATCATGCGATGGGCTTCGTGATCGAAGTCCGAGTCGGGAAGCCAGCGCGCAGGAATCACCGCTTTCACCGTCGTCGGAATCGTGTCCGGCTCGCCGGTCGTCTGCTCGTGGCAAACCTTGCAGTCCTTCTTCCAGAGCAGCCGTTCGGCCAGCTCGATGCGCTGTTCGGTCCAGTTCGCAGGCGTGGTCGGTTGCGTAGGCATCGTGAGGTAATCGCGCGTGGGACGCAGGAAATTGCGGGTCATCTCAATCTGATCGCTATAGCCCGTAGTTATCGGCTTATGAATGAGATCGGGATGTTCCTTCACCAATTGCTTTATCTTTTCCTCGACAAAAGCGCGGGTCTTCGCGGTGTCTCCGTGCGGAGCCGGTTCGGCGATGAGCGGGTCGAATTGAAGCGTGTGGCAGGCAGCGCATTGATTGACGTACTTCATGGGCTGCATATACGGTCCTGCGCCGGTTTCGGTAAACCGCTTGACCTGCTGCTGCGACTCGGCCGCGGGCACCAGTACCGGCTGCTGACTTGCCGGTTGCACCATTGCGACCGAATACGGCCACGGCTGGTTGATGCCCGTCGGCCGGTGACAGTCGCTGCATTGCATCTGGACGGTTCCGTTCGGTCCACGCAGGGTGGGCTGCAGGTGAGCATGATGATTCAGGTTGACCGTACCGGGATCGAACTGGCGGCGCACCGGCGGAAATTCCGGATGATGATGCTGGAAGCTGGAGACATGCGGGTCGTACTTAAGCTCGCTTTCCTTGACGTGCAGATTGGCATGACATTGATCGCAGGCAGCATCGGTGGTGTCCGCCATCTTGAATGCGCCCTTGTGCTCCAGATGGCATGAGCTGCATGCGGGAGTGAAGGTCTGCTGCGCGTGGTGGAGGGGAGCGTTGTGACAGGCCAGGCACGCCTGGTCTGAGACCGTCGCGCTGTAGCTCGCGCCCCGCACATGGCACAGATTGCAGTTCTGGCCGAAAACCGTGTGCGACAAAGACACCGGGCCGCTGCTATAGACGACTCGGTTGCCTGAAAGCTTCTCGCCGAGCAGCCAGCCCGCGGCCAGCAGAGGGACCACAATAGCGAGCCAGAATCGCCAGCGGCGGAACCCGCGCAGCTCCTTGAAATACTGCAGATTAATGCGCTTGGCGAGCTTCTTGGCGGTTCGGACTCGTGGCACGGGTCAGTACCTCAGAGCGATGACAGCGTGAACTGCTCCCAACAGCAACAAGGCGTAAGACGCGGGTATGTGCACCAGTAGCCAGCCATGCAGGATCCGATGCAATAGTCGCTGGCGATCCAATTCGCGTTTTTCCTCGCAGATATTTTCCAGATCGTCCAGGCGAGGCCAAAGGTTTTCAGGACACAGAATCTTGAACTGCCGGAACATGGCAGAAGTCCGGTCTTTGTCCGCCAGCACGTGCCCGCGGCCGCCGTCCTGCAGAAGATATGGCCTCATCTCGTCGGCAAGGAAACTGCGGATTGTTCCGGCGAAGCGCTCATCCGCGTTCAGCGCAGAAGCAAAGGTCAGACCTCCCATGGTGCCCGCAGCGGCCGCTTCGGCGCGCTGCGCTTGATTGGCAAACTGTAGGTCGCCTTCCAGAGCGGCGCAGAGTTCGGTGCCGATGGTCGTGGCTTCCTCGTCCAGCTGCTTGCACACGGAATCGATCTCGTCATACACCGTTTCCAGGGGTACGCGGGCGGTCATTACGCGCGGGATGTACTCCTGCAGAACGGCGCCCACGATGCCGCTGGCCACCACAATGATGAACAGCACCATCAGCGTGCGAGTGAGTGGAGCTGCGCCCAGACTGAAACCGGAATGAAACAGAATGAAGGGGAAGCTCAGCAATCCCAGCCAAAGGTGGCCGCGCATCCAGGTGGTCGCGCGGCCCAGGCGCCACACTGGAACCTTCTTGCGCGCGCCCAGCAGCCCGGCAAACAACATCATCGCGGAACCGAGGCTTCCATAAATGATTCCGGTTGCGCTACCGCCTTGCGGCCCGCGAACCGACAACGCGTACGGGACATAGGACGCTGTACCCAGCACGAGTGCCACGACGCAGGCGACGATCCAAGGCCGATGTGTGGAATCGATGAGCACCTATCCGCCCTTCTTCAACGTGATGGTTTCACGCGCCGAGAGATCGGCGAAGAATTCCCGCGGGTTGACGCGGTGTGCCGCGTCGTGCGGACACGCATACACGCAGCTCGGCTCCTCGTAATCGAGACAGAGATTGCAGGCGGTTGCCTTCTGCACTTTCGCGACTCTTCGCCAGGGTTGCGAGAGATCTTCCACCTGCACCTGGAACGGATGCATGTTGATGTTCCCGTACGGGCAGTTGTTGGCGCACAACCCGCAGCCAATGCACCAGTCCTCGATGACCATCTCCAGACTATTCTTGCGGCGGATGGATCCAACGGGACATCCGACCATGCACAGCGGATCTTTGCATTGCCGGCAGGAGGTCGCGACCAGGTACTTATCAAGCCGCAAGCCATCGCGAATAAGCCGGCTGACGCCATCGTGCGCGTCCGCGCAAGCCCGCACGCATTGATCGCATCGCGTGCAGCGTTCCAGGTCGAGCACCAGCAGGCTTTGCGCATCCATCAATCCCTGCGCCAGGAAGGAGTCAATCGGTGCGCTCCGGATTGTCGCCAGCCGCGCACGGTTCTCCTCCATGCGCTGCTGCGCGAGCTCCAGCAGTCCCCGTTTGACTTCCGGAAACTGCTCGATCATGAGATGGAAATCTTCGGCCGCAATGCGGACTGCCTCGACATGGTCCAGCGCGGTGCAAGTCGCGGTATAAGTACCGTCGCCCAGCAGCGACATCTCACCCAGCACTCCGGAACGACCGATGTATCCTAGAACCAGGTCGCCGCCTGGATGATGCTGCGATACTTTGACGAACCCAATGCGCACCAGGAAGAAGCTGTCCGACTGTTCGCCCTCGCGGCAAAGCGCCTGTCCCGGCGTATAGCGACGCAACTCGACCCGCTCCCGCAGATAGTTGATGAAGTCGGGAGTAAGCGACGCGAAGAACGAGATACTGCGAAGGTGGTCTTCCAGCGCGCGCTTGCGATAGTTGAGCTCCAGTTTTTCGCGAAAGGTCTTGTTGCGTTGCAGGATATCGAGCACATTCCGCAACATCTCCAGCATGGTGCAATCCGTCTTGGCGTGGACCGTCGCCGAGCGCGGATAGAAACTCATGCAAGTCATTTCGCCAAACAGATCGCCCGCTACTAACTCGGCAATGGGATTATCGTAGGGCAAATCGACTAGTGCATCGATAGGTATGAAAGCCCGTTCGCCTCTCGCTTCCCGAGTGTGGGTGCGCCCACTAAGACTCGACTTCAGCCTCTTGAAGAAGCCGCCCTGCTCCGCTTTGGTCGAGACATGCGCAATTGGGCTCGCAAGGAAAACCTCGCAGGTGCCATCCAGAATGTAGAACGCCGTTGAGCCGTAGTCGCCTTCGCGGCAGATAATCTCGCCGGCCTTGAAATGACGCTTGCTGACCGAGTTGCTGTTCAGGCTGAGGAAGGTCCCTGACACGTTCTGAAACATGTCGATTTGTTTCAGTTCCGCCACCGGGACGGGATCACCCTGGACCTCGCCCTGGATCACCTTCTTGTTCACCAGCGCGCCGGTCGGGCAGGAAACCATGCACTCGCCGCAACTGACGCAGGTTGAGTTGCCCATGGGAAGGTTTTCGTCGAAGGCGATACCTGCCTGGTACCCCTTTCCTCGCCGGGCAAGCACGAAGTTGTGGCGGATTTCACTACAGCCCCGCATGCAGCGCTCGCAGAGGATGCATGCATCGTGATCGACAGCAATCGAGGGTGACGAATCATCCTGGCCCCGGGGCGCCGGTTTGCCGGGATAGCGGGAGGCGGCGAGACCTTCATCACCGGCCAGACGCTCGAGTTCACAGTCGTGCGTGGCCTTCTGCCGTTCGCAGGGAGTTGGATGGTCGGCCATCAGCAACTCCAGCAGCGTGCGCCGCACCCCGACCACTTCTGGAGTAGAGGTCTTCACCACCATTCCAGGCTCAACCTGGCGAACGCATGACGCGGTATAGACCCGCTGGCCGGCATCCACAACACACAACCGGCACACGCCTACCGGCGTTTCGTTCTGCTGGTGGCAGAGTGTGGGAATGACGATCCCGGACAGACGCGCGGCATCGAAGACGGTCGTACCGGCGGGCACCACGACCTCGCGCTGGTCGATGGTGAGCTTGACGTCAGGATGGTCTTTTGCCGAGATCGAACCAGCCATTACGTCACCGCCACATTCTGGAAGCACACGCCCGCCGAGCATCGCTTACGGGTCAAGTGGTCCTCGACAGCCTCTGGAAAGTGCTTCATGACCGATGTGATCGGAGCATGCACAATCTGTCCCAAGCCGCAAATGGAAGTCATGCGCATGGCTTCAAACAATTCTTCGCACAATTCGCGATCACCCGGCTTGGCTCCATCGGACGTCCAGCCGCTTAAGATACTCACCAGCTTCTGTGAACCGACACGGCATGGAACACACTTGCCGCACGACTCATTGCGGAAAAATCGAACGGAATTCAACGCCATGTCGAGCATGCAACGATTGTCGGCGCACACCACAATCGCTCCCGAGCCGACCATGGAGCCGGCATCCGCGACCACCTTGAAGTCCAGGGGCAGGTCGAGCAGGCTGGCGGGCATATATCCCGATGAGGGTCCAGAAGGCGCGAACCCGAGTAACGATCTGCCATCGGGCACACCCCCAGCATGCTGGAAGATCAGGTCGCGATATGAGATGCCCATCGGCACTTCAAATACGCCGGGACGCACCACGTCGCCGCTGATGCCGACGAACTTCAGACCTACCGAACCATGGATGCCCTGCGACTTGTACCAGTCGACCCCGCGCGCCAGAATGGCGGCAGCAAACGTGAACGTCTCCACGTTGTTAATCACCGTGGGCATGTTCCACAAGCCGTTGGTGCCGGGGAAGGGCGGCTTGTTGCGCGGTTCGGCGCGCTTGCCTTCGAGAGCCTCTAGCAGCGCACTCTCCTCGCCACAAATGTAGCCACCGGGACTGACAAAGATCTCGAGGTCGAAGGTGCGCCCGCTTCCCAGAATATTTTCCCCCAGAAAGCCTTCGCGGTAGCAACGGTCAAGCTCCTCCTGAAGCACATCCTTGGGCCCTTCATATTCATGCCTGATGTACAGGTAACCCTTGGTTGCCCCGGTGACCAGCCCGGCCAGGACCATACCCTCAATCACGAGATGGGGCAGATGCTCCATGATGAAACGATCTTTGATGGTGCCGGGTTCGCTCTCGTCGGCATTGCAGACGATGTACTTCTGCTCACCGGGAGTATTTCTGACGATCTCCCACTTCAGCCCGGTCGGAAAGCCTGCGCCTCCAAGACCCTTAAGACCACTGGCTTTCAGCGCAGCAATCGATCCAAGGTAGTCGCCCGTCTCTAACAGGCGACGCACCGCCCGGTACTCCCCTGCTCCGGGATAAGGGTCCGTGGCGAGTTGCTGTTTAGTATGTGTTGATGAGGCAGACCTGACGGGCGCAGAACCGCCGCTGCGGAGCAAATCGAGGACCTGCTCCGTCGCCATTCCGGCACAAATGCGGTCATTGACGCAAAAGGCAGGCGCATGGTCGCAACGTCCAAGGCAGGAGACCCCACGGATCGTGCATTCGTCCGCGCTCTTGTTCCGAAAGGCCGCTCGAATGGATGATTCCAACTGCTCTCCGCCCCGAAGATGGCAGGTCATGTCGGAGCAGACTCTGACGTCAAGTTTTGGAGGCGCCGTCAGCCTGAAGTGAGGATAGAAGCTGACCACAGCGTGGATCTGGCTGACCGGTATCTTCAGCCGTTGAGACATCCGGTGCAACTGTTCGACGGGGAGATAGCCGAACTCCCGCTGGATGACTCTTAGCTCGTCAAACATCGCGATCTCCTCGTGGGCGTTTTCCTGCCAAGACGACTTTTAGGAAGCGCCTCAAAAGACGCCTCCAATTGCGTTTCCCATGCTGCAGTGAATGTCGCGGGATTTTATCGCAAGTAGTATCGGCTGTCGAGGACCAAATGCGAAGGACCAAATGCGAAGTCGCCTAGACTGCGAGCGTGCGGGAAATTTTCTCTCCCACTTTTTGTAATATCGGTGTAGAGTACAAACCCTACCCAGTTCCTAAATATTTTTTGGCGCGGCAAAGAAGTAGTTGTATGGAAGGGCAAACAACTATGTATTTCGGGCACGTCATGCGGATCTCGTGCGCCATTCTTGCGGCGGCAGCGTTCTTGACAGTACCTGGCAAACGCACTGCAGCGCAACAGACCCCGGTGCCTCCAAGCAGCGGCGTTGGTAAATACAACGGCCCGGGTGGATGTGCCGCCAGCAGTTGCCACGGCAGCGTCAAGCCGAGGAACGTGACTAAGATCTGGCAGAACGAATTCAGCATCTGGGCAGCCCAGGACAAACACGCTCGCGCCTACGGCGTCCTTTCCAACCCTGTATCCCTGAGGATGGAAAAAATCCTGAAGCTTGAGCAGCCCCCCAACAAGTCTGAGAAGTGTCTTGTCTGCCACGCCTTATATGTGCCCCCGGACCTTCGAGCAACTACCTTCCAGTTGGATGATGGAGTAAGTTGCGAAAATTGCCATGGACCCGCGGTGGGATGGCTCGGCCCGCACACCACTGAAGGCTGGCAGCATTTGTCGGTGAGCGAAAAAACCAGATATGGGATGTACGACACCCGAGACCTGACTAAGCGTTCCGAGAAGTGCGACACGTGTCACGTCGGCACCCCTGACAAGCAGGTGGATCATGAGATGATCGCCGCCGGCCATCCCGACCTTACCTTCGAACTAGACTCCTTCAGCGCCGCTATGCCGCGGCACTGGAAGATCAATCGTCCCGACGACCCTCCATGGCTTGGAGTGCAAACGTGGGCCATCGGCGAAGCGGTGCAACTACGTGAGTCGCTAAACCGACTCAGCCGCCGGGCCACCGGTCCGAACTGGCCGGATTACGTAGAGCTGGACTGCTTCGCCTGTCACCATTCCTTGACTGCGCCCGGCGATAGCTGGCGACTGACGACCACTGACTACTATCAGGGCCGGCGTCCAGGAGTTCCGGCCTGGAACGCCTCGCGGTACTTGGTATTTCGCAACTTTGCAGCCATCGTCGATCCGCCGCCTGCCCAGCGGATGGATAGCGCCTTGGACCACCTGTCCGTGCTGATGGGCAAGTGGGGAAATCCACAGGAGATTTCAGCCACAGCGCTCGACGCGGCCGGATTGGTACAGCAGATTCTACAAAAGATCATGGCGCAGCGCTACGATCCCAGTCTCACTGCGCGCATCATGCTCGCGATTGCCAGCAATGCCGAGACGATATCCGACGGCGGGGAACGAACCGCAGAGCAGGCTACCATGGCGCTCGATTCCCTCTTTATCGCTTACTCCGCGAATACCAAGGTAGCCAACGAAAGCGAAGTACGAGGGGCCATCAATAAGCTCTTTCAGCAGTTGCAGAATCCATCGGCGTACAACGCCCCACAGTTCAAGCAGCAGTTGCAAAAAGTGCAGGCTTTGCTGCCGCATTCCTCGTCAACCCAGGGTGGCGGCCAATGAGCTTCGATTCTCCAGGCGGTTAACTTTTCGAACAGGAAGTGCCCCGAGAAATGGCACCCAGCGCCTTGCCGAAGAAACCCATCCCAACCACGAGAGCAAACACTGCCGAGTACCGGCGACTGAACGAGCCTCATCTCGGTCCGGTGCATCCCTGGCGGAAATGGGGGCCGTACGTTAGCGAGCGCTCCTGGGGGACCGTTCGCGAAGACTACAGCGCCAATGGCGACGCCTGGAACTACTTGAGTCACAACCAGGCTCGCAGCAAAGCTTATCGCTGGGGCGAAGACGCCATTGCGGGAATCTGCGATCGGTATCAACTGCTGGTTTTCGGGTTTGCCTTCTGGAATGGACGCGATCCGATCCTGAAGGAGAGAATGTTTGGCCTCACCAACTCCGAGGGCAACCACGGCGAAGACGTAAAAGAGTATTGGTTTTACCTCGACAATACTCCGACCCATCGCTATATGCGGATGCTCTACAAGTACCCGCAAGCCGCCTTTCCCTATGAGCAGCTCATCGCGGAAAACCGCTCCGGCCATCGTACGCTCGAGTATGAGCTCCTCGACACGGGAATCTTCGACCAAGACCGGTACTTCGATATCTTTATCGAGTATGCGAAAGCTTCTCCCGACGACATTTGTATCCGCTTGGAGGCGGTAAACCGGGGACCAGAAGCCGCCGAGCTGCACTGCATCCCTCAGCTCTGGTTTCGCAACAACTGGTCAGGCGAGCCGGCCACGGAGGAGAGACCAGCCATCAGCCTCGTGGAATCCGGCAACAGTACGGTCTTGCGCGCCTTTGACCCGCGCCCCGCGCCTCTGCCCAATCTGCAGTTTCAGTACGGAATACAAGAGACCTTCCTGCAAGGACCTTCTGCTGGCAAGGCCCTGTTCACGGACAATGAGTCAGCCTCCGCCGGGCGCCGATTTTCCAAAGACGGCTTCCATCGCTTTTTTGTCCACGGTGAGCAGCGGGTTAATCCTGAAGGCATCGGAAGCAAAGCCTGCATTGGCTATCGCGAGCTGGTTCCTGCAGGCGGTTCCTTTATCTTGCGGCTGCGGTTGGCGAACGAACTGGCATCGGGTGGGCTTCGCGAAGTCGACAAGATCGTCGCCCAGCGGCGAAAAGAAGCCGACGAGTTTTACAACTCCATCGCGCCTCCCTCCGCCACTGAAGAGGAAAAGCAAATCCAACGCAGCGCCTTGGCAGGAATGTTGTGGAGCAAGCAAATCTACTTGTTCGACGTTGACAAGTGGCTCTCCGAAGGAACCGCCGACGAGGCCGCGCATCAGGCGAGACAAGGGATCCGTAATGTGCATTGGCGGCACCTTAATTCCATGCGCATTCTGACAGTTCCGGACCGATGGGAATATCCCTGGTTCGCTGCATGGGACCTGGCGTTCCAGTGTGTCGCCATTGCTCTCGTCGATCCTGCCTTCGCCAAAGAGAATCTGTGGCTCCTTCTCTTTGAGCAGTTCCAGCATCCGAACGGACAAATCCCGGCCTATGAGTGGGAATTTTCTGACCTGAATCCTCCTGTGCACGCCTGGGCGTGCTGGCGAGTCTATGAAACTGAACGGTCTCAGACGGGCCGCGGTGACATCGAATTCCTGAAGAAAACCTTCCACAAGCTGCTCATCAATTTCGCCTGGTGGGTCAACCGTGTGGACAGTCAGGGCAACAACATCTTCGAGGGGGGGTTTCTTGGTCTGGACAACATCACCGTCGTCGATCGCAGCACGGCCCAAGGCAGCGGAATCATACTGGAGCAGTCCGACGCCACTGGCTGGATGGCCTTTTTCTGCCTCAACCTAATGAAAATTGCGCTCGAGCTGTCGAAGAGTGACAAGACCTACGAGCTACTGGCCACAAAATTTTTCGAGCACTTCGTTTACATCTCAGCCGCGATGAAGCGGATGGGCGGCAGAGTTTACCAGCTATGGGACGAGCAAGATGGATTTTTCTACGACGTCCTGCGATACCCGAACGGGGACTTTCACAAGTTCCGGGTACGCTCGCTGGTCGGCCTGATTCCTCTTTACGCCATCGAAGTGCTCCATCACAGCCAGCTCGAGCAGCACAAAACATTTCTGTCGGACATCGAATGGTTCATCCGCAACCGCAGCGACCTGGTAGGGCACGCCTGCTGCGCCATCGACGAAGACGGTGACCGGCGCTACGTGCTGGGCGTCGTCGATCGCCAACACCTTTCACGTATCATGGCCCGATTACTCGATCCTGCCGAGTTCTTGTCGCCGGCGGGGATCCGCAGTTTGTCTAAGTTTCATCTCGAGCATCCCTTCCATTTCGCCGATGTCTCCTTGCGTTACGAACCGGCGGAGTCGGCAGAAAAAGTGAAAGGTGGAAATTCCAACTGGCGAGGACCGGTGTGGTTTCCGACCACCTACTTGCTGATCGAATCTCTGGTGCGCTTCAGCGATGCTTACGGGCCCGATTTTGCTGTGCCTGCCCCTGGCTGGGAGGATGGGCTTGTAACTCCGAAGGCTCTAGCCGGAGACGTCGCAAACCGGCTCATCAACATCTTCAAGCGCAACGAGCGCGGCTTTCGGCCATGCTACGGAATGACCCACAAGTTTCAGCAAGACCCGCACTGGCGCGATTACCTTCTGTTTCACGAATATTTCAACGGAGACGATGGCGCGGGTCTGGGAGCCACGCACCAGACTGGATGGACCGGGTTGGTGGCAAACCTGATTGCTGAATGGCGCAAGTAGCTATTGCGTTGGATTGCGTGGGAACTTCAGGTATGGAAGCCGTACCCCCTGATCGATGATCTGATCAGCCCGGATGTTCGTGGGCGCTTCATATCCCCCTGCGCCCCCTGAAGTAACGTAATCGTCCTGATCGACGCCGTCACCGCTGACGCCCAATCCCCCAATCAGCACACCATTGCGGTATAGACCCAGACTTCCCGGGAAAAACACGATCCCGCTCTGTTTCACTCCTTGCGACGGTTGTGAGCCCTGGGTACACGGCTGCTGGACGTCGTTCACGAATAGCTGGAAGAACGGCCCATTCGGCGAGCCATCGATACCCGGCGGATAGAACGGCTGCGCTCCGAAGCCGATGGTGCGGTTGGTAACGGCCGTACCGACTGGTACCCCCGGCAGATCGGCAAAATTGACCTGCTGGCTGTTGAACCAGGTCATGTTTCTGGACTTGGCCACCGAGACATCAACGCTGAACACCGTCGCATCAGGCATGCGATACAGGGCCAGCAGAGTGCCATCCAGGTCCGCGACGGAAATGACCATCCGGGTGCGCTCCCCGATGGGCAGCCGAATAACAGCGCGGGTTACACTGGCTGTACTGACCGCATTACTCACGATCGCTGTGACATCCGCGGCGCTCAGCCCTCCCCTAGCCCCGTCGCGTGGATTGACGAGATAGCCGTTTCCTACAGGGGCTGGACTTCCCTCCGGACCAAAGAAATAACTGCCGGTAAAGTTTGGATCGGAAGTAAAGCCCGCGGGTATCGTGGTCTGTATCACGAAGGGCACGGTAATGCCATTGATGACGACCGCACCGGGAGCGGGAAATGCAGGAAACGAGACGCTCGCGGCGGCATATGCCTCATATTCGGAAACATTGGGTGTCGATCCCACCACCCCTACTCCCCCCACCACGTCGCCGTTCTTGTAGAGCGGCACGCCCCCAGGATTCACCGCTGTCTGATCGCTATCGTAGACATTTACTTTGCCGGTGATCATGCCCAGACCGGTCGTTCCATCGAGCGATAGCGGCTGAGGCAGGGCCTGTCCTGGAGCGAAGTCGTCACTCAGCTTGCAGCCACGGTTCGTGTTCTCGATTCCGTAGAGCGGAGCATTCGAGGTGTTTGTGATTCCCGGAGGGAAGTGGATTCCGCTGAGGTAGCGGACGGTTCGCGATGACAATGGAGCTTGATCGTTGCTGAAGAAGGCCGCTGTTCTTGCCAGGTTGACAGCCAGCTCGTTCGAGTCTACAGTCACGCTGAAGTTGCCGATGGCGGTCGCTGGGGCGCCCGTCTTCCGGAACACCGCCAGCGGCCGTCCGGAGCGGTCCGTGACCGCAATGACTGACGCATCGTTGGCCGCAGCGGCTGCCAGGTTGACTGCCGCCCGCACCTCATCAGCCGTTAGGGATTGCGTATCGGGAGTCTGTTGAAGGGCCGGCGGGTCGCTTACCGACTGCGTTGAAGTAGTGCCGGAACCGCCGCCGCCGCAGCCCAGCCACACCGCGACCAGAGCCAGCGGAAGCAGCGCTCCCCATCGCGGGGCCAGGAAGTTCATCGCGATCCCCCACCATCCTACGGACGACAGTTCACTCGCGAATCGAAGAGGAAAAGCTCAGGTAGGATGGCCCATCGTAAACCAGCCCTCCCCATCCGCCAAGCGCAAAAAGTGTAGACCACGAACTGCCTCAAGCTGCAAATATCCCCACCGTGGGGGCCTTGCTTCGCTTCGAGGGCGGCCGCTGAATTACGGCAGGTTACAATAGCCGCTCACCGGCATTACTTTGATTTAGAGAAATGGCTTGTGACTGCCCGTCGCCGCATCGTCGTCGCTGGTTGTTTGTTGCTGGCCTTGGCGGTTATCGCCATCATTGGATACAAGGTCATCGGCGGACCGTCGGTAACTCTGCTCGATGCGGTTTACATGGTGGTCATTACCTTGACCGGCGTAGGATACGGGGAAATCGTCGATTCGTCCCACAACCCCGCGCTTCGCGTATTCAATATTCTGGTAGTGCTGTTCGGCGTCGGCCTGGCCGTTTACGCGTTTTCTGAACTGACCGCATTTCTCGTCGAGGGCGAATTACGCCATCTGTTCCGGAGGAAGAGAATGAAAAGGAGGATCGGCGAATTACACCAGCACGTGATCGTTTGTGGAATCGGTGAGACCGGGCGGCACGTGGCTGAAGAGCTGCAGAAGACGGGAACGCCGTACGTGGTTGTGGACTTGTCCGACCAGGTGGTCAATCGTATTCATGAAGACCAGGTCGGCGCCTTCGTGGGAATGCTATATGTCATCGGCGACGCCACCGACGAGAGGGTGCTCCTGGAGGCTGGACTCGATCGCGCGAAAGGGCTCATCTCCACCCTGCCCGGCGACAAGGACAACCTGGTGATCGCGGTAGTCGCGCGCCAGAAGAACCCGTCCATCCGCATCGTCTCTCGTTGCACCGATTTTAGGTACGCAGAGCGCATGCTTAAAGTCGGCGCTAACGCGACAGTTTCACCCAATCGCATCGGCGCTTTGCGCCTGGCCAGCGAGATGTTGCGGCCCAGCGTGGTCAGCTTTCTGGACCTGATGCTGCAGGAGAAATCGCGCACGTTGCGGATCGAGGAGATCGGCTTGGAGGCGGGCTCCAGCTGGATCGGACGGATGATCGGCGACCTTGATCTGGCCGCGCGATATGATCTCCTGTTGCTTGCCCTGAAGCAGGAAGGCGATCAGACCACGCCCCTGGTCTTCAACCCTCCGTCATCCGCTACGCTATCGCAAAGCACTGTGATGATCCTGCTGGGAGACGTGGACAACCTGCGGCGCGCACGGGCAGATGCCCATCGTTGACCCGCTTGGCCTTCAGAGGCCGGATTGCGCAACTTCGACGGCCTCGCCTCGTAATCCTCGTCGTGCCGCATCCATAAAACATTTCCGGGCTTCGCCGGGGCTCTCGATCAGAGTCCAGGACAAGCGGAACGCCGTGCCCACGATTATCTGCGCCATGGCACCACCACGCTGTTTGCCGCTCTGGATGCCACCACCGGCAAGGTGATCGGGGAA